>WNGI01000906.1_pt1 | contig 24471 bp, 15 predicted proteins | sample 5400621 | NCBI WGS metagenome assembly WNGI01 (sample SAMN13153374, study PRJNA577476) | soil metagenome | isolation source: 20 cm soil or saprolite under Garry oak tree replicate 1 | place: USA:California | collected 2016-06-15 | reverse complement strand
ACGCCCCCGTCACTCCGCCGGTCAGGACGTCGCAGTAGGTCCCCGGGGGCATCCCCGTGGCAACAGTCGTGTCCACGGCGGCGCTCTCCCGGCTGATGGCCACAAAGCCCTTGTCGCCCCGCGAGAAGGCGATGGCGTTGGCGCCGTTGTCCCACCACTGGTTCACGTCGGCGCCTGCGACTATGCGACGGAAGCGCACCATGGCAGCGATCATCGGGTCGCGGTGCTCGCACACCCAGTCGCCGAGTTGGGCCGTTTCCAGGCTCGCGGCGCAGGTCAGGGGGCCCCCTCCAAGCCCGCCGGGCGGCGGCCCGGCGTCGCGGCCGGCCTGCGTGCCGCGGTCGAAGGCGTAGCTCGACATGACGATGGGGTACCCGTACGGCTGCGCCAGCATCCAGACGTTCGCCAGGCGATACACCTGTGCGTCGCCGTACCAGATCCCGCCGCTCCGCTGCGTGTCATGGTTTTCGAGGAAGACGACGGCCTTGTCGGCGGGCATCAAACCCCACGCGGATTGGGAAAACCTGTGGCCGGGCGGGCCGCCGGGGTTGAGGTCGGCCGGCCGCTGTCCTCCGGCACCCAGGAACTTGTCGCCCACCCCGCGGAACTTGAACTCGGTGATATCGGCCGCGCCGCCCGAACCGTACGCCAGACCGTAATAGTCGGACGCGTGCACTGCCTCCCCGTCGTAGTCGATCACCTCGCCGAAATAATAGGGGAGCGGCCCGCCATCGGCGGCGCGAGCGCGATCGACCAGCGCCACGATGGAGTCGAGCTCCACAGGTTGGATATGCTTCGCGGCGTCGATGCGGAAGCCGGCCACGCCCAGCCGCGCGAGCCCGATGAGGTAGTCGGCGATCTTCCGCCGCACGGAGGGGATTCCGGTGTTCAGGTCCGCCAGCCCGAATAGCTCGCAGTCCTGGACATTGGCGGCGCTCTGGTAGTTGGCGACTGTGCACGGCGGGTGGAAGTCGCTCTGCGTGTACAGGTCCGGGTAGTCGTACTTCGTGTAGACCGTGGCGTTGCTGCCCGTGCCCGACCCTGCCGTCATGTGATTGATGACGGCGTCCACGTACACGTCGACCCCGGCGGCCCGGCAGCGCCGCACCATATCGTCGAACTGTGTTCCCGTCCCGAAGGTGGTGTGCGCTACGCCGTAGCTCACGGGCTGGTAGTGCTCCCACCAGGGGCCGCCGTCGAGCACGGCGTGCTCTTGTGGCGGAGAGATCAGCGCCGCCCGGTAACCGAGCGGACCGAGCGCGCTCTCGCACTCGGCGGCCACGTCCGTCCAGCTCCACTGGAAGAGCTGCACCGCGACGTCACCCGTCGCCATGTGGCCGCTGGGGCGGTAGGTCGATGGGAGCACCGGTCGCTCCGCGGGCGGCGGATTGGTGACGGGTGGGGAGGTCGGCGTGCTGCGGCACGCGACAGCGGCGAGCGGGAGCAGCGCTCTGGTAACGAATGACCGTCCGCGGCTGAAGCCGCGGCTCGGCACCTGCCGCTGAAGCGGCCGCATGTGCCAGTTTACTGGCAGACGCCGAGCCCCGGGTTCACCCGCGGACAACATGGTGGCCCGCGGCGCGCTCAGTAACCCGAATTCTGCTGCAGGTTCGGGTTCGCGATCAGCTCGTTCGCCGGCAGCGGATAGAGATCCCGCCCCGTGCCGAGAGCGGTCCCCCCTTTGGTGCCACCCTTCCACGCCCAGAGGTAGGTACCGCCTGAGAACAAACCGAACCGCACGAGGTCAGTGCGGCGCTGGGCCTCGAACAGCAGCTCGCGGCCGCGCTCGGCGAGCAGGGTGTCCAGGGTGAGCGTCCCGGCCGGGATGTTGTGGCTCGTGTTGCCGAAGGCACGCACCCGGAGGCTGTCCACGTAGCCCTCCGCGTCTGCCGGCGTACCGCCGCCGCCGCGCAGACTGGCCTCGGCATAGATCAGATACGCGTCCGCGAGCCGGAAAATCGGGAAATCCGTATCGACCATGCCGGACTGCGCACCATTGGCTCCGCTCGACTTCTTGTTGGTGAACTTCGGCGCGGCAATCCCGTTGCTGAACTGCTCGATGGTATCCACGTTGACCTGCTGGCCGGTCGTGAAGAAATACGACGCACGCGCGTCGCCGGCAGCGAAGAGATTGTGAGCCTGTTGCTTCAGACGGTACCCGCCCCAGCAGTAGTCGATGCCATAATTGGCCGCGGACATGGCGCCGCCGCAGCCAGCATGGATCAGGAAGGTCATCCCGCCCCACGTCTGCGTATTGTTGCCATCCTGGGGGGCGACGAAGATCAGCTCGGGGGAGGTGTTATTGTCCGCCTGGAAATTGTGCACAAAGCTCGGATCCAGACGGTAGCCCGCGCCGATGACCGCCTGTGCTTCAGTGAGCGCTCCCGCGTAATTCGGCGGGGCAGTGTAAACGCCCGCATTCAAGTACAGCTTCGCCAGCAGCATATGCGCGGCCGCCGGCGTCGCGCGACCATAGGTGTCCGCGCCCCGCGGCGGCAACTCGTCCTTGATGGCGTTGAGCTCGCTCACGACGTACCGATAGAGGCTGTCGGGGGAGGCCTGTTTCGGGGGAGTACCGAGCGCGTCCGCTTCGGTCACCAGCGGGAGGTTCCCGAAGAGATCGACCCCGTGCCAATAGCTCAAGGCCCTGAGGAACCGGGCCTCGGCGCGGTAGGTATGGACGTTGGTCCGCAGCGCCGCATCGTTCTGGTTGCGCTCCGCCAGCTTTGCGTCCGTGCTCTGGCGCAGGAACTCGTTCACCAACATGACCTGGTAGAAGACGCGATAATACATCGCGTTGACCATCTCGTTGCTCGCTCCCCAGGTCCCCCTATTCAGGTCGCGCAGACCGGGATCGTTCCAGCCGATCACCGCCTCGTCCGTCGGCATCTCCTGGAGGTACCAGTACAAGCGCAGGTATTCGCCGAAGCCCTCGTCGATGAGTCCGATATCGGCATTCCCGTCGGGCCCCCGCTGTCCGGTGACGATCAGCCCCCCGTAGATCTTCGCGAGGAACGCTCGATACGAGTTGGGATCGTCGAACACGTTGACGCCGGTGACGGTGCTCTTGGGCGTCACCGTCGGGTCCGTGCAGCCGCTCCCAACCACGCCGAGCAGGACGGCGGCGATGCTCACTGCCCTCGTTGTGCGGTTCATGTCGTTCGTCCCCCTAGAACCGGACGCTCAGGCCGGTGGTGATGGTGCGCGCGCGCGGATAAATGTTGTTGTCGATGCCAAATCCCGGCGAGAGGCCGCCCGCATTCGCGGTCGCGGTCGGATCGACGCCGCTGTAGCCCGTGATCGTGAACGCGTTCTGCATAGTGGCGAACACACGCAGCGGCTGCCCGCGATAGTTGAGCGAGTAGCCGAGCGTGAGGTTATCCATCCGCAGGAACGAGGCATCTTCGACGTAGTAATCCGAGTAGTATTGCGGAACGACGAAGCCGGTCGTGAGCACCGACGCGTGCAGGTTACTCGGCATTGCCGACCCCGTGAGGTTCTGGTAGGCGCCGTTGGCGGACGCCACGTTGTTGTAGACCCAGCTCCCCAGGTAGGCCCGCAGCGTGAAGCTCGCGTCGAAGCGCCCATAGCTCAAGTACGATGAGTGACCCAGGATCCATTTCGGCGCCGGGTCGTGAAACGGCCGGCGGTCGGCGTCATTGATGACCCCGTCGGGCCGGTAGCGGCCGACGCAACCGGGCGCCGCGGGGCACGCAACGGTATCGCGGACCGTCGGCTGGTCCACGTACATATTGAGCGGGTTGGCAGCATCGTAGACGGGCTTCCCGTTCGCGTACTTCTGTTGATAGACGAAGAACGAGTTGACCGGCATCCCGGGCTGCAGCACCTGGACCAGATTGCCGACACCGCCCGCGATGCCACCGATCAGGATCCTCGTGACACTCTTGTTCGGGTTGATCGTGAGCAGCTCGTTGGTATTGTGGCTGGCGGTGAACGCGGCGGTCCAGACCAGCCGGTTCGCGCGGCCCTCGAGCAGGCGGGCGTTCAAGCTGAGATCGAAGCCCCGATTCCTCATGCTACCGATGTTGGTCGTGACCAGGTTCGACAGGTTGCAGCCCGCGCACACCGGAACGGTGAAGATGAGGTCCGTGGTGTTCTTGGTGTACCAGTCGACGGAGCCGCTGAACCGCTGGTTCGAGAAGCCGAAATCCAGGCCAGCGTTGTATGCGCTGGTCTTTTCCCAATGGATGGATGTGTCGACGGCGCTCGGACGGATGGTCGTGACGAACTGGTTGCCAAACTGAACCTTCGTGAGCGCGTCGCTGTACGTATAGGTCGGGTACTGCAGGTAGTCTCGGAACGCCTGGTTGCCGGTCCTGGCCCAGGAGACTCGCAACTTCAGGTCCGACAGGGACGCCAGCCGCATGAACGGCTCCTGCGAAATCCGCCACGCCAGCGCCACCGATGGGAAGGCGACCCACTGGTGACCAGGGCCGAAGCGTGAGGAGCCGTCGCGTCGCACGCTGAAGGCTGCCAGATACCGATCGGAGATGTTGTAGTTCAGGCGACCGAAAAAAGAGATGAGCTTGTAGTCGGTGATGTCCTTGGTATTCCGCACATTCGCGGCCGGCGGAATGCCGTTGTCGCCGAGCAGGTTGCTGCTGAGACCCGTCTCCAGGAGCGCCGGATACTCGGCGTGCGACTGGGTGTACGAGTAGCCGCCCACCAGATCGACTCGGCCAGGTCCGTAGGTGCGCGAGGGCGCATAGCCTCCGTACGCGTCGAGCACCGAGTTCACCTGGGTGTTGTTCGACAGAAACAGCGAGCCCTGACCCTGCCTCACCTGGGCGGCCAAGTTGTTCGGATAGAAGGTCGTGCGATCGGTCTTCGCAAGGTCGTAGCCCAAGTTGACGTTGCCGGTCAATCCTTCGAGGAAGGGCATGCGGTACTCGGCCCGCACATTCCCGACGCTGCGCCAGGTCGTGCCGTGATCCGACGCCAGGTTCAGGCTGGCCACCGGATTGCTCGCGGACGCATTGGTCGTGTTCCAGTCCCAATACCCAGTGGCGCTGGCCGGATCCATGACCGGCTGCGTCGGCGCCATCCCGGCGGCGTTGCCGAGCACGTCGCCCGGGGTGAACCGGTCGAGGGCGCGCGAGCCTCGCACGTTTGCACGTACGTTCAACCGGTCGCTGAAGAGCCGCTGCTGATAGTTGAGGCCGAGCGACAGCCGCTCCGTCGAGCTCGCCCGGATGACCCCGTCCTGGTTCATGTAGCCGAGGGACAGGCGGTAGCTCATGTCGGTGCCCGCGCTCGAGAATGCCAGGTCGTGTTGCTGACCGTACGCGGTGCGGTCGATGAGCCCGAACCAGTCAGTGCTGGCGCCGAGCAACGAAGCCGTCCTTGTTGGCGCGTACTGGGCCACGGCGGCGGCGAACTGGGCGGCGTTCAACACGTCCGGTAGTCTGGTGACCGACGAGACGGACCCGCTCGTGCTGTACTCGACCCCGGTTCCCTGGCGACCCTTCGACCCCTTCGTGGTGATGAGCACGACGCCGTTCGCGGCGTTCGACCCGTAGATCGCGGCAGCCGAAGCGTCGCGCAGTACGGTGATGGTCTCGATGTCGTTGGGGCTGAGGAAATTGAGGGGGTCGCGACCGGCCGAGAGGCCGGCGCCGGCCCCGGTGCCCAGCGGCACGCCGTCGACGACGTACAGCGGCTCGCTGCTGGCATTCACCGATGTGGGGCCGCGGATCCTGAGCGACAAGCCGCCGCCCGGGTCGTTGTTGTCCACGACCTGCACGCCGGGCACCTTACTCTGGATGAGGAGCTGCGGGCTGAGGATGCGGCCGGTGTTGAACTGCGCGTCGGTCACGGCCGTCACCGCGCCGGTGATGTCCCCGGCCCGCTGCACCCCGTAGCCCGTCACCACGACTTCCGACAGACCCACGGCCTGGGCCGTGAGAGCGAGATCGACCACGACGGCGTCGCCCGTCACGACGGTGACGGCCTGCCTCGCGGGCCCGTAGCCGAGCATCCTCGCCCGCACGGTGTCCGAGCCCGTGGGAACGCCCGTAAGGACGAAGCGACCGTCCGTCTGGGTCAGGGCGGTGCGATTCCCGACCGTGACCGACGCGGTCGCGAGCGGCTGCTGGGTCGCCGCGTCCGTGACGCGTCCGCGGATCGTACCGGTGGGTTGTTGCGCCGAGAGCGGCGCAATCCAGAGCACCGCCGCTAGGGCGGCGATGATACAGCTCAATCGTCTCATAACGTCTCCTCGAACCGGGGGGGCCCGCACGCACCCGGGCCGACCGGGTCCGGAGCGAGGAAGGAGAAGTGAATTCGCCGGGAGACTTCTGTCAACATGGTCGATTTGGCCCAACCCCGTTCGTCGTATCGGTAGAACGAGGCTCAAGCCTCCCGAGCCCAACCCCTGGAGAGGAGAGACGACTATGCGTTTGCCTTCCCCAGCAGTCAGCCTTCCCCGCACCATCGCCGCGGTGCTGGTCGTCGCCGCGATCAGCGTGGCCCCGATCCGTGCTCAGGCGCCTGCCAAGCGCACAGCGCAGGGCGCCTGGGGGGGCAAGACCAATGGTGCGGGCCACTACGCCGAGGTGAACGGCATCAAGCTGTATTACGAGATCCACGGAACCGGCCGACCGCTCATCCTGCTGCACGGCGGTCTCGGCGCCATCGAGATGTTCGGCCCCAACCTCCCGGCGCTCGCCCAAGGCCGCCAGGTGATCGCCGTCGACCTGCAAGGCCATGGGCGCACGGCCGACATCGATCGCCCCTTGAGCGTGGCGCTGATGGCCGACGATATCGCCGCCCTGATCAAGCACCTGGGTCTCGCCAGCGCCGACGTCATGGGCTATTCGCTCGGCGGCGGCGTGGCGCTGCAGACCGCCATCCGGCACCCTGAGGTGGTGCGCAAGCTCGTGGTGGTCTCGACGCCGTTCCGGCGCAACGCGTTTTATCCTGAGATTCTCGCGCAGCAGGGCCAGGTCGGTGCCGCCTCGGCCGAGGCCATGAAGCAGACGCCGATGTATCAGCTGTACGCCAGCATCGCGCCCCGGCCCGAAGACTGGCCCCGGCTGCTCGGCAAGATCGGCGAGGCGATGAAGCAGGATTTCGACTTCTCGCAAGAGATCCGCGGCATCAAGGCGACGACCCTCGTCGTCGCGGGAGACGCCGACATCTTCCCACCGGCGCACGCGGTCGAGCTGTTCGGTCTGCTGGGCGGCGGGCAGCGCGACGGCGGATGGGACGGATCCGGCCGTCCCAAGTCACGGCTCGCGATTCTGCCGGGGTTGACGCACTACACGACGTTCAATGCCCCGGCGCTCGCGGCTACGGTGATTCCGTTTCTCGACGAACCGGCGGCGCCGTGAGTCCTCACCCCATGCCCCCTCTCATGAGTCCTCACCCCCTGGCCCCCTCTCCCTTCGGGAGAGGGGGAACTCTTAGGGAGGTGTCGTCCACGGCAGCAGGCAACGCTGTTGACTGCTGGCGACCGCCAGCTCCAGCCCGCGCATCACGTCGAGCGCGTGCTCCGGCGTGACCGCCAGTTGCGCCGTCCCGAGTATGGCGTCGCGCACATTCTCGTAATACCGCGCGTAGCTCGAGGGAATCGTCGGCACGGGTCGCGTGCCCTCTGGGGTGGTGAGCGTGCCGTACAACGCCGGCGGGTCCGCGTCCCAATCAGGCTCACCGGGCGTGCGACCCGCCTTCAATGCGGCTTCCTGTGCGTCGACTCCATACTTGATGAAGGAGCCTCCGGTGCCGTAGACGGCAAAGCTCGGGCCCGGCGCGGCCGCCAGCATGGACGCGCGCAACACCGCCCGCAGGTTTGGGTAGTGGAGGGTCACGTCGAACGCATCGTCCACTCGGGCGCCGTCGCGCTCGATGCGGATGTCGGCCGCGACGGCGCGCGGGATTCCGAACAGGACGAACGCCTGATCCAGCAGGTGGGGCCCGATGTCGAACCACACACCCGCCCCGGGCTCGGGCCGCTCGCGCCAGGCCCCCGGCTTCAGCTCGGGCCGGAAGCGATCGAAATGCGATTCGCAGACCACGATGCGGCCGAGGGTGCCTTCCGCCAGCAGTCTTTGTAGCGTGACGAAGTCCCCGACGTAGCGGCGATTCTGATAGACCGACAGGGCGCGCCGCTGCGTCTTTGCCAGCTCGACCAAGTCTTGGGCCTCTGCGAGCGTGGGGGCGAATGGCTTGTCGATGACGACGTGGCGTCCGGCCAGGAGGCATTGCTTCGCAATCGGATGATGCGACGTGTTGGGGGTGGCGATGACGACCAGGTCGACGGACCGGGTGAGCAGCTCGTCCACGCTCGTGACGAAGTCGACATCCGCATAACCCGGGTCCGGCGCGCCGTGACGCTGGACGATGGCGCTGAGGCGGAGACCCGCGACCGCGCGAATGACCGGTGCGTGGAATACTCTGCCGGCGAAGCCGAAACCGACGAGTCCGACGTCGAGCAACGATCTATCGGTGCGGGCGGGCCACGAGCTCGGCCTCCGTCAGATCGTCATTGGCGAAGTGGCGTGTCAGGACTTCCACAGCCCGCTCGCGCGCCGCAGACGGTAGTCTTTCGGAGAGGGGGCGATCGGCGTCGGCATCGGATTCGAATCTACGCGCGGGCCCGATCGGCGCGACAGTTCATGGCCCCACCGCCCCCAGCGGCCGCAGGGCCGCCAGGAGCCGCTCATAGCGCGGATTGCCGTGCAGGGCGTCGAACTCGGGCCGGTGTAGCCTCGTCCAATAAGCCGGATTCGGCCCCGCCCGCTCGAAGCGGTCCAAGGTCGCCGCGGTGTCGCCCACCGCGAGGAGCGCGGCCATGACGACCCAATGGTCGGTCCGGCCCGGCCAGTGCGCGATCAACGCCCGCGCTCGCGTGCTGTCTCCTGCACGGGCGAGGACCAAGGCGAGCACGTTTTCCACCACGATATCACCGGGCTGCAGCCGGTTGGCCAGCTCGGCGTCGTCCCGGGCGCCGCGCACGTCGCCCGCTATCAGGCGAGCCAACGCCCGCCACCACCGTGCGAGTGGCGAGGCGGGGTCGAGAGCGGTCGCGCTGTCGATCAGTGCGAGGGCGAGGGCGGTCTCGCGAAAGTGCGTATTCGCCAGATCCAAGTAGGAGACCGCGCGCCCCGGATCGAGCGTTAACGCCAGGTGCAGCTCCCGATCGGCCTCGTCGTGCCGCTCGAGCCAGTTCAGGACCTGCGCATATTGATGATGCGCCTCGGCGTTCTTCGGGTCGAGGGCGATGGCCCGCCCGAACGCCTCCAACGAGCCTGCCATGGTACGGGGGTTGTGCAACGCGAGGAGGAAGCCCCGCGCCATCCAGGCGTCGGAGGAGGTCGAGTCGCGTCGCAGCGCGCGGTCCGCCAGCCCAAGCCCACGGCCTACCAGGCTCTCGAGCGGGGCGTCGGGCAGCGGATAGTAGTTGCCACGGGCGATCGCGTAGGCATACGCCGCCCGCCCGATGGCCGCGGCGAACCCGGAGTCGAGCCGCTCGGCTTCCCGGTATTCGGCGAGGGCGCGGGTGATCCCTTCCGGCGACCGCAGCGCGAGGAAAAAGTTCCCCCGCAGAAAATGGTCGTTGGCAGCCGGGTTTTGCGTGCGCAACGTGCCGAGCGCAGCGGTTTCCGATGACGGGGCCGGTCCTCCCACGCGCAGCGCGACCTCACGAGCGATGACCGACGGTAACACGAGCAGCTCGTCCGGCGTCCGATCGAATACGTCGCCCCACGCCGCGACCGCCGTCGCCCCGTTCACGAGCCGGGCCGCCACCCGCACCCGGGTGCCGATGCGTCGCACGTTGCCGTCCACAAGGTAGCGGACCCCGAGCGCGCGGGCGATCGCCGGCGCGTCGCCAGGCGACGCGCGCTGAGCGCGCCGCACCACCCCAGGCGATTTCACTTGCACCCGCGGCACGCTGCCAAGCAGGCTCGTCAAGTCTTCGGTCAGGCCGTCGGCGAGATACGCGTCGACCGTGTCGCGCGCTTCGAAATACAGCACGGCGACGCTGTTGGCGGCCGGTGGCGCGGGCCGCGCGGCGGGCCTCCCGCACGGCGGCGGGGAGCCGTCGGCGCATTGGGCGGGAAGACGGGCGGCCGACACGGCGCTCGCGAGCGCCAGGACGACCACGAGTCGCGTGCGTTTCACCGCCCTACGATCGCTTCCGCCCCGCCACACCCTGGCGCGCGATCGCGATCTCGGGCCGCGTTCCATCGGCCTCGGCCATCAGGTGCAGGAACTCCTGATACTTCGCCCGCGCGGTTGACACGTCGCCGGTGAGCTCGGCAGCGTGAGCCAGGCCGAACAGGCTGCGCGCGCGGTTGGGCGAGAGCACCAGCGCCGCCGCATACGCCCGCGCGGCAGCGGCGGGTTTCCCGACCAGCAGGAGCAGATCGCCCTCGAGCTCCCGGGCGGGAAGCACCGGCCCCGGCGTCACGGGATGCTTTTGGGTGCCGTCCTCGCGATCGGCCGCCTGCCCGGCGTGGCGGATGGCCGCCGCGGTATCTCCCGTCGCGACCTCGAGCCACGCCCGAGCGGCGAGCCGCTGAACGGCGACCTGCCCGGCCCAGTAGGCCTGCGGTCCCCCACTCGCGGTGAGCGTGCTCTCGATCTGCGCGAGGACAAGCAGCTCGTGGCGGGCCACGGCGGTGTCACCGCTCCTGGCCGCGCCGATCGTTCGGGCGAAATGGGTGATCGCTTCCGCGGCGGGCCATTCGGGCGCGGCGCGGACGGTGAGGCGCGCCGCTTCGGACCAATGCCCGCGCTCGAGCGCGAACCGCGCGGGAATCGCCGCGCAGGCGTACTCGTGCGGCAGCGAGCCCGCCGGATAGCCGCCCCGAGCCGCCGCGGCCTCGTCCACGACGCGCCGCGCCGCGAAATCGCGCCCCTGTTGCAGGTACGCGTACGCGAGGTAATCGAGGGCGTGCGTCCGCTGATCCCACATCGCGGTCAGCCCGCGCTCCGCTTCATAGGCGCGGGCCGCTGCCGCCGAGCGTGTGTTCGACGCGATGGCGTCGTCCCACAGCCCCAGCCGCGTGAAGATATGCGACGGCATGTGCTGGGCGTGGGGGACGTCGGGCGCGATCGCGGCGTAGCGCCGCGCCGCGGACAGCCCGTGCGGCGCGAGCGGCGGCACGTCGTTGGTGTGGATCAAGTAGTGCGCGAGCCCCGGGTGCTCGGGCTCGAGCCGGAACAACGGCTCGAGGATCGAGTCGGCGCGCTTCTGGTAGGTGAACGTCGTGTCGGTCGCCTTCGCCTGGCCCACGGCGATGAGGGCGAGCGCGTAGAAGATCGCGGCCTCGCGGTCCGACGGGCTGTGCCGCCGCACGGTGTCCATGGCCAGTGCATAGCGGAGCAGCCGTGTCGTGGGGTCCGTCCCATCGTAGTCGGCGTAGTATGCGCGAATCGCGCTGAGATAGTCGCGCTCGCGCGTGCTCTTGGCAGCGGCGAGACCGCGGTCGATCGCAACGATGGCGACCCGCGCGTCAGCGGTGGACGGCGGGGTCCACAGTGGGTGCAACAAGCTCATCGCCTGCCCCCAAAACGCCATAGCGCAGCTCGAATCCGCCGCGGCTGCCGCGGTGAAAGCCTCCGCCGCCTTCTCGTACCAGAAGGAATGCAGGTAGGCGACGCCGTGCTCGACACCGCTCCGAGCGGCCCCGCCGCAGGTCGTGGTGAACCGGACGCGGCCCAGTTGCTCGGCGTGGCCGCCGCGCTCCTCGGGCATTTGCGTGGCCAGCGGGACCGCGAACGCCAGCGTAGACGCGAGCGTCGCGAGTGTCGGGAGGGAGCGGATCATGGCGAAACGATTCTGCTGTCGCGTCCGGCGGAATGCAACCGGTCACACGGATCCGGTATCAGGCGAGCAGCCCGACCGAGCGGGGCACCACGGCACGTTCAGCGTGCGGAAAGACCCGCGCAATGACCTGGGCGGCGGACTCCCCGTCCAGACGTGGCGGGACGGCGGGATGGTGAACGCCGACCGCCAGCAGTCGAGCGAGCGGCCCGAGCAGCCCCGTGGTAACGGCGTCCTCCAGCGCCGGCGCCCGTCCCTCCATTTGGTCCCCTGCAATGTGAGCCGCCGCCTCATCGAACAGTCTTACCTCTATCGCTTCTCCCAGTGAGTCATACAAAGCCGTTGGCACCGGCCGGGCGAGCGATTTCATGGCTTCGTAGCCTCGGGTCGCCCAGTAGAATTGGCGCTGCAGCCTCTCGTACAGTCCGGCCTCTGGCAGGAGATGGGAGCGATCCCCGGTGGTGACCGCGGCTTCCTCCACCAGTGGCCAGGCTGACTCCCGCTCGCCTTTGCAGAGGTAGAGCTCCGCCCTAGTCATGAGCGCGGTAACGCCGTGCCGCCATAATCCTGAGCGCTGCGCCGCTGCTTCACACAGTTCCACCGCCTTCTCCGCTTCTGGCACACTGGCCAGGACTAGGGCAAATCTGGCGATGCTGGAGTACGCTTCTACCGATGCGCGCGGCGAAGCCAGCGCTGCGAGCGGAGCCAGAAGCGCTCGGAAGCACCTGACCGACGCATCGAAGAAGGCGAGGTCGTGGTATTGGTTCGCGAGACACATGCGGCTGTGGGCGATGGCCGCTGGATGGCCGCACCGTTCGGCAACTGCCACGGCTTCACTCAGGGTTCTTGTCGCATCTGCGAATCGTCCCAAGGCTTTGTAGCAGATGCCCAAGGTGTTCAAGACCCGGCGCAACTCCACCAGCAGCGCGAGCGATTCCAGAACCGGGGCAGCCTCGGTGAGGAGCTCCACGCTTTGGGCGAGCTTGCCTCGCGAGAGTGCGCCGTACGCAAGCGTGAGGTTGGCCAGGGCGACGGACTCGGGAGTTGCCCCTGACGCGACTATTCTCGCTGCCAGTGACTCTGCCTCCGCCCGCGCTGCGAGGTCCCCAGCATCCAAACTGACTTCCAATCGTATGTAGTTCGCGCGGACGAGGAACGTTGCGGCGTTGGCCCGTTCCGCCAGCGCAATCGCCTGCTGCGCCGCCGCGATGATGGCTTCATCGCCGCCCAGCCGAGCGCGCTGCAGCGCCTCGGCACGAAGCAAGGCCGCCAGAGCCAGATCGGTCGACGATGCTGCATCGGGCTGCCAGTCTGCCAGGGCATCCAGCCCTTGCTGGTACTGACCCGCCGCGACCAGAGAATGGGCCAGGAGCAAGCGGAGGCGTGAACCGGGGGCCACGGAATACGCCCGGAGTAACCGTGTCAGAACCCGTTCGGCTTCCCGCGGAGCGCCCCGCGCAATCGCCACCTCGGCTGCCTGAAGTCCTGTCTCCAGGGCTGGCTGGTGCATTCCTGCGCTGATGAAATGATGCACCAGCTCGAGCAAGGGCTGGAGGTCGTTCCGTTCCTCCGAACTTGCCAGGCGCTGGGCCAGCTGCGCATGATGGTAGCGGCGCCGGTCCTCCCCCATCGCGTAGTACACGTACGCTCGGTGCAACTCGTTCTTGAAGGACAGCCGCCCTTCCTCCACGCGACCTACTCCGCGATCCAGCATTCCGAGCGACGCCTGCGTGACAACTCCGCTGTGGAGCCCCAGCAAATTTGCCAGCTCAATCGGTGCCATTGCCCGGCCCGCGACCGCGAGCATCTGCAGCACGTGCTGCGCGTCGGTCGAAAGGCCGCCGTATTGCCGTGCAAAGGCGGCGCGCAAGTCCTCTGGAGGAGTCCAGGAGACGGCCTCGGTGTCGCCCGAGCTCTCCGCCGCTACCAGCGACTTCGCCTTGTGCGTCCGCCAATCCGCCAGCAGCATTTCGATGTGATACGGATTCCCCTGCGCCAGTCGCACGATGGTCTCTCGGATCGGTGAGCTCACGTCCTCGGCATCCGGCGAGAGGTCGCGGATCAGCTTGAGGACTTGGGAACGATCGAGCGGCTGCAGGTGAATCGTTTCCTCCCAGACCAATCCGCCGGGCCCGCTCTGCTCGGGCCCCGACTCCGCCTCGCCGGCACGCGCTCCGGCTACAATGAGCGTGGGCAGCCGCTCCAGCCGCCGCGTCATCAAGAACAGCACTTCCCGGCTCGCCGGATCGAGAAACTGAAGATCGTCGAACGCGAGCAGCACGGGGCCGTTGTCCGCCACGGCCTCCATCATTCGGAGCACGGCCTCCGCGACGCGCAAGCGAATCGAGTCGGTGGGCGCGTCGGGCGCTTGGGGGACGCCGGGATACGTCGTCCGCAGCCCCGGACACACTCGGCTCGCCTCGGCCAGCCAGAGCGGCTCCGTGCCGCTGGCTGCCGGATCGCGCGCCAACCCGGTGATGAGCTCCGAGACGGTGGCATAGGGAATGCCCTGGCCGATTTCCTGACACGGCACCATGAACACGGGCCACGCGCGCGCCCCGAGGGAGGTGGCGAATCGACGGATCAGCGAGCTCTTCCCAATCCCCGGCTCGCCGGTGATCAAGCAGGTCTGGTAACCGGCGCCCTTCACCACGCGATTCCAGATCGCTTCCAGCTGTCCCAGCTCGCCTTCACGGGCGACGAACGGGTGTGGCCGAGTGAGCCGCTCGGGGAGCGGAGACGTCTGAGCCAGGAGGGCGGGTCGCTCCCCGCGTTCCAACCGTCGGAGCATCCGAGTGATCTCGGGGTTCGGATTGGTTCCGAGCTCGGCCTGCGCCCGCCGGACGTGATCCTTCAGCAGCCGCACCGCGGCCACCGTATCCCCGTCGAGCAGGGCCCGCTCGGCGAGCCCGTAAACCGCGTCGATGCACAGCGGATCGACGTCGTACAGCGCTGCCGCGAGCAGGTGCGTCTCCGACAGGTCGCCTTTGACCCGCGCCGTCTGGAGCGCGGCTCGCAGGGCGTCGCGCGCCTGAGCCTTGAGCCGCATCCGCGCGCCGTCCACCCAGTGGGCGAATTCGGCGCCGGCGCAGTCGTCGAGCCCGCCCAGCGGTTGTGCCACACGCACACCAGCTACTTGACCCTGGCGCAGGATAGCGAGCTCGGACGGCAACTCCGCGAGCAGCTGCACGTCCTGCTCCCGGCCAGTCACCGCGGTTGTGCCCAACAGAGACCGAATGGCGAGCAGGGCCTGCGACAGCGAATGACGGCCCTTATCGGGCGAGACATCGGGCCAGAGCAGATCGACCAGCTGGTCGCGGGGGATCGAGCGCACTCGTCCCTCGAAATGCAGGTAGAGCAGAACCGCCAGATGCTTCTTGGTGCGGAATCGGACGGGCGAGCGGTCGCCGAGAACGAGCTGGGGGGATCCGAAAACCCGGAGCTGAAACTGAGCGGCCATGGCACTCCCAGCTACACCCCTAAGCGGTTTCGGAACAACGTGTTGAGACGTTGTTGAGATCGGGCGGGCACGTTGTCCTTCGTCCTAAGGTACACCTGCTCTTTCACTCAGGAAGGGGGTGAGCTCGATGACGCTGTTCGTGCTGCTGGTTGCGGCTCTCTCGAATTACGCCGTGGCTTGGTAACGAGATCGCCGGGGTCTCCCGAGAGTCCCCCCGACTCCGAGAAGGGGTCGGGGGACTCGGCAGACTCGGGACGCTCTGACACATTCCTAACGCCCGCGAGTGCCCGTCTGATCAGTTCGCCGCCATAATTATGCCGACATGCTCCTCGCGGTGTGCGTCCTGCTCCATTGGTCCGACTCCACGCGGACCTACTCGGGCCGGGACCATCAGCTCGACGTGCGGATTCCGCGCTTTGAGGCCGATGCCGTCATCGACGGCGACCTCGCGGACTCGGTATGGGCCGGTGCCGCGCGGTTGACCGGCTTTTCACAGTATGCGCCCAACGACGACGTGCCGGCCGCGGACTCCACCCAGGTGCTGGTCTGGTACTCGGCCACGGCGATCTATTTCGGGATTCGCGCCTTCGAGCGGCACGGCCGTCCCACGATGACGTTGGCGAATCGCGACCAGATCTTCGACGACGACAACGTACAAATCCTGCTCGGCACGTTTCACGACGGGAAGCAGGCCTTGATGTTCGCCGTGAACCCCGTCGGCGTCCAAGGCGATGGCTCGCTGATCGAGGGCGCCAACGTGACCGCCAGCGGCTTCATCGGAGGCGCGGTCGTGGGACGGGAGCAACCCGACCTGAGCCCCGATTTCGTGTTTCAATCGCGCGGGCGCGTAACCGATTGGGGATACGAAGTCGAGGTGCGCATTCCGTTCAAGAGCCTCCGGTACCAACCGCGCCAGCCGCAGGACTGGCGGCTGAACATCGTGCGCGAGGTCAAGCACTCGGGCGTCGAGGACTCTTGGTTTCCGGCGCGCCGCGCCAGCGCGACGTTCATCGGGCAAGCGGGCAACCTGGTCGGCCTGAGCGCCATGCATCGCGGTCTCGTCATGGACGTGAACCCGGAGGCGACCGGAAGGGCGAGCGGTGCGCCCACGCCCGGCGGCTATCAGTACGACCTGGGAGACCCGCAGGTGGGCGGCAACATCCGCTGGGGGGTCTCGGACAACCTCACGCTCAACGGCACGATCAAGCCGGACTTTTCGCAGGTCGAGTCGGACGCGGGCCAGCTCGCGTTCGATCCGCGGCAGGCGCTGTTCTTTCCGGAGAAGCGGCCCTTCTTTCTGGAGGGGAGCGAGCTGTTTCAAGTGCCGCAGAACTTGATCTACACGCGTCGCATCGTTCAGCCGGTCGCGGCGGTCAAACTCACCGGCACGAGCTTCGGTACCGACATCGGTCTGTTCTCGGCGGTCGACCAGAAGTTTGCATCCGCGACGGGCACCGAGAATCCCATTTTCACGATCCTGCGGGCGCAACGCAGCCTGGGCCGAGGCTCGCGGGTCGGCCTCGCGTATACCGATCGGATCGAGGGCGGCGATTACAACCGCGTCGCGGAGGTCGACAGCCGACTCGTCTTCAAGGAGATCTACGGGCTCAACCTGCAGCTCGCGGGCAGCCGCACGCGCGTCGCAGGCGTGACCACGACCGCGCCGCTGTGGCTGGGCCAGTTCACGGTGCAGCATCGCATCTGGGGCCTGCGCAGCCTGTTTGCCGGCATCGCGGATGAGTTTCGCGACGCCAGTGGATTCATCGGCCGGGCGGGGATCGTGCATGCGTATGTCGATCCGAGTTACACGACCTATGGGCGGCCCGGAGCGTTGCTGCAGCGGTTCACGGGCGACATCGTGGTGGACGGCATCTGGCAGTATCAGAACTTCATCCATGGGCGCCACCTGCAGGACAAGAAGCTGCACTTCAACGGCAACGCGGCGCTGGGCGGTGGGTGGAACGTCGGCGCGGGATATTTCGTGGAGTCGTTCGGCTACGATTCCGCCCTGTATGCCGGCTATCGTCTCGAAGTACCAGGCGCCGGCGGCGCCCTCGACACGGTGGCATTCACGGGACAGCCGACGATCGCGAACGGCGAATACATCGTCCAGATCGGGACGCCGCAGTGGAAGCACTTCAGCGGCGGCGGATACTTCCTGCAGGGCCACGATGAGAACTTTTTCGAGTGGGCCTCAGCCAATTTGCTGCTGCTGAGCGTGGACGTGTCGTACCGTCCCACAGAGCGGCTCCGCAACACTCTCAGCTATTACTGGCAGCAGGTGAATCGCCGCACCGACGGCACCCTGGTGAACGTCGGCCGCGTACTCCGGGCCAAGCTCGAATACCAGCTCTCGCGGCCGCTATTCGTCCGCGTGGTCGGCCAGTACATCCAGGACAAGACCGATTCGCTGCGGGACGACTCACGGACCGGCGCGCCGATTCTCATGACGGGACCGGGCGGCGTGACGCGCTCCGCCGCGACGCGCAGCAACCAATTCCATGCCGATGTGCTGCTGAGCTATCAACCGGTACCGGGGACGGTGGTATTCGCCGGGTACGGCAGTAACATGGTGGACGAGGACGCCTTCCGATTCCGGCGGCTCACGCGGACGGACGACGCATTCTTTCTCAAGCTGAGCTACTTGTTCAGGCTCTGAATCTCAGTGCGGTGTTGGACACGCCGTCGAACGAGCTCGATGTCCTGCACCGCCCGAACCTCGACGCAGCCCGTCTCGACCCAGGGGAACTCCGCCGCGATGCGGACCGCCTCGTCGATATCCTCGGCCTCGATCAGGTTGAAGCCCGCAAGCATTTCTTTGGTCTCGGTGAACGGTCCGTCCACGACCGTCCGCCGGCCGTTGCGGACGCGCACCGACTTGGCGGCCGTCGCGCTCTCCAGCATCTGAGAATCCGTCAGGCGGCCGTCTTGGCGCAGCTCATCGGCATGGGCCAGGCAGTCGCGCATCTTCGCGTCGAACTGGCCCGCCGGAAGAGCATCGAGGAGGGTGCGGTCGGTGTAGATCAGGATGGCGAATTTCATGTCGATCCCTCTGGCCGGTGAGTAGGCAGTAATTTCACCAGTCCCTACCCCAATGCCAAGCCGATGCTGACCCCTTCCCTGCTGGTCCTCCTCCTGGCGAACGCTCTCCCAATCGCGGGTGTCCTGTTGCTCGGCTGGACGGTGTTCCCCCTGGTGCTGCTGTACTGGCTGGAGAACGTCGTCGTGGGTGGGTTCAACGTGGTCCGGCTGCTCCTCGCCCAGCCGCGCGAACCGGCGTACTGGGCGGGCAAGCTGTTCCTCATCCCGTTCTTCGTGGTGCACTTCGGCATGTTCACGTACATCCACGGCGTGCTGGTGGTGGCGCTGTTCGGTCCCAAGGGAACTGCGCCGTTCGACCTGCTCGGGACGGTCCCACAGGCCATACGCGCCAATCACCTGGGCTGGGCCGTGGTCAGCCTGGTGGTGAGCCACGGACTCTCGTTGTACTGGAACTACCTCGGGAACGGAGAATACCAGCGCGCCTCCCTCAACGCCCTTATGATGCAGCCCTATAGCCGGGTAGTGGTGCTGCACCTCACGGTGCTGTTCGGCGGCTGGATCGTCATGGCCGTCGGGTCGCCGCTGCTCGCCCTCGTGCTTCTGGCCGTCGTGAAGACGGCGGCCGACCTGCGCGCACACACGGCCGAACGGCGCAAGTTCGCGGCTTGACGCCGCGTTGACGACTCCGGGCAACGTTTGCTTGCCATGCCTGCCGACTCCGCCTACGTTCCGAGCGTGTCGTCCTCCACCCTTCTAACGGCGGACCAGCTTCTGCACGTGCGCGCTCCCGGCAAGCGGGTGGAGCTCGTGCGGGGCGTCCTGGTCGTTCGTGAGCCGGCCGGGCTGCGTCACGGTCGTGTGACGGTCGCTCTGACCCGACGACTCGCCGATTACGTCGAGGCCGAAGCGCTCGGGGTTGTGTACGCTGCCGAGACGGGGTTTACACTGGCCCGCGATCCCGACACCGTCCGGGCCCCGGATATCGCGTTCATCCGCCGCGCACGACTTCCAGACCCCGAGCCCCTAGGGTTTCCGGATCTGGCCCCCGACCTGGTGGTCGAGGTGTTGTCGCCCGGCGACCGACCCGGTGAAGTACTGGCCAAGGTCGGCGACTGGTTGAACAGTGGGACCAGCCTTGTGTGGGTCCTCGACCCGGAGCGACGGCAGGCCCGCGTCTACCGCCAGGACGGGACCGAAGCCCTCGTAACGGGGAACGCAGCCTTGAGTGGGGAGAACCTGCTGCCCGGATTTGCTTGCGCACTCGACGCCATCCTGTAAGCGAACCCCGCCCCCCGCCCAAAGATCAACCGAGAAGTCATTATGGCTGCGCCTGCCGCAGCGCGAGCGGCCAGGGTGCGAGAAGCGTAAGCGGCGGCGCGGCAGCGCGATTCTCCGTGTACACGAAGAAACGTTGCCCGTCGGGTGCGGGGTCATATGACGTCACGAACGACGAGTACGGCTGTCGCGTGACCCCGCGCATCAAGAGATGGGGGAGCTTCCGCACTGAATCGGCCGCTTGTAACGACTGCAAAACCGACATCAGATCGCCCGCCGGGTTCAGGTAGAACAGTTCGCGACCATCTGCGCGCCACCTAGGCCTTCCGCACCGCCCTGCCGACGATGATGGTGATGTTGTCGCTGCCCCCGCCGTCCAGGGCCTCCTGGAGCAGATCCTCGCACACCTGCTTCGCGGACGTCAGCGTGGCGAGGCGCTGTTGGATCCGCTCATCAGACACATGCTTGGTGAGGCCATCCGTGCACAGCAGGTGGACATTGCGCCAATCTGATTGCAGGCGCGTCACCGCGGGAGCCGTTTGGGGCCCGCCGATCGCACTCGACAGCACATTCGCCAACCGCGAGTTGAACGCATCCGTCCGAGTCAGCACGCCCCGATCGACCAGCTCTTGCGCTATCGTCTGATCGCGCGTGATCCGGATGAGCTCGCCTGCACGGTACACGTAGTGGCGCGAGTCACCGACCTGGAGCACGTACACCCAGGGCCACACCCCGATCCACACGGTGAGAGTCGTGGCCATGCCCTGGAGGTCCGGATCCAGAGAGGCATGCCGCAGCACCTCCGCGTGGGTTTGCATCGCGGCCTGCTGCAACACGTCGATGAACGACGCCTCCCGCGCGTCGGCGCCATAGTAGCACCGCAGGCTCTGCGTCACGTACTGGGTGACCTGCTCCAGCGCCAGCCGGCTCGCCACGGCGCCGTTCGCGCTGCCGCCGACTCCGTCGGCGATCATCGCGAGGTACGCCAGGCGATCGTCCTCCAGCTGCAGCTGAGTCACGTCGGGCAAACTCGTGAGGTGGACCTCCATGCGCTTGCGCAGCGAGGCGAGCAGGAAATGGTCCTGATTTACCTTGCGGACCTTGCCGGTGTGGGTCAAGCCGTGGACGTCGAGCTCTTCATCCAGCGGCTTGCGGGCGAGCGACGCCGTCGCGGTGAGCGCCTGGGGCGCGGTCATGGCGGACCTCCTCCTGCCTTCGCCGTGGTGAGACGGGCGGTGTCGGTCATCGGCTTGAGGTGAGACCGTGATGAAGATGCGATTCAAGTGCAGGAGCCGCCAGAACCGCTGATTACTGCGGCGTGTCCAGCGGATGCTTGCTGCGCTCGTAGAATTCGTTCTGCAATCGCATGCTCTGCTGGTCGGCTTTCACCGCGCGTATCGCCTGCACGATCCCGTTGATCCACGTCTTCGCCTCGAACTCGCCGAGCTCGCGCGACGCCGCGGCGCCTTCGCCGGCATAGTGATTCGGGAAGCGCGCGTACCACCAGATGCCGGTGTATAGACCTTCCGGCAGCTTCAAGCGTGCCTGATCGGCACCCGATTCCTGCGGCGCGCGATCCAAGTGCACGAGGTCGGGCCGGGCAATCATGCTCATGGATGTTTCGCTCTCGCCGGCATGCATGTCGGTCGCCGGGTCCGATTTGTGCTTCGGTTCGCCCTGCGCGCTGCGCATGATGCCCTGCACGTATACGACGTAATCGTGCGGCGTCTCGAGCTGCGACTGCGCGAAGTAGGGCAGCAGGCTGTTGTTGCCGCCGTGACCGTTCACGATGATGATCTTCTTGCAGCCATTGCGCGCCATCTCGTCGGTCGTCTCCTGCAGCAATTGGAGCTCCAGTCCCCGGCTGTAGGCCACCGTGCCTGGTTGGTGTTTCGCTTCAAAAATTTGCCCGAAATAGTACTCGGGAAAGACGATGGCGTATTCCTGCTGGGCGGCATTGAGCGCCACGTATCGCACGTTGAGCAGATCGTTGCCCAAGGGCAGATGCAGCCCATGCTTTTCCAGTATTCCGAATGGGAGCAGGCACGTGCCTTGTGCGCGGGCGATGGCGTCGCGGAACTCGGCCGCGGTCAGTTCCTCCCAGTGCACCGACGGCTTGCTTTGTGCCGACGGTGGCGACGGCGCCGGCGAGGATGCAGGTGCCTGCGCCCACGCGATCGAGGCGCACAGCGCGTTGATGGAGAGCAACAGTGATTTATACAAGTGGTCCTCCCGCGATGGGGTTGAGGCCGCCTAGCGCGCCGGTGGCGAACGGTTCATGAATCTGTCCGCCCATTGGATGAAGTACTTTAGATTCGGGGCGTCTGTGTGGCCGCCGTCGTGCTGCCGCCACGCGAGCTCCCCGTCCAAGAGCCCGACGTTCACGGGGGGCATCTGCTCCGCCCGGTAATCGTTGGAGACGCCGAGGTCGCGGGCGCCCAGCAGCTTGAAGACGCGGCCCGCTGCGACGGCCGCCATGTAGCTCCCCTGGTGATCGAGCCACCTCGCGTCGCCTCGCTCCGGGACGCCGTAACTAATGAACGTGAGACGCGGCGCGCACAGCGCGATCAGCTCGTGTGAGTCGACGGGGAGGTCCTGCGCCGTCCTGGCGCCGAACACGGCGTCGGACGCGCCGTATTTCATGTAGTTCCCGGCCATCCAGTAGTACTCCCCACCGGTGAGGCTCTCCACCGCCTCACCCCAACTGCGACGATGCAGCGTCGCGCCACCCTTGCCCGACGAGCCGATGAGCCCCATGGCGAACCGGGGCTCGAAGGCAAGCGCCACGAGGGCGGCTTTGCCATAGCGCGACACGCCCTCGATGCCCACGTGAGTGGCATCCACGGCCGGATCCGTTTCGAGATAGTCGAGTCCGCGGGCGGCGCCCCACGCCCAGGCACGCAGCGCGCCCCAATCATCCGGCTGGCGCGGCCGTCCATGATTGACCAACCCGATGATCCCCTTGGTGAGGCCGGTGCCGTTGTCCGCCTGAATGCTCGCCGGATCGATCAGGGCGTAGCCCCAACCTTCATCGCGGAGCTGCGCTCGCTTCGCAGAATCTCTTCCGGCGCTCCGGCCGAACATCATGAGCAGCGGCACCGGACCACGCACGTTCGCGGGCACGACTACCGTCATCGCGATGTCGACGGTGAGAGCGGGATACGACGAGTTGTCCACGTGGCCGACGAGCTGCTTCGCGATCACGGGCCGGGGTCCGACGGAGTCCCGCTCGCTGGCTGTCACGGTCCACATCACCCTGGGGATGTCGGGCGGCAGACGGCCGTAGACTTCGCGCTCCAGGTCTTCGACGATCTCGGGGCGGCGCCGCGTCCACCACTGATCGCGGGTCGTGACCTTCGTACCGTTCTTGAGCGTCAACACATCGGGCAGGTCGGGATAGGGATTGGCCAGGGCCTCGTCGTAATTCGCGTGATTGGGCGCGGAGTCGTTGCCGCTGGGACCGCGGCGCAGGGCCTTGATCCCGAGCAGGTCCATCATGTGCTGGTGATCCTGCTCGGCGGTGAACTCCACGGGGGGCTGCTGCGCGACCGCGGTGCCCGACAGCAAGGCGATGAAAACAGTGAGGAACTTGAGCATGGTGAGTTGAGCGCATTCGTCGCTCACGTTCATTCACGCGCCGCGCTACGCAGGCCGCGGTGGGCGCAGATTCTGAGAGGGCAGATGGCGTATATCTGAAGCGACCACCTCCGGCACAGGCTCTTTGCCCGCGAGCCAATCCCGGACTTCACTTGGCCACACTCCAAGCTTCTGGGCGAGTCGCTCTTGCCCCCAGGCGATGCGCCGTAACTCGCGCTTAAGCTGTGCGGGAGTCAATGTCACCTCCGTCATGGAGAGACGTAGACGTCTATTGTGGACGAGAAAGAAGGGCGGACTCTCCCTTCTTCTCCACCACCACGCACTCGGTGGTGAGGAGCAGTCCCGCGATGGACGCGGCGTTCTGCAGCGCCGTGCGGGTGACTTTGGTCGGGTCGATGACGCCGGCCGCGACCAGATCCTCGTACTCGTCGGTCTGGGCGTTGTAGCCGAAGTTCAGCTTGGCCGACTCCTTCACCTTCCCCACGACGATTGCGCTCTCGGCACCCGCGTTCTGCACGATGATCCGGATCGGCTCCTCGAGCGCGCGGCGGACGATGTCGATGCCGGTCTTCTCGTCGTCATCTGCGCCCCTGACCTTGTCGAGCGCCTTCTGGCACCACAGCAGCGATACCCCGCCGCCCGGCACGATGCCCTCCTCGACCGCGGCGCGGGTGGCGTGCAGCGCGTCTTCGACCCGAGCCTTCTTCTCCTTCATTTCGGTCTCGGTGGCCGCGCCTACATTGATCACCGCGACGCCGCCCGCCAGCTTCGCGAGCCGCTCCTGCAGCTTCTCCTTGTCGTAATCCGACGTGGACTTCTCGATCGCCGCGCGGATCTGGGCGATGCGGCCCTGGATGTCGGTCTGCTTGCCCTTGCCGCCGATCAGGGTGGTGTTGTCCTTATCCACCACGATGCGCTTGATGTGGCCGAGATCGTCGAGCCCGGTGTTCTCGAGCTTGAAGCCCAGCTCTTCGGAGATGACCTTGGCCCCGGTGACCGTCGCGACGTCCGTGAGCAGCTCCTTGCGCCGATCGCCGAAGCCTGGAGCCTTGACCGCGCACACCTTCAGCGTGCCACGCAGCTTGTTGACTACCAGCGTCGCCAGCGCCTCCCCCTCGACGTCCTCGGCGATGATGAGCAGCGGCTTGCCCGACTGCGCCACCTTCTCGAGAACCGGGAGCAGGTCCTTCATGGTGGCGATCTTCTTTTCGTGCACCAGGACGTAGGCGTCCTCGAGCACGGCCTCCATCTTCTCCGGATCGGTGATGAAGTAGGGCGACAGGTAGCCACGGTCAAACTGCATCCC
>WNGI01002543.1_pt1 | contig 24483 bp, 18 predicted proteins | sample 5400621 | NCBI WGS metagenome assembly WNGI01 (sample SAMN13153374, study PRJNA577476) | soil metagenome | isolation source: 20 cm soil or saprolite under Garry oak tree replicate 1 | place: USA:California | collected 2016-06-15 | reverse complement strand
CGCTTCGGTGACGAGCGCTTCCCGCTCCGCCGGCGTCACGTACCAGCGCGCCAGCAGTCCAGTCGAATCGCCGACCTGCAGCACGTCTTTGCAGCGGGCGATGTCGCCCAGGAAACAGCGGCGCACCGCCTCGGAGGGCGCGGTGACGAGCAACATGAAGACAACGGCGCGCTCATCCTGCGGCCGGAGCATCGGGCGCAACGCGGCGCCCAGCCAGGCCGCCAATGCGGGGTCGACATGTGGCGCCGTCACCGTCGTCAGCAAGACCGTGCTGGTCGCACGGAGGTCCAGGTCCCAGGGGACCTCGACGCCCACATGCAGCACCGCGCGGCGCACGTCGCTGTCGGGATCGACGGCGCGGAAGATATAGGGATGCTGCGGCAAGTCCTCGGCGGCGCTGCCGTAGAGACTGTCGATGACGGGCCAGGCAAGTTCGGCCGCTTGCCGCCACGGCAGAGCCGATGGATTCACGATGATACGCAGTCCACCCACGGCGATCGTATCGGAGCCGGCCGTCGCGCGCACCCGCTCGAGACTATCGGCGACATCGGCCAGCTTCTGTGCTTCGCGCCAGCTGCCGAGCAGGCTGTCGGCCCGGTGTTGCAGCCGCACCATCAACGAGTCCTGACCGCGGAGCGGTGACGCCAGCAACGAGGTCGCGAGCACCAGTCCGAGGACTCTAGACATCGACGAGCATCCAGCGTCCCGTGAAGACGACGAGTGGACCGGGACCGAGTACCAGTGCCGCCTGCAGCACCCCCAGCAGATTCAGATCGAGACTGGCAATGCTCGCGACGACCTGCACGAGGATGAGCGCCGCCATAACCGCCAGGATGATCCCCGCCGTGCGCGCCGTTCCCGCGGACACGGCAAAGAAGACGGCATAGGCGACGAACACCGCGAGCGCAAACCGCACGGTGAGCGCAAACGGGTACGCCTGCAGTCCCGGCGGAAGCGTGGCCAGCGCCGTCGCGAGCAGCGCCCCAATCAGCACCGCAGCAATGGGGGCGGCGAGGAGCGTCAGTCCCGCGCCGAACCGCAGTGCCACGTATTGCCAGCGGGGCAGCGGCAACGTCAGCGCATGAATGTGGCGGCCCCGGTGATCCGCGGCCCACGCCGCGATCGCGATCAGCAGGCCGAGCGCCGCCGCGAGCAGCGGATATACCGACCCCCACGACTGGACCGCTCGCAGCAGCTCCGGAGTCTGCAGCGCGCCGCGCTCCGGCCGCGCGGCACCCTGCAACGACAGCAACGGGATCGCAAACGCGCCCACCGTCCCGAGCACGACGATGAGGCGCGACCATTTCCATTGCGCGGAAAGCACGGCGCGGTATTGAGCGGTCATTGCGGCACCCTCCGGAAACTCCGCAGCAACTCGACGAACCCGTCCTCGAGATCGAGGTCGATGACGTCTCGCACGGACGCGCCCAGGCCCTCGATGTACGACGCCATGCCGGGCTCCCAATCACCGACGACCCAATTCTCTCCCCCGCCGCCGCCACCGTTCGCGGACTCGCGTGTCAGGACTCGGAACGGTGGGTTGACGATTTCAGCCGGCGCGCCCATCACGACGAGGCGCTTGGTGCCCTGTTTGAGCTTTTCCATCGGCGCCTCCGTGATCAGACGACCGTCGTCCATCACGGCGACCCAGTCGCAGACCCGCTCCAGCTCGTGGACGAGATGACTCGAGATGAAAATCGTGGCGCCTCGTTCCGACACATATGTGACGAGCGCGCTGAGGATGTCACGCCGCACGACGGGATCGAGCCCATCCGTCGGCTCATCCAGCACGAGAAGATCTCCGCATTGCGACAGCGCGAGCAGAATCATGAGCTTTGCTTTTTGGCCCTTGGAGAGACGGCCGAAGAGATGCTCGCCGTCGAGCTCGAAGCGCTGGACGAGCTCGTCCGCCCGGACACGATCCCAGCGCGGATAGAACGCCGCCTGGAAATCGATCAGCTCGCGAACTGTGAGCGTCGCGTCGAGATGCGGTTGCTCCGGGACATAGCCGACCCGCCCGAGGACGCGGGCGTGTTGCTCGGGCATCGGGTCGCCCAGCACCGTGATCCTCCCGCTGAGCGGCCGCAGTAAGCCGAGGATGAGTCGAATCGTGGTCGTCTTGCCGGAGCCGTTGGGACCGAGGAATCCGTAGATCGATCCCGTCGGCACGTGGAGATCGAGGTCCTTTATCTCGAAGTTCTTGCCCGCCCGATAGTGCACGCGCTCAAGGTGGATAGCGTCGGTCATGTGGACTTCACCCCCAGTTCCGTCTCGAGCGCACGGTGCAGCTCCGCCAGCGACACGCCGGAGCGTCGTGCCTCGGCGAGGAGCTTGCGCACCAGCGCGACCGCCTGCTGCGCGCGCTCGCGCGCCCGGCGACCCGGCGCCAGCTCGCGCACGAACGTGCCGGCGCCATGGCGGATTTCCACGAACCCCTGCGCCTCGAGATCCCGGTAGGCCTGGATGACGGTCGCCGGATTAATGCGCAGCTCGGCGGCCAGCTGCCGGACGGATGGGAGCGGCGCAGCGCTGCCCAGCGTGCCGGTCGCGATCGCTAGCCGCACGCGCTCGGCGATTTGGACATAGAGAGGAATGGGACTACGCGGATCGATACCGTGAAACACGCCGGCGGCCTCGCGTTCCAGTGTACTGGTACAGTATAACAGTTCCCCCGAGACTCGCAAGCGGTGGCCGATGTGGCAGATTTCAAGCACGACTCAACGAGGAGAGCGGATGAGCGAGAAGAAAGCGTTTCTCGACGCCTGGGAGCGGGAATCAGCCACCACCATGAAGCTCCTGCGGGCCTACCCCACTGGAAAGGAAGAGCTCAAGCCGCACGATTCCTGCCGCAGCGCGACAGATCTCGCCTGGACGTTCGTGTTCGAAGGCGTCGCCGGCGCCCAGGCGGCGCAAGGCGAGATGAAGTTCCCGCCGCCGAACATGCCGGCCAAGCCGGCTAACTGGCAGGGCGTCGTCGGTGAGGTCGAGAAGGCACTGAAGTCATTCGGCGACAAGGTGCGGAAGACGGACGAATCGCAGCTCAACACCACCGTCAAGTTCAAAACCGGCCCCAAGCAAGTCAGCGATCTGCGACGTCTCGATGTGCTGTGGTTCATGCTCAACGACCAGATCCATCACCGCGGCCAATTCTCGGTGTACCTCCGCATGGCGGGCGGGAAGGTGCCGTCGATCTACGGCCCGTCGGCCGACGAGAAATGGACCTGAGTTTGCCGTCCTAAAACGGATAGATGATGGCCAGCGCTCAGACTATGTTGCGGTCCATGAGTCCCACTGAGCGCTGGCAGGCCGTGCTGGCAAGAGACCGCCGCTGTGATGGCGCGTTCGTCTACGCGGTCCGTTCGACCGGCATCTACTGCCGGCCGTCCTGCGCCAGCCGCCGGCCCCGCCGCACCCAGGTCACGTTCTTTCCCATTCCAGAGGCGGCCGAGCGCGAAGGCTATCGCGCCTGCAAGCGCTGCCATCCCGCCGACACGCGGGGACGCGATCCCGCGGTGACGCTGGTCCGCGAGGCCGCGCGCGCCATCGCCGCCGGGCAACGGCCGGGTGGTGACACGCGGCGGCTCACGCGCGCGTTCAAACGCGTGCTCGGCATCACGCCACGCGCGTACGCGGACGCCCGCCGCATCGATCGCTTTCGCCAGGAACTGAAACGGAGGAAACAGGTGAGTCCCGCACTGTACGAAGCCGGGTACAGCTCCACGAGCCGCGTCTACGAGAACACCGATGCGCAGCTCGGCATGACCCCCGCCAGGTATGCGCGCGGCGGCGAGGGGCTAGGCATCGCGTACGTCACGGTTCCATCCTCGCTCGGCCGCCTGCTCGTCGCCGCCACGGAGCGGGGCGTTTGTCGTGTGGCCCTCGCCGACAACGCCGGGATTCTCGAGCAGGACTTGCTCACGGAATTCCCGAACGCGCGCGTCGTGCAGGACAAGAGCGGCAAACTGCACGGCTGGGTGACGTCGATCCTCGCGTACATCGATGGGCGCGAGCCCGACCTCGATCTTCCGCTCGACATCCGCGCGACCGCATTTCAGCGGCGGGTGTGGCAGGAGCTGCAGAAGATTCCGTTCGGGCAGACGAGGACGTACGCCGAAGTGGCAAGACGGATCGGACAGCCGACGGCGGCGAGAGCGGTCGCTCGGGCGTGCGCCACGAATCCAACTGCGCTGGTGATTCCCTGCCATCGTGTAGTGAGAGAGAGCGGAGATCCGGGCGGTTATCGTTGGGGAGTGGAGCGGAAGAGAGGACCTGCAAAAACCAGGCAACAGACGCAGCGGCGGTTAACGGTCCCGAGTCAACGGGACAACCTCGCTGAGATTGTCCCGCTGACGATCAGTCGCGCTCCGCCATGCCAAGGGCCTCGAACACGCGGCCGCGGTCGTACTGCGAGCCGATGGCTTGGGCATCAGTGCGGAGGGCAGCACGAATCGTGTCGTCCATCTTGACGCGCTGAATCACGGCGAGGAGCAGCTCAGCCAGCTCGTTGTCGGACGAGATCCCCTTCGCCGACTCCAGCACCGCGAGCGTCACCGGTCGCGGCATGTCACCCCGCTGCACGACGCTGCGCAACGCGCGCCCATGCTCGTAATCGGAGTTGAGGGTGTTCGCCGCCGTAAAGAAGACCGGCCGCAGCGCGTCGTCGAGCAGATAGCACCCGCCGATCTCCGAAAGCAGCTCCGCCAGCTCGTAGTCCGAGTCGATCGTCTTCGCCGACGTGAGCACGTCCGCGAGCATGGCGGGACTCGTGCCCGTGCGCTTGACGACCGCGTCGAGGACCCGGCGGTGCTCGTAATCGGATTCGATCGAATTCGCAGCCTTGAAGAATGCGGGCCGCGCCGCTTCGTCGATCGGACGCGCCTTGTTCAGCTCGATCAACAGCTCGGCCAGCTCGTAGTCGGAAGCGATGTCGGCCGCCGCGTCGAGCATTCCGGCTTGGATGGCCGGCGTCAGGCCCGGGCGCGACAGCGCGGCCGAGAGCACGCGATGGCGCTCGTAGTCGGAGCTGATCGACTTCGCCGCGGTCACGAATCCCGCCTGCATTCGCTCGGTGAGCGGCTGCGTCTTGGAGACCTCGATCAGGAGCTCGGCCAGCTCGTAGTCACTGTCGATCGTCTGCCCGGCGAGCGTCACGAGCCGCTCGTATCCCGCCGCGTCGAGCTTGCCGCTTTTCACGGCGGCCTGATAGTAGATCCGCCGCGTGTAGTCCCCGGATAGCTGACCAAACTCCTCGACGAGACCCTGAATGCCCTTGGTATTCAGAATCCAGCGCGCGCGCTCGTCGGCCATGAAGCCGGTGCGCCGGAACAGGAACGTGAGGGTCTCCTTCAGCCAGGCCCGGGCCTCGGCATCGTACGGGCGCTCCGCGCCATCCACCTTGAAGACCCGCTCCAGCTCACTCCCCTTGCGAGTAATCGTGAGCCGGCGATCATGCGCGCCGTAGTCGACTTTGACGACGATGCGGCCGTCGGACGCCAGCGTCGCGATGTCCGTGAAGTCGTCAGTGAACGTGAACTTTCCGTCGCCATCGAAGGTGATGGAACAGTTCCCCGTCGTGATACTGATCGTCACGACATCCTCATCGCCTTCGTGACTGTGCGAGGAGGAACGGCGTGTATCCGGCCCGCCGCAGCCGCGGAGCGAGTCGGGCGCGACAACCGCTACTGCCGGGCGGCGCGTTGCGGGACCCTTCGCACGCGGCGCGGGAACGCGCGGAATGGTATCGATGGAGCTCGCGGATGCCGTGGCGGCGGGCTCCGCTACGCGCGGCGCGGCAGCGGCCAGCGGCACGACCACCACGATCGCCGCAATCCAGGCCGGCACGGCCGAACGGGGGGAGAGCGTGTCGCGCGAGCGGCGCGTGTCGAGCACGTCGAGCAACCGGGTCGCCAGCTGCGCGGGGCGAGCCATCGCGACGCTCGCCAGCGAGGTCGCACGTGCCGCGCGCAACCCGCGCGCGATGTCGAGCAGATGCGTGGCATAGACCGACGGCGTGGCGCCGGCGCGCAGCACGTGATCGTCGCAGGCGCGCTCGCGCTCCTCGCGGAGCCGCGTCGCCGCCAGCCACACGAGCGGGTGGAACCAGTACACCGCGCAGGCGACCCGCGCGATCAGCTGAATCAGGAAGTCATGCCGTTTCACGTGCGCGAGCTCGTGCAGCAGCACATCGCGGCGCCGCTCGGGCGTCCAGGCATCGGCTTCGGCAGGCAGCAGGATGGCGGGGCGACGCATCCCCCACGTCATCGGCATCGCCGGCCCGTCTGCCTGTAAGACCCGGACGCGACGGGTCAGCCCGATTTCGAGCGAGAGCTCGTCGACGAGAAGCAGCCACGCTTCGTCAGTCACAGGTTCATTGACGCGATCGAGCCAGGCAATCCGCGCCATGCCGACCGCGAGGAGCATGAGCACGACCGCGACGCCACCCAGCCACACCGGCAGGATCAACGCGGTCCAGTTCAGCGTGATCTGCCACCGCACCGGACCTGCGGCCGTCGTGGATGAGCGTTCGATCACCGCCGCCGCAGCGGGCGCGGGTGCCGGAGTAGTGCGTTGTGTTGTAACAACCCACGGCGAAGGTGTCGCACGGTTGTCAGACAGCGTTTGGCGAGCGGGTGCGTCATTCAGATCGAACGCCACAGGAACGTCGAGGCGTGGCCAGCCGGCAACCCGCCAATCGGGAAGCAGAGCGGACGCGAGCGGCAGCGCGAGGACGCCGCCGCATGCCAGCGTCCAAACCAGATGACGGAGCGAGGCAGACGAACGCCGCAACAGGAGCGTCACGACGCCGGCCAATATCAAAATCACAGTCGCCTTGACGAATGCATCCGCGAGGATCGCGATCATGTCAGCGGCCCTCCTTCCGTGCGTCCGCGATCAGCCTGCTCAAGCGGTCGAGCTCCGCGTCGGACAGCTTTGCCCTTGCCGACGACAGATCGAGTAGCGCCGCGACCGCCTGTTCCGTCGAGCCATCGAAGAATGTGTGGAGGATCTGGCGCAATGCCGACTGGCGCGCGCGCTCGCGCGGCACCGTCGGCAAGAACACGTAGCGCGGGCCGTCTTCCTCGTGGCGTAAATGGCCCTTCTCCTCGAGCACGCGGAGCAACGCACGCACGGCCGAATAGCTCGGCGGATCCGCGAGCTGATCGAGCACCTCGGCGGCGGTCGCCCGGCCCGAGCGATATATGACGTCCATGATCTCCCGCTCACGACGGCTCAGCAGCGTGGCCGTTTCTTTTGACATGGTCTCTCCCACACGCGTTGTATGCTAAAAAACTAGCACTTACTGCTAAGAAACTAGCATAGGGGATCGGCTTGTCAAGCGAGACCCTTTCGGACGTTCCGGGCCTGCCACAGATGCCGGCGGTCGTGGGCCAGGATGAAGTTGAAGTAGGTGCCGAGGGGCACGCGCAGCAGGCGGTTAATCGGTGAAATGAGGCGCACCTGCGCCAAATCGAGCCCGTCGGCCTGGCGCACGCGCTCGGCCAACCGGTCCCGGACCCGTATGAATTCCGGCACCACGTCCGCGCTCCGGCGGTTCGGGGCCGGAGCGACGCGGATCAGGCGTGGCGACCGCATGCGCCACTTGGGTGGTGGCTCCATGGACGCCGCGATCATTCGCGCGAACCAGCCGTAGCGGAACGGGCCGTTCGACACCTGGCCCCTGGCCCGGCCCTCGGCAATGGATCGATCGAACGCCGGCAGCGTCTTCGTAACGCCCACGTTCAGGTGCTCGAGACAATCCAGAATCGACCAGCTCCGCTCGGCGGGATGCAGGTTGAGCTGCTCGTCGGTGAGACCGGACACGATCGCCTGCCCGTCCGACTTAATCGCCTCGATTTGCTGAAGCATCGACTGGATATCGGCATTCATGATCCGCCTAGTCTCGCACAAGCGCCTGCGCCGCGCGACCTCGTGGCCCGCGCCGTCACCGCCATGGGTGGAGAGTCCGCGCTCCGCGACCGAAGTCCGGAATACCCCATTGGCTACGAATGGCTTCGTATTGACAAGTACGAAGGCTTTCGTATTTTAGGGCCATGATCCGCCCCACCAACGGCGAGCTGGCGATCCTGCGCGTGCTGTGGCAGCGCGGGCCGAGCACGGTCCGCGAGGTCCATGAATCACTGCGCGAGGAGCGTGAGGCTGCCGTCGGCTACACGACGGTCCTCAAGCTGCTGCAAATCATGACGGACAAGAAGCTGGTGAAGCGCGACACGCGCTCGCGCACGCACGTGTACGCCGCCGCCGCGTCCGAGGCAACCACCCGGCGGCATCTGCTGTCTGACCTGGTAGACCGGGCGTTCGGAGGGTCGTCGCTGGCGCTCGTCCTGCAGGCGCTGTCCACGACGCGGGCCACCCCCGCCGAGCTCGAGCAGATCCGGCGACTCCTCGATGAGCGACATGGAGACAAGCGATGAACGCGACACACGCGCTCGGATGGGCGCTCGTGCACTTTCTGTGGCAGGGGGCTGTTCTCGCCGTACTCCTCTCCGTCGCGTTGGCGCTCACTGGGCCGCGCGCCGCACGCACGCGCTACGCGCTAGCCCTGCTCACCCTCGGTGCGATGCTCGTCGTCCCCATCACCACCGCCGTGCGGCTCTATGCACCCGTCACCGCGTTGAGCGACGCGCGCGTTCCGCCGCCGCTCCAGGCGACGACACCGACCGCCGACCGCTCCCCAGCTCCCGCCGGCGCGGTGGTCATCCCAGATGAGTCCGCGACGTCATCGGATGTATCTGAGACGCGAGGCACCATTGCCAGCCGATCGGCGTCCCTGCGTGCGCGCGTCGATCCTGCGCTCCCGTGGCTCGTGGTGTTGTGGGCCCTGGGCGTGCTGCTCTTGTCGGTGCGGTTGACGCACGGCTGGCTCGCGGCGCGGCGCCTTCGCATGACCGGCACCCGCCCTGCTTCGGCGCGACTTCTGGCAATGCTCCAGCAGATCGCTGCCCGCCTGCGGGTGACCCGATCCGTGCAGCTGCTCGAGTCGTTGATCATCGAAGTGCCCGCGGTCATCGGCTGGCTGCGGCCGGTCATCCTGGTGCCCTCGAGCGCGCTGACCGGATTGACGCCGCAACAGCTGGAAGTCCTGCTCGCGCACGAGCTGGCGCACGTGCGCCGCTACGACTACCTGGTGAACCTCGTGCAGTCGGTGATCGAGACGCTGCTCTTCTATCATCCCGCGGTGTGGTGGGTATCGCGCCGCGTGCGCGAAGAGCGGGAGCACTGCTGCGACGACCTTGCCGTGCAGATCTGCGGCGACGCTCGTCTGTACGCATCGGCGCTGGTGGACATGGAGCGCCTCCGTCCAGCCGCGACGCCGCGGCTCACGCTCGCCGCCACAGGGCGAGGGGGATCGCTGCTCACCCGCGTACGCCGGCTCATCCTGCCCGGCGCCCCGCGACCGGAGTTCTTCCCGCGTTGGGCTGCGGGCGTCGCAGGTGTCCTGGCGGTGACGGTCGCGCTCCTCGCCACCGGCGGCCACCGCGTATCCGCCGAGAGCGTCGCTGATCCGGTGGCGAGCGATACGACGCGCACGGCTCCCGATACCGTGCTGCTGAACCCCGACCCCTCACAACCACTCGCTCAGCGGTTGGCGTGGGCACGCGCCCAGGCGCGCCAACTCGGCAAGCGCACGTACTGGATCGGCTACACCGTCGCGCGACCGGAGTGGCTCGAGCACTCCATGTACGTGGACCGCGGGACTGAGGTCACGGGCCAGAACATCAGGATGAGCGGCCGCCTGTTCGGCGATTTCAACGGACTCGCGTTCCGCGGGGTCCGGCTGGGACCGCTCATCAAGAGTGGCGACTCCGACGACATCGCGATCCTGCTGGGATTCGCGACTGACAAGGGCGGTAATGTCACCCTCGGGCACGTCCACGTCGCCAGCTTCTATCTGCCCGTCGACTTCCGCGGGGGCTCGCTATTGTGGCTCGGCGCCGCGTCTGATGCGCAGAGCCTGCCGGTCATCCAGGACCTGTTCTCGTCCACCCCGCAGGCGGAGCTCAGGGAGGATCTCGTCTCCGCGATCGGGATTCACGGCAACAGCGACGCCGTCGTTTCCGTCCTGCAGGGGATCCTGACAGGGCGCCAGCCGACCAATGTCCGGTCGCAGGCCGCAGAATGGCTCGGATTCCATCCGACGCGGGCGGCGGTGGTCGCGCTCAGCGCAACGGCCCGCAATGACGCGGCGAGGGACGTGCGGCGCGAAGCCGCGGAGGCGCTGGGCGACAACACGCTGCCGGCGGCGACCGAGTCGACGATCGCGGTGGCGCGAACCGCGAGTGATCCCGATGCGCGCCGCGAGGCCGTCGAGGGATTGGGCCGGAAAGACAGCGATAACGCCCTGGCGGCGCTGATCTCGATCGCGCAATCGGACCGCGATGAAGATGTGCAGCGCGAAGCCGTGGAAACGCTGGGCGAAATGCCGAACGGGCGCGGACTCAGCGCCGTCCGTGACGTCGCCCGCAATCATCCCCGCTCCGAGGTACGCCGGGAGGCGGTCGAAACCCTCGGCGACAATCTGCCCGCCGCCGACGCGATCGGGGTTCTCAAATCAATTGCGCTCAACGATCCCGATCCCGACGTGCAGCGGGAGGCGATCGAGACGCTGGGCAACGTGCACGGCAATGCCGCCGATGTGCTGGCCGCGCTCACCGACTTTGCGCGCACGCACCCCAATTCCGATGTCCGGCGTGAAGCGGTCGAAACCATCGGCGAGGTGGCGCCGACCGCCGAGACAGTGCGGTTCCTGACCGCACTCGCGTCGAGCGACCGCAGCCAGGACGTGCAGCGCGAAGCGGTCGAAACCCTCGGCGAGATCGGCGATCTCGGGCTGCCCGCGGTGATTCAGATCGCCCGGTCACACCCCAGTGGCGACGTGCGACGCTCGGCGATCGAGACGATCGGCGACAAGGCACCGCCCGCTCAGGCACTCGACATCCTGGCGGATATCGCCCGGCGGGACAGTGACGCCGATGTGCAGCGCCAGGCGGTCGAGACGCTCGGCGGCATCCATGACGATCGGGCTTACACCCTGCTCGTCGACTTCGCGCGCCGGCACCCCGTGAGCGACGTGCGCCGTGAAGCCGTCGAGACGCTGGGGGAAAGCGGACGTACCGATAGCGTGATCGCGGTGCTCGGCGACGTGGCAGGCCACAGCGGCGATCCCGATGTGGCGCGCGAGGCCGTGGAGACGCTCGGCGAGCTGCACGATTCGCGGGCGCTCGCGCTCGTGGCCCGGATCGCACGGGGGAACGGGAACGCCGATGTGCGGCGTGAAGCAATCGAGACCTACGCTGAGTCGGCGAACAGCGACTCAGCGGTTGCGCTGCTCAAGAGCATCCTGGCCAGCGACGCGCCCGAGGATGTGTACAGCGAGGTGCTGGAGACACTGGAGGGGTTGGACGGAGGAGCCGGGATTCCCGCGCTGATCGAGGCGGCCCGGTCGCATCCCAATCGTGAAGTGCGGGCCGACGCGCTCCGCCGTCTGGCGGAGAGCGACGACCCGCGCGCTCAACAGGTGTTCGACCGGACGCTGCGGCGGCCCTAGGGCTGCCGGGCTTCGCTCGTCGCGCTGGTGGTCGTTTCACCGCCGAGCTTGTACCGCTGGTACCAGCTCAGCATGTAGAGCTGGGTCCGCAGGTAATTCGACGGCTTGGAGCTGGTGCCATGATACTCGCCGTTGAAACGCAGCATCACGACCGGCACCTTCAGCATCTTGAGCGCCGAGTAGTACTCCTCGGTCTGCGGCATCGGCGTCCGCAGATCGAGCTCGCCGGTCATCAGGAGCGTCGGCGTTTTCACGTTGCCGACGTAGGCGAGTGACGACTGCTTGATCCACTGCTCCGGCTTCTCCCAGAACGGTGCGTCGAAGAAGCCATAGGTGAACAGGGGCACGTCGGTCTCGCCCGCCATGCTCATCCAATCGATCACCGGACAGCGCACCGCCGCCGCGGCGAACCGCGTCGTGTGGCCGATGACCCAGCTCGACAATACGCCGCCACCCGAGCAGCCGCCGACGTACATGCGCTGCGTGTCGATGTACCCACGCCCGACGACCGTATCGACGCCCGCCATCAGATCGTCGTAATCGACGCTGGGGTAGGCGCGCTCGATCGCATTGCCGAACGCGCTGCCGTAGCCCGTGCTGCCGCGCGGATTGGTGATCAGCACGACGTACCCGTCCGCCGCGAAATTCTGCAGCTGATAACTGAACGCGCCGCTGTACATGCCATGCGGGCCGCCATGGATTTCCATGATGAGCGGATACTTCTTGCTCTTATCGAACCCGGGCGGCTTGATGATCCAGCCTTCGACCTTGGCGCCACCGCTCGACGCATACCAGATCGTCTCCGTTGCACCGAGATGAATGCGGTCGAGCACGTCGGCGTTGACGCTCGTCAGCCGCGTGACCGGTTGCGCCTTTCCGGCTTTGAGGCTGAACCGCGCAACGTCCGCCGGCTTCATCGGATCCGAGCTAACGCCGACCCCCGTCAAGTCACGCCCGATCGATGAGAGGGAGAGCATCTGCTCACCGTCAGTTACCTTGCGCCCTCCACCACTGCCGCTCACGCCCGCGAAGTACACATTGCTCGTGCCCTGCTCCGCGAGCGCGAAGTACACGCCGCTGCCGTCCGGACTCCACCGCACGGTGCCCGGGTCCCGGTCGTACTTCGTGAGTGCGCGCATGCCGTTGCCGTCGATCCCGACGGCCCAGACTTCGTCGGCGTGGTATGAAAACGTGCCGTACTCGTGGCCCGTGAATGCCACCGTGCGGCCGTCCGGCGAGACGACGGGATTGGTCCAGCCGCCCTTCTTTGTCACGAGCGCGCGGGTTGCGCCGCTCTGGACATCGACGGCGTAGAGATACGATTCCCGATAGCGATAATCGAAATCGGAGTCGCGCAGTCCGTCGAACACGATGGTGCGGCCGTCAGGCGTCCAGTCGTAGTTCGGACCACCCGCGAGCTCGCTCGTCCCGTAGTCTCCCGTCGTGAGCTGGCGGGGTGTGCCACCCTCGGCGGGCACGAGGAAGATCCGCGTCGTGCCTTGTTCCACGTAGCCGGTGCGGTCGCGCCGGTAGTGCAACCGATCCACGACGCGCGGTGCCGGCGTCCACTTGCCACCTTCCGGGGCGGCCGGCATGCTGATCTTCCACGGCGTCTCGCTCCTCACGAGCATCGTGAAGGCGAGCGACTTGCCGTCGGGCGACCAACTGACGCTACCCGGCGTCTCGCTGACGTGCGTCACCTGCGACGTCGCGCCCTCGGCATCCATCCAGCGCACGAAAACCTGCGTGCCCTTGGGCTCGCCGTCCGCGACATACGCGATCCGTGAGCCATCGGGCGACCACCGCGCATTGGAGCCCTTCACCAGGAAGCGGTTGCGCGAGCCGTCCGCGTTCATGATCCACAGGCCGGAGTCCCACCGGTCTTCGACCTTGTTCACCCAGCGGCGCGTGTAGATGATCTGCAGGCCGTTGGGGGAGACCTGCGGATCGCCGACCTGTTCCCAATCGAGGTAGTGGTTGACGGTGAGTAGCGTGTCGGATGCGGTTTCTTGACTTGCAGCGACGGACGGGACGACGAGGAATGCGGCCAGGAAGACGGAACGCATGCAGCCCTCCGCAGACGGTTGTAAGGAATGTCTTTAAGAGAACCTGACGTACCTCATTGGGCCAGTGCGCGCTGCGGGACGCCAATCAGGTATGTGCCGCGCAGGGGCGACCAACCGGCTCGAAAGTCCCCGATCTCCCAGTCGTAGCCGTCCAATCCCCGGACCAGCTCGGCCAGCTCGGCCTTGGTATACGTGCGCAGGCAGGAGACCACGCCATCGAACGTCCCGGCAAGTGGCAATGCGGGCGGGAGATAGGTCCACAGCAATCGGGACCAGCGCCAGGGGCGCACGAAAGGCGCCGCGAGCAGCACCCCCAGCCACGTGAATGCGATGATCCCGATCTCACGGGGCGCTCGCCGCGCAATCTCGAAGACCCCGATCCCCTGGCCGTGCCGCACGGCGTCCGCAAGGATCGCCCGAGCCTCATTCGGAGCGAAATGATGAAACGCGGTGAAGATGGTGCGGAACCCATCGAGCTGCTCCGGCACGGCGCGCGCGTCGACAGGCGCGCGATGGAGTTCAAACGCGCCGGCACCGCCCTGATGCGGATACAGATCCGTCAGCAGCACGGGCACACCAACTTCCGCGGCCAGACGCCGCCAGGGGCCGCCAGCACCGGAGCAAAGATCGACGATCCGCCGCGCCCCGGAGCGTGCAACCGCGCGACGCAGCAAGGGCCCCGCGGGATCGTACGCTCCCGCGAGGTTGATACTGAACGCCAGGAAGTCGGTCAGCGCGTCGCGGAGCGACGGCGGACAGCCAGGGAGGTCGTGGATTTCCACGAGGTGCAGTCGCATCACGGCAAAGTTAGATTTCGCGCCCGGTTATGGACAATTTCGAGCTCGCCCGGCTGTTTGCCGATCGCCCGGCCGGCCACAACTATTTCGAACTGATCCGTGTGCCCGCGATGTCCGCGGGACTCTACGCGTTGCAGCCGGGCGAAACCGACCGGCAGTCACCGCACCGCGAGGATGAGCTGTACTATGTCGTCGGCGGCAGCGCCACCATCCGCGTCGGCACAGAAGATCACCCGGTGGCACCGGGATCGGCGGTGTTCGTGCCGGCAGGGATCGAGCATCACTTCCACTCCATCACCGCGGAGCTGCAAGTTCTGGTTGTCTTTGCTCCCGCCGAAACCGCGATTACGACGTGAGTCTCCGCACCACGCCGTTTCATCCCCGCACGGCCCCGTTGTCCGAAGGTCAGGCCTGGCGGCGCTGGGCCGGGTACGTCGTCGCAAGCTCGTACGAGCTGTCGCACGATCGCGAGTACCACGCGATCCGCAACTCGGCGGCGCTGTTCGACGTCTCGCCGCTGTACAAGTATCTCGTCACCGGGCGGGATGCGCGCCGCCTCCTCGATCGCATGGTGACGCGCAACGTAGCGAAAGCCAAAGTCGGCCAGGTGCTGTACACGCCATGGTGCGACAACGAAGGCAAGCAGATCGACGACGGCACGATCTCGGTCCTCGATGAGCAGACGTTCCGCATGACCTCTGCAGACCCGACGCTGCGCTGGCTGCACCTCAATGCCTCCGGGGGAGGCCTCGAGGTGCAGATCCAGGACGTGTCCGACACCACCGCCGCCCTGTCGCTCCAGGGGCCGAGCTCGCGCGAAATCCTCCAGATCGCGGCCGAACAGGATCTGTCGAAACTCAAATACTTTCGACTGACCGACGCTACGATCCGGGGAATCCCCGTTACCATCTCGCGTACCGGATACACCGGCGACCTCGGTTACGAGGTATGGGTGCATGCGTCACATGCGGTGCCGCTCTGGGACACATTGATCGCGACGGGGACCCCGTACGGGATCACGCCCGCCGGCATGCTGGCGCTCGACGTCGCGCGGATCGAAGCAGGACTGCTGCTCATCGAAGTCGATTACTTCTCGTCCCGGCATGCGCTCATTGAAGCGCAGAAATCCTCGCCCCTCGAGCTCGGTCTCGGGTGGACGGTCGCGACCGACAAGGAGCGCTACAACGGGCAGGCGGCGCTCGACGCGGAGCGGGCGCGCGGGCCGGATTGGCAGTTTACTGGACTGACCGTCGATTGGGATTCGCTGGAAGCACTGTACGCCGACGTCGGCCTGCCGCCGCGGCTGCCGAGCCAGGCGTGGCGCACCAGCGTGCCGATCTATGATCGCGGCGGGCGGCGGCAGATCGGCTATGCGACGAGCGGCGGCTGGTCGCCATTGCTCAAGCGCTACATGGCGCTCGCCCACCTCGGCTCCGAGCATGCCAAACCTGGGACGGAAGTCCGCCTGGAAGTGACGGTGGAGCATCGCCGCAAACAGGCGCAGGCGCACGTGACACCGCTGCCCTTCTTCAATCCAGAACGGAAGCGCGCGTGAAACGGTACGACGCGATCGTCATCGGCGGGGGCCACAACGGTCTCGTAACCGCGGCCTATCTCGCGCGGGCCGGAAAATCGGTGCTCGTGCTCGAGCGCCGCCCGCGCGTCGGAGGCGCCGCCGTCACCGAAGAGATCTTTCCGGGCTTCAAGTTCTCGATGTTCTCCTACGTCGTGTCGCTGCTCCGGCCGGAGATCATCCGCGATCTCGATCTGCCGCGGCATGGGCTGCACATCCTGCCGCTCGAGAGCACCGTCACGCCGATGGAGAACGGCGACTATCTCGCCGGCTGGGCGGATCACGACGAGACGCGGCGCGAGCTCTATCGCCACTCGCCGCGCGACGCCGAGGCGTACGACGAGTATGGGCGTCTGATGCACTTCATGGCGCAGGCGGTGAAGCCGATCCTCAGCATGGTGCCGCCCGATCCCACGTCGTTCGCTCCTGGTGACTTGGCCAGTCTCTGGAAACTCGGGAAGCACTTCCGCGGCCTCGGCGCCGAGCGCCTCCACGCGCTGGTCAAGCTGATGACGATGAGCTCGGCCGACTTCCTCGATGAGTGGTTCGAGACCGACGTGCTGAAGGCCACCAAGTCGGCGAGCGGAATCATCGGCACGTTCCTCGGTCCGCGCTCGCCGGGCACGGCCTACGTCCTCCTTCATCATTACATGGGCGAGCTCGATGGTGTGTTCCGTGCCTGGGGCTTCGCCAAGGGCGGGACCGGAGCCGTCAGCGAGGCGATCGCCTCGGCGGCGCGGAGCTTCGGAGCCGAGATCCGCTGCGACGCCGGCGTCAGCAAGGTGATGCTAAAAAACGGGCGAGCGGTCGGCGTGGCGCTCGAGAACGGCGACGAATTGCACGCAAGCACCATCGTGTCGAGTCTCGACCCGCGCCGCACGTTCCTCCAACTGCTCGAGTCGGATTCCCTCCCGGACGAATTCGTTGGGGATATCAAGCGCTTCAAGTTCCGCGGCTCGTCCGGCAAAGTGAACCTGGCGCTCGACGCGCTGCCCAGCTTCACGTGCATGCCGGGCATCGGGCGCCAGCACCGCGGCGCGTTCTCGATCAGCCCGAGTCTCGAGTACGTCGAGCGCGCGTACGACGATGCGAAGTACGGTGAGTTCTCGCGCCGCCCCTATATGGACATCGTCTTCCCCTCGATGATCGATCCGGGCATGGCCCCGCCCGGCAAGCACGTCATGTCGATCTTCGTGCAGTACGCGCCGTACAACCTGAACGGCGGCTGGACCGATGCGAAGCGCGAGGCGTTCGGGGACGCAGTGGTCAACACGGTCGAGAGCTTCGCGCCCGGCTTCAAGTCCCTCATCCTGCATCGCCAGGTCATCACGCCGCTCGACATCGAGCGGATCACCGGCTTGTCCGAGGGCAACATCTTCGCCGGCGAGCTCGCGCTCCATCAGCTCTTCTTCCTGCGCCCCGCGCCGGGCTGGGCAAAGTTCGCGACGCCGGTGCGCGGCTTCTATCAATGCGGCTCCGGTACGCACCCCGGCGGCGGGATCATGGGCGCGTCGGGGCGGCTCGCGGCGCTGACCATCCTGAAGAACGGCGCATGAGCTACGACGCGATCGTCATCGGCGCCGGCGCGAATGGGCTGGTCACCGCGCACTACCTGGCGCGCGCGGGCAAGCGCGTGATCGTGCTCGAGCAGCACCCGGCGCCGGATTCGTCCGCCGACATCGGTTGGATCCCCGACGTCGTCATCCGGGACCTGCGCCTGTCCGGCGCGGGGTTGCGCATCGACGAGCCGGATCCGTGGATCACGGCACCGCTTCCTGACGGCGGAACGCTCGAGCTCTCACGCGACGTGGGCCGTTCGGCTGACGCGATCCGGCGCATCAGTCCGGCTGACGCCGCGAAATGGCCGGACTTTTGCCAACGCATGCGCACACTCGCCGGCGTGCTGGAGCGGCTGTACCTCGTGCCGCCTCCGGACATCGAGACGACGGACCCCCGCGAGCTGGTTCGCATCGGTGGCCTGGGGCTTTACGTCCGCCGTCTCGGCAAGCAGGCAGTTATCGACCTGGCGCGCATTCTCCCGATGTCGATCGCCGAGCTGCTCGACGATTGGTTCACCAGCGACGCGTTGAAGGGGCTACTCGGGGCGCTGGGCGTGTGGCACTTGAAGCAGGGACCCCGGTCCGGCGGCACGGCGTTCAACTTTCTGCACCATCATGCCGGGAGCCCGTTGGGCGTATTCCGCCCGACACGTTCCAATGTCACGCAGGCGCTGTCCTCGCTGCCCGGTGTCGAGATTCGGCGCGATGCGCGGGCCACGGTGCTGGCCAAGAACGGCCGCGCCACCGGCGTCACAGTGGAGAAGAGCGGCGACACGATTCTCGCACCGCTCGTCATTTCGAGCGCACCACCCCGAGCCACGCTCCAGCCGATCGCAATCGAGCTGGATCCGGAGTTCGCACGGGCGATGAGCAACATCAGGGCACACGGCGTGGTAGCGCGTGGCACCCTGGCGCTCAGTGGCGAGCAGGCGTACTCGACCTTCTGCCTCGCACCGTCACTCGATTACCTGGAGCGCGCGTACGACGACGCCAAGTATGGCCGCGATTCGGTAGCGCCATACGTCGAGGTCCAGCGCACGAACGGCCGGCTCGAGGTACACGTGCAGTTTGTGGGACGAGGAGGTCATGAGGACCTGTTCAAGACCGTCGCTCGGCTCCTGAGAGTGCAGCCCGATCGACTGGAGCTATCGGCGGCCCCCGAAAGCCTCTACCACGGTGAGCTCACTCTCGACCAGATTCTGTTCATGCGTCCCGTACCGGGCTGGAGCCGCTATCGCACGCCCATCGCAGGGCTCTATTTGTGCGGCTCGGGCACTCATCCGGGCGGCGGGATTCCGGGCGCGGCCGGACGCAACGCGGCGCGCGAGATCGTATGACATTTCTCAAGACCGTTGACAGTTATCGCCAGGGTGCGCGGACTCTTCCGGGCCGCTACTACACGTCCGCTGAAGTATTCGCCGAGGAGCAAGAGCGGATCTTCGGCCGTCACTGGATCTGCATTGGCCGAGAGGCGACGCTGGCAACGCCAGGCGATTACGTCGTCGTCGAGATCGGCGGCGAGAGCATCATCGTGCTGCGCGATCAATCCGGTGAGCGGCACGCGTATTACAACGTCTGCCGCCACCGCGGGACGCGGCTGTGCGAGGCGCCCAAGGGGCGGCTCTCCGAAACGATCCAGTGCCCGTACCACGCCTGGACCTACGCGCTCGACGGACGGCTGATCGGCGCGCCGCACATGAACGAGGCGGAAGGGTTCGATAAGAAGAGTTATCCGCTGCACCGCGTGGCGCTCGCGGAGTGGGAAGGGTTTCTGTTCGTGAACCTCGACCCAGAGGCCGACGCGACGAAGTGGTTCGCGCCGCTGGCGGGCCGATTCTCACGCTACAACCTGCCGCTCCTCACCACCGTCCGGCGGATCGAATACGACGTGCGGGCCAACTGGAAGCTGATCCTGCAGAATTACAATGAATGCCTGCACTGCCCCACGATTCACCCGGAGCTGTCGACCAAGCTCCCGTACACGAGCGGTGCGAACGATCTGATCGACGGCCCGTTCCTCGGCGGCTACATGGAGATCAAGGCGCCGAACGAGAGCGCGACGATGACCGGCCGCGCCTGCGCGCTCCCGCTCGGCACCCTGGCGGCCGAGGATCAACGGCGTGCCTTTTACTACGCGCTGTTTCCGACGATGATGCTGAGCCTCCACCCCGATTACGCCGTCTTCTATACCGTCTGGCCGAAATCGGCGACCGAGTCGCGCGTGGTGTGCGAGTGGATGGTTCATCCCGACGCGCCGCGGGCCGAGGGCTACAACATCCAGGACGCGGAAGAGTTCTGGGACCGCACTAACCGGCAGGACTGGGATGTGCTGAGGGAAGTCGCGGAACGCCTCAAGGACAACTACCCATACGGCGATCCGCTGTATGCGGGGCAGATGCTCAAACCCCCACACGAAGTCGCGCGCCGGGCCTACGAGCTGGCGCTGCACATCAATCCCAACAACCACGCGCTCGACGGCGGTCGCGCCAGCTCGGCGATGGAGAAAGAAGCCGTCGCAGCGCTGGCGCGGATGATCGGCTGGGACACGCACCTCGGCCATCTCTGCAGCGGCGGGACGATGGCGAATCTCGAGGCGCTGTGGATCGCCGGACAGCTCCATCCGGGGAAGACCATCCTCGCCTCGACGCAGGCGCATTACACACACCAGCGCATCTCGGGCGTGCTCGGACTGCCGTTCGAAACGATTCCGTGCGATCGCGCCGGACGCATGGACGTCCCGGCGCTCGAGCGCCGGCTCGCGGCCGGTGGCGTCGGGACGGTCGTTTCCACCATGGGGACGACGGCCACGGGCGCCGTGGACCCGCTTCCGGCCATGATCGATCTGCGCCGTCGCTATGACTTCCGCATCCATGCAGATGCCGCGTACGGCGGCTACTTCCTGCTGGCCGACAATCTCACCGACGAAACCCGGCTCGCGTTCGAATGCGTGCGCGAAGCGGCATCCGTCGTGATCGATCCGCACAAGCACGGGCTGCAACCGTACGGCTGCGGCTGCGTGCTGTTCAAGGATCCGGCGGTGGGGCGGCTGTACCGGCACGATTCGCCGTACACCTACTACACGTCCACCGACATGCACCTTGGTGAGATCGCGCTCGAGTGTTCGCGCCCCGGCGCGGCGGCCGTCGCGTTGTGGGCGACGCAGCGGCTGTTTCCACTCGTGCCCGGCGGGGAATTCGCGCAACGGCTCGCCGATAGCCGCGCCGCCGCGCTCGACCTCTACCAGCGCATTCGCGGCGATCGACGCTTTGTCACAGGGACGGCGCCCGAGCTCGACATCATCGTCTGGGCGCCGCGTGCCAAGCGCATCAGCGATGCCTCACAGCTCTCGCTACGGATCTTCGACGAGGCGGCGCAGCGCCAGCTGCACCTCGCGCTCGTGACGTTGCCGGTTCACCTCATTGATGTGCAGGAGATGCAGCGCGACCGCGATACCATCATCTGCCTCCGCTCGGTGCTCATGAAGCCGGAGCACCGGGCGTGGACAGATCGGATCTGGTCGATCCTCGACGCGGCCACGACCGCGGCGCTCGCGAAGAGCTAGTCGATGAACCCGCTCGACAGCCGCACGATCAGATTCCGCCCCTGATCGTACGCAAACGACTTGTACCGGCTCAGGAAGCTCTTGTAGCGCGCGTTGAGCGCGTTGCGGAGCCCGATGTCGAGCCGCATGTCGCGGCCAAACAGGCGGAGATTGGTCCCACCGCCGAGGTTCAAGAGCGTGTACCCGTCGGTCGGAATGTCGAGCGGGTTGAGCCGTGTCGGGGTCGCAAAGGCATCGATCTCGGCGTTGACACGGTCCCGCCATCCGAGGCCAAGCGTCACACGGCGCGGCGGCATGAGCGGCAACGGCTCGCTCGCCGAGAGGTTGGTCCCCCGCACCGCCTCGAACCGGCCGCGCGCCACGAACCCTTGCGCGATCTCGGCCTCGACCAGCGCTTCGCCGCCCAACAGCTCGGCATCCGCTTGGACGTACTGATAGACCGGCAACGAGTCGATGGTGGCCGCCGTTGGCGTGACGTAGATGTAATCGGACATCTTGTTGTAGTAGGCGGAGACTTCGAAGCGCACGCGGCGGTCGTTCCACCGCAGCCCCAAGTCCACGTCGCCCCCGACCTCGGGTTTGAGCGTCGCGTCACCCAGCTCGTAGCGCGCTTCGCCGATGTGTGGTCCGTTGGCGAACAGCTCGAACAGTGTCGGCGCACGCCAGGCACGGCCGAGGTTCAGGGTCAATGACAGGGCGGTCGCGGGCGTGAAGACGACGCCGGCATTCCCGGACCACGCTTGTGCATTGCGATCCTGCGCTACGACACCAAGCGAATCATCCCGCTCGGCGCTGAGCCGCTGCGCATCCGCGCGCACGCCCGCGAGCAAGGTCCAGCGACCGTTTCCCGGACTCCAGCGCTGCAATGCAAAGGCGGCGCCCGAGATCGTGCTCGCATCCGGCACGATCGGCTCACGGCCACTGGCGTCGTTCGTCTGCCCGACGCCCGAGATGCCGAACGTGGTCCCGCCGTGATGGAGGAGGAGATCGAGCGACGAGGTCTTGAGCTGCAGGTTGAAGGCCTCGGACTCCGTGCCGGTGGTGTCGTCCGCTACTTCGATCAGCGAATGCGCCTGCAGCTGGCCTTTCCCCTCCAGCCGCCACGCTCCGCCGCCCAGGGGCCGCTGGCCCGTGAGCTGAATCCGGTTGTCGCCCGACTTGCGCTCCGGCCCGCCCGCTTCACCGGGCGGCGCGTTGGCCTCGAGCAGCTTGAACTCGCCGCCGTAATGCACCACGTGGAAGACCAGGTTGCTACCGGACGACCAGCGCCAGCCGCCGGTCGCGTCGCCGTTGACCGCACCGAATCCGGTGTTGTCGAGCTCGCCGTCCGCCGTATGGAGGTTGCCCGCGCCACGTCCGATCGCGTTGACGCGCCAGCCGAAGTTGCCCTTCGCGCCTTCGACCTGGGCGCCGGCCGCAACCTCGATGTTGTTGGTGGCACCCGAAAGCATGAACCCGCTGCGCATGAACCCCGGGCCGCCCGCGGCGTCCGGCAACTGGTCGGGAATGACGTTGATCACCCCGCCCACGGCATCGGAGCCGTAGAGGACGCTCGCGGGTCCACGAATCAACTCGATGCGGCGCACGAACGCCGTTTCCACCGATGGGCCGTCTTCATCACTCCACGAGTAGTCCTCGAGCCGGCTGCCGTTCTCGAGCACCAGCACGCGCGGACCGGCGAAACCACGAATCACCGGTTTGCCAATCTGTGCGCCGGTGCTGACGGTGCGCGCGCCGGGCAACGCCTCGACAACATGCGCGAGCGAAACGCTCTGCGCGTTGCGCAGCCTATCCCCCACCAGCTCCGTCACCGGCAGCGGCGAGCTTCCGGAGGCGAGGGGTTGGCGCGTCGCGGTCACCGTGAGCGGCTCGAGCTGGAACGGGCTGGGCGTCAGCACGATCTCCACCGACGTCGCGGACGTTTCGACCGAGATTTCGCGCACGGCCGGCGCGAATCCGGTGCGACGAACCGCGAGTGTGTAGTGTCCGGGAGGAAGCGTGAGACGGAAGGCCCCGTCGGCGCCGGCTGTGACCCGACGATCGAGCTCCGCGATTTCGATGATGGCCTGCGGGACGGCGTGACCCGTGTTGTCGACGACGTGGCCGCTCACGGTATTGGGGGTTTGCACCAATACGGCGGCAAAAAGGACCGCGATCATGGGCCGAAATTCTACATGGCGGGCCATAGCCGGCAATGGCTTGCATTGGGTCGGGGCGCGCCGCCGGCACGCTCACGGAAATCACGAACGGGATTTGACGGCAATGCTTTGATTGGATTACCTGGCTTGACCGGCACTGGCCGCAGTCGGTTTCACGATGAAATTATGGTCCCATGACCAGTTGGCTCGGCGATTGGGCGAATCTGTTGCTGCGGTGGGCGCATTTCATCGCCGGCATCGCGTGGATCGGCAGCTCCTTCTATTTCATCTGGCTGGACCGTGCCCTGGCCAAGCCCGAACCGCCCAGGCCCGGGGTCGAGGGCGACCTCTGGCTGGTGCACAGCGGCGGGTTCTACCAGGTGGAAAAGCGCCGTCCCTCACCAGGTGAGATCCCGCCCATCCTGCACTGGTTCAAATGGGAAGCCATGCTGACGTGGCTCACCGGCATCGCCCTGCTCGTGCTGGTCTTCTACCTCGGCAGCGCCTATCTGCTGGATCCCGGGGTCTCACGGATCGGGCGCGGCACTGCAATCGTGCTGGGACTCGCCGTCGTGATTCTCAGCTGGCCCGCGTACGACGGACTGTGGCGCTCACCCCTGGCACACCGTCCCGCCATCGCCGGGACGATTTCGCTCGCGGCGCTGACCGCGATCACGATCCTGCTCTGCCGCGTCATGTCCGGTCGCGCGGCGTTCATCCACGTCGGCGCGGTGCTCGGCACGATCATGGTCGCCAACGTCTGGAAGCGGATCATACCGGCGCAGCGCCAGATGGTCGATGCGACGCGGAGCGGCCGGCCGGCGGATTTCACCCTTGGGGAGCGAGCGAAACAGCGCTCGGTCCACAACAGCTACATGACCTTTCCGGTCCTCTTCGTCATGCTCTCGAACCACTTTCCCGCGACGTATGCGAGCCCGCTGAACTGGCTGGTGCTCTTGCTCCTCTTCGTCGCAGGCGCGTCCGTCCGCCATGCGATGATCGGGCGTGGCCCAAGAGCGCGCTGGGCAGTTGGGCTCGCGGCACTCACGCTCGCCGCCGCGATGTTCTTCTCGACGCCGCAGCGCACCGCAGCGCGGGACGCCACGGGCGCGGCCGACTCCGTGCCGGCGTTCGCAGCGGTGCGGGCGGTAATCGCGCAGCGCTGCCAGCCGTGTCATTCGCAGTATCAGAGCGACCGGACATTTGGCCCGGCGCCTGGCGG
>WNGI01000814.1_pt1 | contig 24483 bp, 26 predicted proteins | sample 5400621 | NCBI WGS metagenome assembly WNGI01 (sample SAMN13153374, study PRJNA577476) | soil metagenome | isolation source: 20 cm soil or saprolite under Garry oak tree replicate 1 | place: USA:California | collected 2016-06-15 | reverse complement strand
TGGTTTTGCTGGTATGGCTCGACCCGGGCGAATGGCGGGCGCGCTTGTTTGGCGGTCCCGCCCGGCCTGTGCGAACAATCGCGGTGTTGCCTTTGCAGAATCTCTCCGGCGATACCGCCCAAGACTACCTCGCCGATGGCATGACGGAGGCGCTGACTACCGATCTGGCCCGAATGGAGAGCCTGCAAGTGATCTCCCGCACCTCGGCGATTCAGTACAAAGCAGCCAAGAAGTCTCTGCCAGTGATCGCGCGTGAACTCAATGCCGACGCCGTAGTCGAAGGCTCGGTACAACGCTCCGGCGATCGTGTACGCGTCACTGCGCAGCTAGTTCGCGCCTCTGACGATCGGCATCTCTGGGCCAATACTTTTGAACGCGACTTCCCCGACGTGCTCGCCTTGCAGGATGAGGTAGCGTCGGCGATCGCCAAGCAGGTCGAAAGCAGACTGGGTGGTCCGAGGCCAGCCCCACCGCCAAACGTGCAAGCAGTGAACATCGAGGCGTACGAGAACTACCTTCGGGCAAACTACTACTTCGATAATTTCGATCTGCAGAAAAGCATCGACTACTACCGTCAGGCCATCAAGCTCGATCCGAACTACGCCCCTGCCTACGCCCATATGGCCGAAGCTTACTCGTTTCTGGCCTTCTTCGGCGCAGTATCCCCCAGCGAGGGCTGGGGCAAGGTGAAGGAAGCGGCGAGTCTGGCAGTACAGAAAGACGAGCGCCTGCCGGAGGGCCATGGTGCGCTGGCGCTGGCCAAGCTGCACTACGACTGGGATTTTCCGGGAGCGGAGCAGGAATTCAAGCGCGCGCTGGAGCTTAACCCAAGCGACGCCGATGTCCGCCATGAACATGCGCACTACCTTATGGCCATGGGCCGGCTTGCCGAATCGGAGGCCGAGAGCAGGCGCGCCGTGGAGCTGGATCCGGTCGGAGACGGACTGAACTCCTGCCTCTGCTGGCATAGCTTCGCCGCCCGGGATTACGATGAGGCAGTCCGCCTAGCGGCGAAGTTCCTGAAATCGCAACCTGACGATCCATGGGAGCATACAATTCTCGGATGGACCTACGAGCAAAAGCGAATGCCCGAGCAGGCCGTCGCGGAATTCAAGAAGGCCGTCGAGGCGACTAACGGCGACCCATTCTATGTCGCGGCGCTAGGGCATGCATATGCTCTCGGTGGCGATCGGCGCGGCGCGGAAAAAGTCCTCCTGACGCTCTCGGATCGGGCCAAGAAGTCTTACGTCTCCCCGTTTGATCTCGCGCTGATCTACACAGCTCTGGGCGAAAAGGAGAAGGCATTTGCCCTGTTGGACAAGGCCGTGGCCGAGCACTCCACATTTCTCGTTTACACCAAATGGGAGCCACGGCTAGATCCGCTGCGCTCAGATCCTCGGTTTCAAGACTTGCTTAGGCGCATCGGACTGCCACGTTAAGAGTCTACTGTGGTTTCCGCACCCGCCCAGCGCACGACTCGATCTCGTACGGCCCAAGTTTGGCGCCGCTCGCGAGGCTCATAACTGGCCGCGATTGCGGCTCACCGTCTGTTTTGCTGTGCCCGCGCTTCGGCGACAAGCTCGTCAACCTGTCGCAAAACGTGCTCTGCCGTCATTAAGTCAAAGTGATCCCCACTCGCCGACACGGTAATCGTGCCCTCGGGAAATTCCCCGCCGAGAATACCGGTGTCAAGGTTCTCTAGTTTTAGCCTCGCAAGCGCGGCCATCGACCCGGAGTCGTTTGGGAAAACCAGCCGAAGCGCGGGCAGACACTCCCGCGCGCCTCGGAACCACCGTGCGAACACGTCGAATCCTGGCATTTCCTTCAACGGCCACACGATATCCGCCGCACTCCGCTGCAATACGCCGATATCACCCTCGAATTTCCGCAGTACCTTCACCAGGTACTCGTGGATATTGAGCCATTCATCCAGCGAAATGGCTGAGTCGCCCAGCCGGCGCAAGTCGCCAATCGACATTTCCGGATGCTCCGGAGCGATGCTCGCCAGCACCCGCGAGACGAAGCAGGTATCGAAGTTCAAATTGCATCCGAGCGACAAGAATGCATCAATTCGCGGTGTCGGCTCATCAGCAGGCCCCAGCAGAAGCTCAAAGCCCATGTCTGCACCCAGCGAGAAACCAACCATCACGAGCGTTGCTGGTTGCAACCTTTCCCGGACTTCCCGTAGCCACTCGCGCAAGATCACCACGTGGTCGGCAAGTGAGAGCGAAATGCGCCCGCGACGCTCCGACTCGCAGCCGTATAGCGTCGGGCTGGCCCCGCGATACCTCAAGCGCTTAAGGATCGGCTCGAAGTCTCGGTGGTCGAGGCCCAGTCCGTGAAGAAAGAAAACCAGCACGTCCGACCGCACCTGGTTGTCTACGTAGTCCAAATGATCGCCGATAATCCGCGGATCGAGCGTCGCTCGATTGAGCTTCCGGCACACACGTTCCGTGAGCGTGAATCGGTGCTCGGCCAGTTGATTCGCGATCTCCACACTTGCAGGAGTTTTGGTTTGTTCCTCCGCCGCCGCTTCGATCTCGCCGAGCAAATCTGCGGCGCTCTGCCATCGGTCGGCTGGGTTCTTCTCCAGGCATTTCATGACCGCGTTGGCGAGTCGCGCCGGTATCCCCGGCCTCCATTTGACGAGGGGATCCGGCGCCTTGGCCAAATGCGCCGCCATCATCTGCTGCGCGGTGGTGACCTGAAAGGGCAGGCGTCCCCCGAGCATCTCGTAGGCCGCGACACCTATGGCGTAGAGGTCAGCTCGATGGTCCACCACGTCCCCGCCCACCTGCTCGGGCGCCATATAAGCCGGAGTACCAACCGTTGTTCCCATGGCCGTGATGAGATTGGTGCTTGCGGTCATGGCCGAACTCGACAGATCGCTGAGCGCTTTGGCGACTCCAAAATCGGCCACCAGAGCGTGCCGATCGCTCAGCAAAACGTTCTCAGGTTTGATGTCCCGATGGATGACACCACGCGCATGCGCGTACGCGAGCGCATCGGTGACGTGGCGCAGGATGCGAATACTCTCGGGGATAGGTAGCTCGCCCATGCCCGCGATTCGCTCCCGTAAGGTTTCCCCCTCGATGTATGGCATCACATAGAACAGCACCCCACCCGATTCTCCGGAATCGATAAGCGGCAGGATGTGCGGATGAGTCAGTTGGGCTGCAATGCGAATCTCGCGCAGAAACCGCTCCGCGCCGTTGACCGGACATGCGTCCGAGCGGAGCACCTTCACGGCAACGAGCCTGTCGTGCCGAACGTCCCGCGCTCGGTAGACTTCGCCCATCCCGCCTGCGCCGAGCGGCGCAATGATTTCATAGGGGCCCAAGTGTGTGCCTGGAGCGAGGGGCATAGTCGGGCGGAATTATAACCCCGGGAACCTTCGCACGGTACCTTCAGGCGTCACATGTAAACGCCCTAGCCGCAGAAGTGGGCGCTCGGCATTTCGGTTGTCTACAAACGCCTAATGCTACTAAGTCACCTGCTTGGGAGGCAGGCGCTCTACCAGCCCACCCGAAACAGGTAGATTGTTGCGTGGTCCGCTGAGGATGGATATGAAGTACGTGCTAACAATCGGCCGTCTCGCCAAGCAGGCGGGGGTCAACCTGGAGACGGTTCGGTTCTATGAGCGGAGAGGCGTATCAATTCTTTCAGGACTCCTCTCTGTAGCGTAACTAGCAGAATAGAAATGCCTTGACATCATTACCATATTCAATTAAATATTTGAGTATGGTAGCCGCATTGCAAGGAAAGCGTCGATTCAAGAACGAAGTTTACGGCCAACTCGCTCGCATCGGGAAAGCACTGGCAAGCCCCAAACGGCTTGAACTCCTGGATCTGATCTGCCAAGCGGAGCGATCGGTCGAACAACTAGCGAACGAGACAGCGATGAGCGTGGCCAATACCTCACAGCATCTTCGCACTCTGCACGAGGCGCACTTGGTCGAAGCCAGGAAGGAAGGCCGATTCGTCGTCTACGGCTTGGCGGACGCTCTGGTTTCTGACTTCTACCGGTCGTTCCGGCTGTTGGCAGAAGACCGACTCGCCGAAATCGGGCGCATCCGGCAACGGTTTTTTGCCGCTGGGAAAGAGTTGACGGCGCTGGACCGCGACACACTGCTGGAGCGCGTGAAGCAAGGGGAAGTGGTTGTCATCGATGTACGGCCAGCCAATGAATACCGGACCGCCCATATTCCGCAAGCGCTTTCGATTCCCCTGCAGGAACTCGGTGAGCGCCTCGCGGAGTTGCCCCGTGACAAAACCATTGTCGCCTACTGCCGTGGCCCGTACTGCGTGTTGGCGGCAGAGGCCGTTCAGTTACTGAGTGGGTATGGATTTCAGGCCTATCGTCTGGAGGACAGCGTTGACGACTGGCGTGCGCGTGGGCTGCCTTTGGATATCCATCGAGAGACTTTTGAACCCAGGAGAGAGAAATCGCAATGATCTTCCGTCAACTGCTCCATTTTAATCCTGTCATCGCAGCGTCTTATTTTTTCGGTTGAGCGGGTAAAGGCCGGGCCGCCGTGTGCGACCCCTTGGAAGACATTGACGTATATCTCCGCCTTGCTGAAGAAACCGGGATCAAGATTTGCTATGTGCTGGACACGCACCTCCATGCCGACCATGTTTCCGGCGCACGGAAGTTGGCGCAGTTGAGCGGTGCGCAGTATGTCCTGCATGCAGATTCGGGTGCGCACTACGACTTTTCACCGGTTCGCGAAGGCGATGAACTTGATATGGGCAACGTTCGGGTCCGTGTCCTTCACACTCCTGGGCATACTCCCGAGCACACCTCCTTTCTCGTAACCGACCGAACCCGCGGGCTCGAACCGTGGTTCCTGCTCAGCGGCCACGCGCTTATGGTTGGCGACATGGGCCGTACCGAACTCGCGTCGAACGCAGAAGAGGGTGCGCGAGCGCTCTTTGAAACCGCCCGGAAGCTGAAATCGTTACCTGATTACGTGGAAGTTCTCCCCGGGGCGTTCTCAGGCTCCGTTTGCGGGCGCTCGCTGAGCGGCAAACCTGCCTCGACGATTGGTTTCGAGCGGAAATTCAACGCTGCGTTCGGAATAGACGATCGCGAAGAGTTTGTGGAGTACATGCTGAGCAGCATTCCACCCGCGCCGCCCGAAGCCTCGGAAATCCGGGCAACCAATCTCGGTCTGACTGTTCGACGGAGTTGAACAGGCTCACCGGTCGCGAGCCTGTTTCGAGAATTCAGTTCCGGAGCGTCGGGCAAACGCCAATGGGCACTTCTGCTAAAAACGCAAACCGTATCTCGCTGGGACTGCACGAGAACCTAGGCCAATTTTCACTTCTTGTGGTCATCAATTTCTTTGTAGGCATGATGGTGGGTCTGGAACGCACCGTGGTTCCTTTGATCGGCGAGCGGGATTTCGGTCTGACCTCCAAGACCGCCATCGTATCCTTCATCGTCGCCTTTGGGATCACGAAAGCGATCTGCAATCTTCTCGCAGGTCGAATTTCCGAAACTTGGGGGCGCAAGCGTGTTCTCGTGTGTGGGTGGATTGTGGGACTGCCCGTGCCCCTCATGATCATCTTCGCGAATCGCTGGATTTGGTTCGACATTGCCAACGTTTTGCTCGGCATCAATCAGGCCCTCTGTTGGTCGATGACGGTAAACATGAAAATCGACCTCGTGGGCCCCAAGCGTAGAGGACTGGCCCTCGGCCTGAACGAATTTGCCGGCTATCTCGCAGTAGGGCTTACGGCGTGGCTCACCGGATACATAGCCTCGGTCTATGGTTTGCGACCGCAACCGTTTTACCTCGGCATTGGCGTTGTTCTTGTCGGGCTCTTCCTGTCTGTGCTCTTTGCCCATGAGACCCTTGAACACTCCCGCCTCGAAGCCCGCTCTCACGCCTCAGGAAACGAAACCGGCCTGACGGCGCAACATCAGGCGAGTGCGGCGGGGCGGATTCCATTGAGGAAAATCTTTGCGCTGGCATCGTGGAACAATCTCGCCCTGTTTTCCTGCTGCCAGGCCGGACTTGTGAACAACTTGAACGACGGAATGTCGTGGGGGATTTATCCGCTTTTTTTTGCAAGCTTCGGTCTAGGGGTGGAAGCCATCGGCACAATTAAGTCCGTCTATCCCGTCACTTGGGGAATGCTGCAAGTGGTCACCGGGCCGCTGAGCGACCGTCTCGGACGAAAAGGTTTGATCGCCGGCGGCATGCTTCTTCAGGCGGTGGGGATATGGCTCACTGTCCTGCGGCACACCTACGCAGTGTGGATTCTTGGTGCGCTGCTCCAAGGGTTGGGAACGGCAATGGTTTACCCAACGCTGCTCGCCGCGATTGGGGATGTAGCACATCCCGCGTGGCGTGCTAGCGTGTTAGGTGTGTATCGTTTCTGGCGGGATCTTGGCTACGCAGTTGGCGCGCTTCTCTCCGGTATTGTTGCCGATCTACTGGGAATGGCAACGGCCATCCATGTTGTGGCCGCGTTGACGCTCGCCTCGGGCCTTTTCGTGGCGGTCTTCATGCCGGAGACACTTTCGAAAACGCTTACAGCAGAAATCATCCGCCTGGACGAAAGCGCCAAATCTTGATGAAAGAACCTGCTCTTTACGTTTGGAGGTCAAGTGATGAATGATAGCCGCAAGACTACGATCACAAGTCTGCTTGGTATACTGGCGGCCTTGTTGCCTAATTCTTGATGAGTGCTTGTGCTGCTTCCCGCTGGCCTAGGGCTAGCGGGCGGTGGACTGGCCGTCAGGTTGATGGCTTATCGTTTATATTTGTTTCCTGTTTCGGTCCTCGCTCTCGCCGCGGGTTTCTATCTGAGCTATTGGCGAAGAATAGGGCCACGGTGGCACAGAATTCTACTCTGGGTTGCCGCAGTCTTGTCGGCTTTGCTCTGGTCACTGCCATACATTCTGCGTTAAGGCTGATCCAGACACTGAATCATGACGAGTCTGCCCTTTGGCGTTTGGAGGCGAGTGGTGAGCAATAACCGCAAGATTACAATCACGAATTCGATCGCGCCCGAACGCGGTGCAGCACCTATCGTCGGCCGTGGCGCTCGCGTGAGACTCGAGACTATCGCGGTGCGAGCAGGAGCTGAGATCGATCCCACCACGGGAGCGCTGGCGCCTCCCCTCCATCTGTCGACGACGTTTGAGCACGGCCCTGCCAGCGAAGCCATCCACGGTTTCCTTTACGTCCGGGAGAAGAATCCCACCCAGTTGCGGCTCGAAGCGGCGCTTCGCGACCTCGAAGGGGGCTTGGCCGCGGTGGTTTTCTCCTCGGGCATGGCCGCCGCGGCGGCCATGTTACAAGGGCTCTCACCTGGTTCGCACGTCATCTTCTCCGACGACATCTACATCGATGTCCGCAACCTCGCTCGGGATTTCCTGCCTGCTTGGGGCATTGAGAGCAGTGTCAAGGACCTGCAGAATTTGGAGTCGCTAAAGAGTGCAATTCGCCCGAACACAAAGCTCATATGGATCGAGACACCGTCCAACCCGCTTATGAAAGTCCTGGACATCGCTGCCATCGGCCGCGTCGCGCGGCAGGCAGATGCGCAGTTGCTGGTGGATAACACCTTCGCTACACCTATTCTTCAGCGCCCTCTGAGTCTGGGAGCCGACGTGGTGCTCCATTCGACCACGAAGTATTGCGGCGGTCATAGCGATGTCCAAGGTGGCTGTCTAATCGTCAAGTCACGCGAACTCCTTCACAAGATTCTTCATGTTCGTGAAGTTTTGGGGGCAGTGGCCTCGCCGTTCAACTCCTGGCTGATCTTGCGAGGGCTCCGCTCGCTGCCCTGTCGGATGGAACGACACTCCGCTAATGCGACGGCGGTCGCTACGGCGCTGACCACTTGTCCCGCAATTGAGGCCGTCTATTATCCGGGGCTCCCCTCGCATGTTGGGCATGCTATCGCCCAGCGCCAGATGAAAGGCTTCGGGGGCATGCTCTCCTTCCTGGTCCGGGGAGGCCGCGAGGAGGCGCTCGCTGTGGCGTCGCGAGTACGACTCTTTGTGAACGCGACAAGCCTCGGCGGAGTCGAGAGCCTGATCGAGCATCGGGCCTCAAGCGAGGGCAAAATTACCCGCGCACCGCAGAACCTGTTGCGAGTATCGGTCGGACTCGAACATCCGGACGATTTGATCGAAGACCTGCTGCAAGCGTTGTCCTGAAGCGACTTCGGACGCACCGCGCCGAGTAGTGGCTGCAAGGTTGTTTGGCAATCTAGCATGGTGGACGAGCTTACAAATGTGTGACTCGGATGGGCTCCCGAGCACACGGAGCCGAATGAATTCGATGCGTTGGATTGCAACGCCCCATTCAATGTCCATTCATACGCCGCAATTTCGATCACGAATCGGCTGTCTCAATTCGTCAAGATTCATCGAAAGATTCATCGAGATTCATCGGACTCAGCTTCGCCTCTAGCAGGCATCTGTGTTAGGATAAAACTCGCACGAGCGCACGAATTCTTATTAGCGGTTTTGGCAGAGACAGCCTCCTTCACCGCATTTTCAATCACCTTGAATGGGACCTCCTACCTGTCACGCAGGAGATCGCGGGTTCGAGTTGACTCATTCCCGCCATTCTTTGAAGGCTGACAATAGACGCTACGCAATCGTCGCAACCAAAGACATCCAGAACGCCATGAATGCCTCGAAAAGAACGATGGAACTTTGATGGAACCTGACGCCAAGTTAGCTCAGCGGTAGGTCACTGGCTTCATGAACTCGTTTGTTTTCTTAGAGTTGGAGCCGAGGGCGAGAGTTGAACTCGCGACCTGCCGATTACGAATCATTTATTGGTAATATGTACTGGATTGTACCAGTGCGTAAACGCATGTAACTACGTGTAACGTCCGGTCTCTCAAAGCCTCAGTACACGTCCATCTTGGTAGGTCACGGTCACGCGAACAGCCACTCCCACAAAAAACAGCTATTTTCAGCGTTTTTGGCTTGTTTTTGCGTATTTCTGAGTGGAAAAAGGCCATTTTCGCAGGGAAAAGCGTGTGTTCGAGCGGAACTATTGGAGTTCTACCCGCATTCTCTAACAAGCAACGGATTCAGGAACTTAGACTGTTCGAGAATTTATCAGTTACCCGCGTCATCGGGCCTCGATAATATGTTTTTACCCTGCGGTTAGACTTATTTAGCTGTCCATTTCAACTTCTACGCCTACCTGCTTGAGACGCTCGATGAGTTCGACTGTAGTCCAATGGCCTGCAAGCCAGCGTTTGCCCTTTAACGCTGCCTGCAATTGCAACAGAGTGCTTTTGGCGAAGCGAGCGGGGTCGATTACGACGGAGCAAGTCTCAATCGCCACGGGAGGCTCTTTGAGGTTCCAGCCGATCAACCGGACGCCTGGAGGTATGGCCGGGACTTCCTGGCGCTGCTGCAGGACGCGCACGACTTCATCACGATGCGCTCGCAATTCCTCGAGCATGGGCGCAATCTCCTCGGGTAGATCGTAAGTGATGCGGTCGCCGTGTAGGGCAAGGGTTCCCCCGGCAAGTTCAACGCGCTCGACTAGCTCAGCGGCGAGATTCACAGTTCACCCTTGATTTTTGGCTGTGCGAAGGATGCCAAGCCCGTACCGAAGGATGTCAACCCCCTAGAATTGGCACTCTTCGGAGAACTACTTGATTCAATTGGCGTTGAATCAGTAGCTTGCTCGAAGGATGCCAAGTTCTGAGAATTGACACTCTTCGCTGACTCGTTGACATTCTTCGCCGGAAGTTCCCATACCCAAGTGCTGCCCGCTCCGAAACCTTGCCGTCGTGCCTTGATTCCCTGACGCGTTTTGGCGCGCTTGAGGGTGCTGTCTGAGAATCCAGCGGCTTCGCCCTTTCGCAGTACGTCTTTCGCGGAGAGAGAGCCATCTTCGAGCACTGAGCGCAGAAACTCTTCGGCCTCTTCCATCGTTGTGCGGTTTTCTTCCCCGGATGGCGCGGCCAGTAGCGCGCTCGCTTGATGGGCAGATTCCCCGCCCCATTGCAGCCGGATGGATACACCGTGAGGCTGAATCGAATACCGCAACGATGCCGGGCAGACGGCGAGATTCGCTTTTGTCGCTGCCAGGATCCGTGATTCCCCGGTTTCGTCGTCCGGATCGCGGGCGACAAGTAAGCCGCTGCGCGCGGCCCCGATAATTCCGATACTTCCACCCCCGCGATAAAGGGCGTTTCCCTCCGGGTTTTTGTTCAAGTGCCTCACCACAAGCACGGCGGCTCGAGTGCGCTCGGCCATTTCGGCGAGCGGAGCAAGTGCCCTGCGAACATCTTGGTCGCGGAACGAATTTGTAGTGCCCGCGAGAAAAGCCATAAGCGGGTCAACGATGACTAGTTTGGCATCGACTGATTTTGCAGCCGTTTCGATTGCAGCGATGTCGCCAGGTATTTCCGGCTGTCGTCCCCCCTCAGCGCAAGGAAGTGTTTTCAGAATCCGCACACGTTCCAATTTCGCACCCATCGCAATCAGTCGCGGGACAATCGTATCGGCCATGCCATCCTCAGCATTCAGCACGACGGCGCCGCCATCTATTCCCGGAGTTCCATCCGGCATCCGGCTTTCGGTGGTAATCCTTGCCGCGAGGTCCAACGTCAAAACCGATTTCCCGAGTCCAGGGTCGCCGTCGAGGACTGTGATCTTTCCTAAGGGTATGCGGGCATCCCAAAGCCATTCAACGCGCTCCGGTTTCACTTCCGACGCCAATATTCCAAAGAGGCTCCCGCTGAGTGAGGTCGCAAAGGAAACAGCTAGGGCTTGGGCGTGCTTTAGAACGTCCTCGGCTTTCGCGTGAGGTTCAAGCGCCGCACGGGTCAAGGACTCCCCCGCGTAGGCAAGACTCCGCCGAATCGAATTATCGCGGACCATTTTCGCCCAATGCTCAACAGGAGCCTTGCTGTGGATGCCATCGCCAAGCGAAGCAATGAATCCAGCTCCCCCGGCATCGTTGATTTCTTGATTCTCTTTGAGGGCATCGTACAGGCTGAGAATTTCTATCGGCTCGCCTTTGGCGGCCAGAGTCCGCATCGCGGAAAAAATCGTCCGATGTTCACGAATGGAAAAATCAGCCGGGCCGACAATTTCACTCACCCTCGAAAAAACCGCCGTGCTAACAAGGATTGCGCCAAGCACGGCCCTTTCCGTCTCGGCATTGTGCGGAAGCACCGGGACGGCCAGATCACTCATCGCCGTTGCCGAGCGATGGCAGTCCTTCCCGGCTGATGCGATTAAGTTCCGAGTGAGAGAGAAATGGACGGCGACCGATCTTTGTCACCTTGAGGTTCCCTCGCCGGATGTGCTTATCAATCGTCGCCATCGAAATGTGTCCGAGTCGCTTGGCGGCTTCTTCTTTGCTGTACAAATGTTGGTCGCCTGACTGCTCCGTCGCTGTCTTGCTCATAGCTTGTTCCTCCCGGTACTGTCGTGTACCAGGCCAAAGTTTCGCTTGACTTATTCCGATAGGCAATACGATAATATGTCTGTAGGAGCCGCTCGGATGAAAAACACGGAAGTCTATCGTAAAGACACTTGGGAAGAAAAATGGGGGGCGCTCATGGAGTTAGCGAATCTCCCTGATTCAACCAAAGCGAAAGATAAATTTAGCCATGAGCATCCCTTCTATACCGGACAGTTTTCCATTCCGCTGGCCCAAACTTTGTTACAGCAAGCATGGCATGACAGAAAAGCAGCGAACAGGGCTGCCACTATGTTGCTCTCCGGGCAGGTGGCGAGCTCCACTATTTCGGACTCCATCCAAAAAGCAATCGCAAGCGGCGCAGAGCCACCAATGAAGGGAGATGAAGCACTTTTTTTGTCCCCGATTCACGTTGATTGGCTACGCGGTGAGCTTGTCCACAAGTGGCAAAGCCCGCTAGAGCAGGACTTCTATGCCCTGCTAAAACTTTCTGACCATGCGTTGATCTGCAAGCGGTACGGGCGTGGCTGTCCAACGCCCTACTTCATAGCTAAAAAACTGCCGCGTAACTACTGCGGGGAGGAATGCTCCCAAAAGGCCCAGCAAGAGAGCAAAGAGAAATACGAGAAGCAACGTCAAGCAAGAAAGAAAAAGCAACCCAAAGGAAAGGGGAAAAGGTAATGGCGATCTACAAACGCGAGGGCAGCGAGTTCTACACCTATGAATTTTATTTCAACGGGAAGCGCGTTCGGAAATGTACGGACCAGACCAACAAAGACGTAGCGCGGGACCTGATGGCCGTGCACCGTACCCGGCTGGCAAAGGGCGAGGCGGGCATTGTCGAGCCGAATGCTGCGCCGCTGTTCAAGACATTCGCCGCCGACTGGCTCAAGGGCATCAAGCTCAAGAAGTGCAGAAACACCCACCGCTGCTATGCGGACGGCGTGCGGGCGCTTGGCGAGCATTTCAATGGCTTCACTCTCGATAAGATCGTCGCGGAACGCATCGAGGAGTTCCGCAATAAGAGACTCAGCGAGGGATTGAATAATGCTGGAGCCAACAGGAATCTCGCCGTACTGCGGCTGGTGCTGCGCGCAGCAGTGAAGCTAGGCAAGCTCCCGCGCTCGCCCTTCGGTGATGGGAATGTCAAATTGGAAAAGGAAAAAGGCTTCGAGCGAATCTTGTCCTACGTGGAAGAGGAGAAATATCTGGCAAAAGCGAACCCCAAGCTCAAGGACATTGCCGTGATGATGCTGGAATGCGGCCTGCGGCCTGATGAAGTTTTCAGAATCCAGAAAAATGAAGTTGATCTGCGGAAACGTCACTTGCATGTCACCGATGGCAAGACCGGCCAGCGCGACGTGTCCCTGAGTGATGATGCTTTCGAGGTGATGAAGCACCGCGCCGCTGATGCCCAAGGGCCGTATCTCTTCCCTCTTCGGAAGCAAAAGAAAGGCTACGACTGGCAGAAACCGATGACGACCATTCAAAAAGCGCACGAGGCGGCGCTCGAATCGTCGGGCATCAAGCCGGAGTTTCGTCTGTACGATCTGCGTCATACCTATGGAACGCGCACCGCTGAATCCGGCGTCGAGGCTCTGACACTGATGAAGCTGATGGGTCACTCCGATTTGAAAACGACGCTGCGCTACGTCCACCTGAGCAAGCGCCACCTGGAAGAGGCCGCGAAGAAATCAGCGAAATACAAGGCCGAGCGCCGCATGGACGAATTGAAAGAGGCAGTACCCGCGACGATGAGTTTGCAGTGAACGGAGGCAACTAAATGGCACTGTATGATTCGGATTGGGACTCGCTCCTCAAGCTCATTCGTGGGGTCAAATGGCTTTCGGTTGCCGATGGTTTCGAAGCCGACCTTCGGCTAGTACTGCGGCGCAACAAAGAGAACGAAGCTGAATTGTGCTTAGTGTTCCCAGGTGGTCACAATTACAAAGGCCCGAGTGTAGAAATTCTGTACGAGGATGTGTCACAGACTCAGAAGTAAGCGGGGCCACTAGCGCATCCATTGGTTTTCCGAGCTAGTGCTTTGTCCCTAATGCGTTTCGGAATCTTGGCGTTGCTCTTTTGCGCCTCAAGCGGTGCGACAGCCAGCTATCTGCGACTGCCTGCATTCGCGCGATGGCATCCGGGCGGTCCACCTGGCCAAGGAGGTCGAAACCCGCCGCGAGAATAATCCCATCCGTGAGGCGCAGTTGCCAATTCATCGCTTGGTCGCGCCACACTTTTATCTCGCAGCCTTTGTACTGGACGATCACGATTCACCATTGCCGGACTTTTGTGGTGGGCCGTTTTTCTTTCTTGCTCTCCATCACCAAGGTTCCCGCTGAGAGTTTCGCGACTCTGTTAAGAATGATGTGTCGTTGCTCTAGCTGAGATTGCAGGCTGGAGACAAACTCCGTGGAACCCTCGAAACTTTTTGTGCGCATCCCGTTCCCGTACTTCGGGTCATCGGAACTAATCCCGTCAACCTTGGTGTTTTTTTGGATTGCGTCTTTTTTTATCATTTCCGGCATGGCTTACTTCTTTCGGTCGATTCCGGAATTGTCTTCGGGCATCATGTGTCTTGGCGTGCTGCCATCAGAACGGATTCCGTCAGGCAGGAAACCATCTTTCCCGCCGTTTTCATAAGCCACTCCCGGAGTCCCGAATTGATAAAACTGATCCTCGGCAAATCGCGGCATGTCGCGGCGAGGAGATTTTATTTCTCCGTCCACGGCTGGCGCGATGGCGCGGTTGAATTTCAATTCCGGCGAGACACGGTATCTGTCGATTCCTTCGCGCGGGTCCGTAGCTTTCACATCGTTCGAGTTGTTTTGTGGTTCGGGCATTAGGTTATTTTTCCTTTTGTTGGAATTTCATCGACATCATCGAAAACACTCACTTCAGTTACTCCGGGTACTCCCTCATGGTCCCTGGGTTTGGATGCCGCACAGTTTTCCTTCAAGAACTGGCCCTGGAAATAACTGGCCGTCCGGTAAGGGAAGGGACGTTGCGGCAGGCGTTGATTGCCTACGGGGTCCAGCGGGCTCAAGTCGGATTCGTACAGCGGGTCCAGTTCGAAGCGGGTTGCTTGCGCGTCTCGCGACGGCGAAGTGTTGCTAGTCGGCATGATTCCCCTCCTGTGGTTTGATGGCTAACGAATCTCGTCGCAGTTCCCTTGCGCTTTGCCTCAGTTCAAAGTCGTACTCTTTTTCTGCCATTGTTGCTCCTTATCCCTGCAGGGGCTTTGGTGTGACGATCCCGTCGAGAACTCGTTTCAGGAGCTCGCGCCGTTCCACTCCGTCCGAGTGCTCCGCTATAGCGGTGAGAATCGCATCGGCTTTTGCGTCCACCGAAGCGGCGGGGTCTTTCAGAATCGCGTGGATCTCCAGAATGCGTGAGTCTTTCATCGGCTGCCCCTCTTCAAAGTCTTTTCGTCGCCGTTCTGTTCGATGTCCGTAACCGCGAGCGAATCCCGCCGGAGTTGCACGCCGCTTTGTTCATTCCATCTCCGCACGGGAATCTCGAACGTAGGCTCACGGTGCGCGTCCGAAGTGCGGCTCAATTTCTCATCGGTGCGCGGATTTTCGTCTACGCGCTCTTTCATACGCCTTCCACCATTCGCTTGCGCTCCCAGTTCAGCCGGTTCATTTCGCGGTCAAGATTGAATTGCTGGAAGCTCGCGGGACGCTTCCCCGATTCTGGCATCACCTCAGCCAGCAGCGGCCGCAGTTCCTGAACGGTCCCGTCAAAGGCTTCCATTGCTTCCTCGCCATTGGAAATTTTCCCCAGTGTGATGCTGTAAACGGCTTCTCTCGCGTAGTCCGGCCAGCTCTCAATGTCGGGATTGGAAGCCTCGACTTGCGCGAATTTCTCTCGCAGTTCCTTATCGTCCATCGCGGAAAATCCCCTTCGGGCGGTTTGCTTCAAGCTGCGCTACTGTCAAATTCGCCCGCCAAACTCTCTCGTCCGCTGGCCGCACGGCAAAACCGGGAACGCTCGCACGGATGATGCCCACCACTTCCTTGACGGCTGCCTCTGGACTCTTTCCGGCTTGCCGCAATTGCGCGATGGCCTCCCCTACCGATTGACCTTCGGCGGGATTCGCGGCCAAATACGCGTGGATGTCAAACTCGCGGATTAGCGCATCATTGAAAACTTTGGCCGCATGCGCTTCCTTAGCGGACGGCGCTGGCGGGGCGGGCATACCGCCTCTGCCAGTTTCGGGATCCCAATAGGTTCCCCGGGGAGGGACATAATTCGGATTGAAAACTCCGCGGGGTCCAACATCAGAGCGGATTGTCGTGTGCTTCGTCGGCATTCGGTTTTACCTCACCATCTGCAAAATAAGTTCACGTGTCGGGCCTTCATCTGGCCGGAAACGGGCCTGCGGAAGCGCGTCCGGGTCGCCGATCGCGTCGCCTAGCCGCTCATCCACAAAACCAGGTTCCCTCTCAGGCTCAGGAAAAAGCTCGCTGAAATCCGGCTCGGCCCACACTGGCCGGGCTACTTCCTCGCCGGCAACGTGCGTGTCCCCACCAATGCTCATGTAACGCGGCTGATAAGAGGCTGCGAGTGACCAGTGGGTTTTTGGGATGGCGTTGCGGGTCAGGTCGAGCTCGCCCCCGCTGTACGGGTCGCGCACCCAGTCCGGCAGGCTGCTCTTTTCCTCAATCGGTTTGTCGGGGGCTGGCTCTGGTGCGCGGTCTGTGACAAGAGGAGTTTGGGTTTCGTGCGTGAGATGCGAAAGCCTCCCCGTATTTGGGTCGCGGAAAAATTCAGGAAGCCGCGGTTGGCGCTGGCGGTCGCGCTCGGCGGCCCAGGCTAGAAACCTGTGAATCTTCTGTGGGATTTTTTTCTCGCTGTACCCGGCACGCCGCGCTGCTTCCTCGGCCTGCTTGCGGGTGGGATGCTCGGGGCATTCTTCCAGAAACCTCACCCGCATCCCGAGCTGCAAGAAGTTCCGCATCAGCCTTCCTTGCACTTCTCTCCGAGTTCGATTACATCACCCTCAACAAACTTCCTCGGTCTGCCACCAAGCTTTCCATTGCGCCTCGCCGCTCTGCGCTTCGCTGGCGTGCAGGCCTTGCCACCAATAGGCCCGCCAATCCTTCCGCCAAGCGAGCCGATGTAAGCCAGATAATTCCTCGTACTGGTCGTCAGCGTCGGAGCCTCACTAACCGTGTGTTCCATAGCAATATCCTAAATCCCGCTTTTGGGTTTGTCAAAGACAATTCGCCGGAAATGCGGTACATGCGTGAGGGAATTGATCTATAGCGATCAATGGGCAAGTCGAGTAGGTCTTCCGAGGGGTCCAGGCCGGGCCTGTAAGTCGAGGCTCATCATGTCACCCCGTTACACAATGCGCTAGTTGTGTGCATGCGAGATCATGCACAATGAGCAAGAATGGACACTCCTACAGCCACTCAAGGGAATCGAGCAATAGAACGAATCGAGGTAAGTGCTTTAGAATGTTGGAGCCGAGAGTGGGAGTTGAACCCACGACCTGCCGATTACGAATCGGCTGCTCTACCACTGAGCTACCTCGGCCCTTGATACTAAAGGACTTATTCCCTTGGCTGGCCATTTCCCGAGAAACTTCCATCAAACTGCCATCAAACTTCCATCGGTCGCTCTCGGTTTCGACCGTGCCTTGTGCAACTTTCAGCCGGAATTTCGCGGCCTGCTGGGAACAATTCGGTGATGCACTTTACTGTCGATCACCGAACTTCCGCTTCTCTCTTTCCATGGCCATGCAAGAGAATGAGATTGCGCTGAGAAAGCCGGCAAAGGAGATTGTAGCTCTAGCCGATTCCTTTCGCAAGTTATTGAGTTTTCAGATTTTGGCGTCGAGCACAACATTCAGTTGCAGTGCCCTCTAAGGGAGCTGAACAACGAAGAGAGATGATTCTGGCGGTTCCTAGGTGCACTTATATAATTGTAGTCTGATATTTACATTAAACGGACGCGCTATATTACTGACAAGGTACTATAACGATTCTGTGGTTCCCCCGAAAGCTCTTGCAACCCGGAGAGCAGCCACTCGCAACTCGGGTGCTCCTGAACTCCAAAGACGACCTCACTGTCACATGGGAAGAACCGGACACAGAGTGCACTGGAGGTGATTGCGGGACGTTGGAACGCCTGCTTTCTAGCGCGACCTCTGGCTCCACAACTCCATCGTGATTTATGGGTTCCCTCTCAGTCGGCTGAGTTTCCCGCCTTGCACGCAGGCTTTTCAAAAGGGGATTTCGTCAGCGGGATTTGCCAAACCCGAATCCGGCCAGCGCAAGTCCTGAGGTCGCAAGATTGACAAAGACACGTTTCCACGGTCCCCCCCCGTGGTCACCTTATGGGCGGGGTTGAAATCTCGTTCACGGCACGGTAAGCCTGGTCAATTGCAATGTTCGTGTATGCGTGGCCGTCGGCATCCGAATTAGCGATCTTGATTCGGCCAAACGGTTTTCGCCCGATCACACAGGGACGTTCAGAATCTGGTCGGTCGAGCGGTTCAAACAGAGGGTTGTACTCGTAAGCGTATCCGTGTGGCCAGCGGTTCACGGTGATCGCTTGTATGTCTCGCGCAGGGTCGAACTCAGTACCTGCGAGGATGCGTGCGAGCTGATCACGGATATTACGTTCAAAGGTCTCGAACGATGTTGCCAGAAGGTCGGCGCGTCCGGCTCGGTATTGGTCCTTGCAATCCAAGCCAGGCCGGCAGGGCGTTCTAAGCAAATGGAGAAGGCAGGATTCCTCCGGCGAGCTGGGGAATTTGTACTCACCGATGGAAACAGGAAAATCGAGAGAAAAGGACGAGAAATAGCCGCCGGGGCAATAGATGTTGTTCAAGCCCAGTTTTTGGAAGGGCCTCCAATTGCGAATCTGAACGTTGGTATAGACAAGGGGAATCTTCACCGCGTAGGCAAGCGCTTCCTTCTGTTTATCGGACATTTCGGGGCATAGGTACGGAATCACCATGTTGTAGCAAGCAAGGACGCATTGCGCCGCTCGGACCTTGCGTGCCTTGCCGCCGCGGACGTAGGTGACCTCCACCTCCTTCGCAATTTCTCGATCACCGACGTGGGCGGCGCGAATTGCCGTGCTATTTAATCGGATACGAACGGGAGAGGCGGGGTCGTCGAGTTTCGCGTAATTCATCTTCGCCGTGACGATATCCTCCATTGTGCTTCCTGGAGCGGACCCTGGTACGAGCGAGCGGACCAGGAGCCGGGCGATGGAGGCGTTGCCGTCGGGAAAGTGAAAGATGTACGGCTCGCGTTCCCCGGGTTCTCGAGGGAGAGCGGGCATGCCCTTGAAGCCTGGATAGCCCATACCTCTGGCGGTGTCCGCGGAAATGGCGTCGATGCCCACTCCATATAGCCCGTGCGGCGCGGACTGAAAGACCTTAACGACGTCGGGATGGACTTTTGCGGATTGCAGCAGAAAGTCTTTGTAACTGGTCTTATTCAACTTGACGCGCTTGTCCCCGGAGGACAGACTCGGCAAATAGTCGACCGCCTCGTTTTCCAGACGGATCAAGTCCTTGCGAGCGACATCATCGATGGGGATTTGCGGAATGGCTTCCGGAGTCGAGTGCATGCCCGCTCCGGGGACGAGCCGATCAACTCCGAACGTTTCCTTGTCGAAGAATGTTGCACGCTTCAAATTCATCGACTTGTACAAATTCTGGTCGAAATACTTGAAGAATCGCTGTACGTCGATGCCGATCTCTTTAAGGAGGCCAATGGCTTCCGGACTATAGTGTCCAGGACCCTCGATCGATTGCGTGCCTCCATAACCGATCAAGAGACGGTCGCCGGCGCGAAACTCATTGCGCTTGGCGTGGCCGCCAAAATCATCATGATTATCGAGGATGAGAATATTGGCCTTGGGCCCGAAAGACTTCCGGAAGAAGTACGCGGCAGAAAGGCCGCTCATGCCGCCGCCGACCACGATGAGGTCGAAAGTTTCCTTTTCCTCCTGGGCTTCGGGCCATTGCTTCCCATCGCGAAGTAAGTGAGCAACTTCGAACGACCCCGGATGGCTGCCGCGCAAACCCGTCTTGGACGGTGGATAGTAGTTGGGGTCTTTTTCGGGCGCGAAGGCGGAGTCGGGCACGCCAAACACGCCGAGCAGGAACGGGTCGGCACCAAGCAAGGAGGAGCCCACGGTGATCGCGACGCCGTTCAGAAAATCCCGGCGGGTAATATCCGAGTTCATGCCCAGGTCACGTTCACGTTTTTTCCGGCTCATGGATAATCCTCTCAGGCGCTCTTGGCAAGCCCCTCTTCGACGGAGATAACCTCTTGGACGGCACGATAGGCCTGGTCAATTGCAGTGTTCGTGTAAGCGTGACCGTCGGAGTCCGAATTGGCGATGGTGATCCTGCCGAACGGTTTGCGGCCCAGGACGCAAGGGCGCTCTGAAGCGGGCCGGTCCTGCGGCTCGAACAGAGAGTTGTACTCACAGGCATAGCCGTGCGGCCAACGATTCACCGTGATGGCCTGGACGTCCTTGTGCGGGTCGAAGCCTCCCGCGGCCAACATGCGTCCCAATTGATCGCGAATCCTCCGTTCGAATGTGTCGAACGGCGTGGTGAAGAGTTCATACCGGCCCGGCTCTGAACTGCTCTTTGCAGGGGAGCCCAGGACTACAGGGAGTGCGAACGAGGTGCAAAAGACAGGATTCCTCAGGTGAACTTGGGAATTTGTACTCTCCCAGGGAAACCGGGAAGTCTAGGGTCGTAGAGCAGAAATAGCCGCCGGGTGAATAGATGTACCTTACGCCGAGCTTTTGAAATGCAGTCCAATTTCGGATCTGAACATTCGTGTAAACCAGCGGTTGCTTCACCGCATAGGCAAGGCCAGCCTTTTGCTTTTCCGACATCTCCGGACACAGGTAGGGCACGACGCAGTTGTAACAGGCCATAACGCAATGCGCACCACGTACTTTGCGCGCCTTGCCTGCCATGATGTAGGTAACCTCGACTTCTTTCGCCGTGGATGGATCGCCATCGTGCTTTGCACGAACGGCTGTGCTATTCAGACGGATGCGCACGGAATTGCCGGGATTGTCCAGCCGCGCGTAATTCATTTTCGCGGTGACGATGTCCTCCATGCTGTTGCCAGGAGCCGAACCCGTAATCAGAAAGCGCACCAGCAAACGCGCTATGGATGCCTTTCCATCCGGGAAGTGGAAAATATAAGGTTCTTCACCGCCGCCCTCCGCGCTTCCCGACCGTCTCCTTGGAGTCGGTTTTACTCCTTTAAACCCTGGGTAGCCCATGCCCCGACAAGCCAATGCCGAGACGGCATCGATGCCAACGCAATAAAGGTCGTGAGCCGATGATTGGAAAACCTTGACGACGTCTGGGTGCACCTTGGCGAACTGAAGAAGGAAATCCTTGTAGCTGGTCTTAATCAACTTGGTGCGTGTCTGGCTAGCATCCAAATCAGGGAAGTAATCAACAGACCCCGTCTGAAGGCGCAAGATATCCTTGTGCGCCGCTTCCGCGATCGGCATCTGAGCAGTGACCCCCGGAGTCAATGATCTACCTCCGGAATATGTTTCGTCATAACCGACAATCACGTGCGGCCACAGCAGATCCTGACCAAAGGTTTCTCGGTCAAAGAAAGTCGCTGCTTTCAGATGCATGGACTCGAACAGTTTCCGGTCATAGTACTGATAGAATTTTTGAGTGTCGATGCCGAGTCCCCTGAGTAGTCCGATTGCCACTTTGCTGTACCGCCCGGGGGCCTCAATTGATTGCGTCACGCCATAGCCTAGAAGCAAACGATCTCCCGCCCGAAACTCGTTGCGCTTGGCATGTCCACCAAAGTCGTCATGATTGTCCAAGATTAGGATCTTTGCCTTCGGCCCGGCAGCCTGACGGAAAAAGTAGGCTGCCGCGAGACCACTGATGCCGCCGCCAACCACGATCAGGTCATAAGGCTCGTCATCCGCGATTGCTTCTGTCCAGGTTTTGCCATCACGTAAACTGTGGGCCACCTCGAAAGAACCGGAATGGCTGCCGCGCATGCCTGTAAGCCCTGGAGGGTAGTACCGTGGATCTTGTTGCATAATCCCTTTGGACAGGAAGTACTCGTCAGCAGATGGATCAGGACCAGAGATTTGCCCCGACAACTCATCAAAGGGAAATAGCGAGGCACCAATCGCCAAGGCGACGCCGTTCAAAAAGTCTCGGCGATCAATGGGGCATCCCATTCCCAGTCTCTTGTCGTGATCGGATTTATTCATGGTAGCTGCCTATTTGTAGTTTGTGGAGCAACGCAGTCGAAGCCTGAGAGAAAAACCGCGGGCGGAAAGGGGTGAGCAATCCGCCCGCGTATCAGGTTGAAGCTAGAACCTTAGCTTCAGCGCCAACTGAAGGATTCTGGGATCATACGTTCCAGTAATTTGGCCGAGCGTTCCAGAGCTAAAGGAGCTGGATGCGGGCGGCCGGAATTCGGTGTGATTGAAGAGATTGAAGGCCTCGACGCGAAAGATGAGTTTTGCTCGCTCACCTACGAGGTTGGTCGTCTTTTCTAGCGCCAAATCCATGTTGACTCGCCTCGGCCCAAAGAAGGAGTTTCTGCCAAATGTTCCATAAGTCGCTTGTGGGCAAGGTGGCGCGGTATTCGGTGGTAGTGGATTTGGCGGCGTAGAGCCAGGTATATACGGACTGAAAAAGCAATCCGGCACGGTGAAATCGTTGGGATCGAACCAATAGTTCCCAGGGGTTCCGTTGAAAGTCTGCACCTGGTGCGGGTCAAATGTATGTATCGAACTAGTGACCTGATCGGCTCTCACAACTCCTTGATCGCCGGCACCAGAGGGACCGGGGGTGCTCGATCGGTGGGACAGACCAGCCCTAACATCGAGGGGAATGCCGGACTGAGCGAAGAGAATGGGATAGAGACTCCAACCGGCGGTCAACCGCTTGGGCCCGCTTGACCAGGCACGGGCGAATGGCAGTTCCCAACCGCCGCTGAAGGTCAAGCGCTGCCGGATATCGAAGTTGGAGTTGCCGTAGAATTGATGATGATTGTAAGAGGCACTTTGCCCGCTACGCGAGTTGAATCCAGATCCATCATCCAGATTGTGAGACCAGGTATACCCGAGCGTGAAGAACACCTGGCCGAGGTAACGCACATCGGTTTCTCTCTTCGAAAGGCTTGCCAGCAGGCCGTTATAGTTTGCGTTGTTCAGGCCGTCAAAGGTGGTCGCATAACCGTAGGTGGTATGTGGAAGTCCTTGCCCTTCGTTCAGGACTCGGTTGTTGGTTCCCGGAATCACAGGGTTTGCGTCGACCCACGTCAGCAGCTTGTGCGAGGAGCTCCCCGCATAGCCGATTTCGGCCATGAGGCCGTTGGCCAGTTGGCGCTGGACGCTGAGGTTGTACTGATAGATGTACGGGGTCTTGAGGTGGACGTTAACAAAGTTATTGGCAGACCCGAAGCGAGGTAGGAATCCCGCGTCGAAAAAGTCAACATCCGCAGGCGGTGGTATTACCGAAGGGAAAGGGTCGACCGCGCCGCCGGTCTCGTACGGGTGCGACAGTATGGTGCTCGCCGGGTCTGTGGGGAGCGTGGGGACCATGCTGGGGTCAAAGAAGAAGTCGGCGCCGCCCGCCCAGGGAGGCTCGTCGGTCGCCCAATCCGACATCCAGCCATTCAGAGTGTCGTAGAACATACCGAAACCGCCGCGCAGGCTGGTCTTCCCACTCCCAAAAGGATCCCAAGCAAAGCCGAACCGCGGGGCAAAATTCTTGCGGTCCGGGAAATACCAGCCCTTCGGTGCTCCAGGATCGCCCGGGAATAACAGCCCGAGTGGCGCATTCACGAACCTTTTCGACTGAAGGCCAGGGATAATGCTGAAAGTATATCCCTTCGTATCTGTTTCCGGGGTGGTGTACTCGTATCGGAGCCCCAGCGTCAGGGTGAGGCGCGGCGTAACCTTCCATTCGTCCTGCGCAAATAGCGCGTATTGCTTTTGGTGCTCATTATCCGGAGCCTTGGAGTATTCGAAGAATTCGTCCGAAGCACCGAACAAAAAGTCGGCCAGGTCATTTCCGGATCCGATACCGTCTGGTCCGGAGAAGACAAAAGCTCCGTTGGTCTGGTAGGCATAAACGGTATTCGCCTGGAAAATCGCAAACCGTCCACCAAACTTCCAGGTGTGCCGGCCCCGATTGCAGGTCAGCGTGTCCGTAAAAGCATAGGTATTGTCAGCCTTCCAGTGAATGTTTGGGTCGAAGCCAAGGGAGAGGCCGCTAGCAAAGTAAAGGTTTGGCGTGCCGAAGGGATCGTCCGATTGTATATTTACGCCCAAAGCCGCCACAGTCGGCGGGTGAGATGCCGCAAGTTGCGTCTGGTACCAACGCTGCCCTGTCGCGTGAAACTCATTCAGCATGGTCGGCGAAAGCGTTTTCGTGTAGCCCACATTCGTAAAATAGTCCCAGTCCGTTGTAATAGCGGTGAATCCCGGAACGTTGGCCCCAGAAAACGGATTGAATACCGGTCTCTTGTTATATCCTACGGTGAGCGAGACGCGGTCGTTCTGCGTGGCATAAAAATCGAACCTGCCAGTGAGTTGGTATGGATTCTCTGTTCCCGTCCCCACGGGAAACGCTTGTCCGGTTGGGGACGTCGGGATCAAGCCGGCTGCGATATAGTTTTGCGCAACAGGATTGATGGTCGTGGGATCGATGATCGCTTGCGCTGCCTTAGCGGGATCTGACTGGTAAAACGGGTGGCTCTGAAGAAACGCGACCACCCCTGGATCAGGCCCCAAGCCGTTGAAATTCGAGAAGTCGCCGGTTAGCTGATCTGGAGTGTAGGTCGAGACGAATCCTAATCCCTGATTCCCCGTTTCCGTCAGGCGCTGCCCCTGGTAGCCAAAGAAAAAGAAGAACCGGTCTTGGCCATCAATCAACTTGGGCACCGTAATCGGGCCGCCGATCGTGCCCCCAAACTGATTGCGCTTGAGGACTGGGCGGGGGTTGCCCTGTGCGTTGTCGAAGAAATCGCTAGCGTTTAACGCGTCGTTGCGTAGGTAATCA
>WNGI01000812.1_pt1 | contig 24491 bp, 23 predicted proteins | sample 5400621 | NCBI WGS metagenome assembly WNGI01 (sample SAMN13153374, study PRJNA577476) | soil metagenome | isolation source: 20 cm soil or saprolite under Garry oak tree replicate 1 | place: USA:California | collected 2016-06-15 | reverse complement strand
TCAGCGCTCGGGAAATCGTGCGTGCTCGCTCCGCCAGGGCCGTTCGAGGGAGCGAGCTGATGCGAATCGTGCTTCTTCGTGCCACCGCTCGACACGACGAGACCGATCGTCACGCCGCCCACCACGAGGACGCCGAGGATCGCCAGCGCGACCACGGTGGCCCGGTTCGTGCTCCGTTGAGACGGTTGGGAGGCGGCCGGACCGGGCGGCGGGCCCCACAGCCCACCGGGTGCGAACTGCGGCGGCGGCAGCTCGAATGGTGGCGGTTGTGCCGGCGGGACAGCCCACTGCTCGGCGACGGGTGGCTGGCGGTAGAGCGGCAGGGGCTGCGTCTCGTCGGCCAGAAGCGGCTGGCTGTGCCTGCCCGGCTGGCTCGCCGGTTGCTGGCTGGCGCCGGCCTGACTCAGCGCATGGCTCCGCTCGGGCTGGACCCAGTCGGGCTGGCTGTGCCTGCCCGGCCGCGTGGGCGCCTGCTGCTGTGGCGGCTTGCCCCGGCCGGGCTGGGTCGGCCAGTCCTCGTCGTACGGCGGCTCGCTCACGAGCTATCCCCAACAGGCAGTCAATCGGACGCAATGAGTAGGCAATCCTATTGCCCGGAACGTGCCGAGTCGCATCAGCCAAACAGTGCCGGCAACGGCTCGGCCCACGCAGAACGCAGGTCGGCCAGCGAGACGGTGAACTGCTCCTGCACCTCGAGGTCCGTGCTGAGCACGTCGACGACGCCGATCCGCGCGAACGGCAGTCCGCGATCGGCGCACATGTCGGTGAACCGGCCCTCGTCGCCGCGCGGGACCGTGACGATCGCCCGCCCGGCCGACTCGGCGAACAGGAAGACGAACGGGTCGACGCCCTCGGGCACGGCGACGCGCGCGCCGACGTTGCGGTGCAGGCAGGCCTCGACCAGCGCGGCGGCGAGACCCGCCTCGGCCAGATCGTGCGCCGAGTCGACCAGCCCGTCGCGTGCGGAGTCGATCAGGACGTCGGCCAGCAGCCGTTCGCGTTCCAGGTCGACGGCCGGCGGCTTGCCGCCGAGGAAGGCGTGCGCGACGGACATCCACTCCGATCCGCCGAACTCGTCGAGGGTGTCGCCGAGCAGGTAGATCTGCGCGCCGTCGGTGTGGAACGCATGCGGAGTGCGACGCGTGACGTCGTCGATGATGCCCAGCACGCCGATGACCGGCGTGGGCAGGATCGCGGTCTGGCCCGTCTGGTTGTAGAAGCTGACGTTGCCGCCGGTGACCGGGATGCCTAGCTGCTGGCATCCGTCGGCGAGCCCACGCACTGCCTCGCTGAACTGCCACATGACGCCGGGGTCTTCCGGCGAACCGAAGTTGAGGCAGTTGGTGACTGCGAGCGGGCGAGCGCCGGTTGCCGCGACGTTGCGGTAGGCCTCGGCCAGCGCCAACCGTGCGCCGGCGTATGGATCAAGCCGGGTGTATCGGCCGTTGCCGTCCGTTGCCACGGCGATGCCACGGTTCGTCGACTCGTCGAGGCGGATCATGCCGGCGTCCGCGGGCTGAGCCAGCACCGTGTTTCCCAGCACGTAGCGGTCGTACTGGTCGGTGACCCAGGACTTGTCGGCGACATTCGGGGACGCGACGACCTCCACCAGCGCCGCCCGAAGCTCGTCGCCGCTCTTCGGACGGGACAAGTCCTTGCCGTCGTTCTCGACCAGGGCGTCCTGGTCGGCAGGCCTTTCGATCGGACGGTCGTACACCGGGCCGTCGTGCGCGACCGTACGCGGGGGTACGTCGACGATGCGTTCGCCGTGCCAGAACACCTGCAACCGGCCGGTGTCGGTGACCTCGCCGATGACTGTGGCGAGGACGTCCCACTTGCGGCAGACGGCCAGGAATTCGTCGACGCGTTCAGGGTCGACGATCGCGCACATGCGTTCCTGCGACTCGGACGCGAGGATTTCCTCCGGCGCCATCGAGGCTTCGCGCAGCGGGACCAGGTCGAGGTCGACGCGCATGCCGCCGTCGCCGGCGCTGGCGAGCTCAGTCGTCGCGCACGACAGTCCGGCGCCGCCGAGATCCTGGATGCCAGTGACCAGATCGGCCGCGAAGATCTCCAGGCAGCACTCGATGAGCACCTTCTCGGCGAACGGGTCGCCCACCTGGACGCTCGGCCGTTTCGCGTCGGATTCGGTGAACGTCGCGCTGGCGAGCACGGAGACGCCGCCGATGCCGTCCCGGCCGGTCTTCGCGCCGAACAGGATGACCTTGTTTCCCTTGCCCTTCGCGGACGCGAGCTTGATCCCGTCCGCGCGCATCACGCCGACGCACAGCGCGTTGACGAGCGGGTTGCCCGCGTAGGACTCGTCGAAGGACGTCTCACCGCCGATGTTCGGCAGGCCGAGGCAGTTGCCGTAACCGCCGACGCCGGCCACGACGCCGGGCAGCAGGCGCGCCGTGTCGGGGGCGTCGGCGCGTCCGAACCGCAGCGAGTCCATGACCGCGACCGGCCGCGCGCCCATCGTCAGGATGTCGCGGACGATCCCGCCGACGCCGGTGGCCGCGCCCTGGTACGGCTCCACATAGGACGGGTGGTTGTGCGACTCGATCTTGAACGTGACCGCCCAGCCGTCGCCCGCGTCGACGACGCCGGCGTTCTCGCCGATGCCGACGAGCAGGGCGTCAGTCGGCGGCGCCTTCTCGGAGAACTGTCGCAGGTGGACCTTGGACGACTTGTACGAGCAGTGCTCGCTCCACATGACCGAGTACATCGTCAGCTCGGCGCTGGTCGGACGGCGGCCGAGGATGTCGCGGATGCGCTTGTACTCGTCGTCCTTGAGGCCCAGCTCGGCGTAGGGCTGTTCCAGCTTGGACGTCTTCCGCGCCGCCTTGACGGTGTCGATGCTCATGCCGGTTCTCGAACGCCCAGTAGCGAGGTGAAGAAGCCGAGGCCGTCCGTGCCCGGGCCGGTGAGCGCCTCGACCGCGTGCTCGGGATGCGGCATCAGCCCGACGACATTGCCCGCCTCGTTGGCGATGCCCGCGATCTCTCGCTGGCTGCCGTTCGGGTTGCCGCCGAGGTAGCGCACGACGACCCGGCCGTTCGCTTCGAGCTCGTCCAGGACATCGCGGTCGGCGACGTAGCCGCCCTCGCCGTTCTTGATCGGGATGGTGATCTCCTGGCCCTCGCGGTACTGATTGGTCCACGTCGTGGCGGCGTTCTCGACGAGCAGGTGCTGGTCGCGGCAGACGAACTTGCGGTGGTCGTTGCGGACGAGCGCACCCGGCAGCAGGTGCGACTCGCACAGCACCTGGAACCCGTTGCAGATGCCGAGCACCGGCATGCCGTCGCGAGCGCTCTCGATGATCGATTCCATGACCGGCGCGAACCGCGCGATCGCGCCCGCGCGCAGGTAGTCGCCGTAGGAGAACCCGCCCGGCAGGATCACTGCATCGACGTCATGCAGGGACGGATCGGCGTGCCACAGGGGTACTGCCTCGCCACCGGTGATGCGCACCGCGCGCGCTGCGTCCCTGTCGTCGAGGCTGCCCGGAAAGGTCACGACTCCGACGCGGGTGGGCACGGTGCAAGGTTACCGGCGAGGAACCGCAACCTGCGCGGCGGCGGGCCGTGCCCGGGTCAGTGATGGATGGTGAAGTCCTCGATGACCGGATTGGCCAGGAGCGTGTCGGCCAGCTTGGTGATCGCCTCGTCGTCGACGCCGTCGTCGATGTCGAGCTCGAAATGCTTGCCCTGGCGCACCGACTTGACGCCGTCGATGCCCAGCCGGCCGAGCGCACCGAGAATGGCCTGACCCTGCGGATCCAGGATCTCAGGCTTGAGCACGACGTCGACGACCACGCGGGCCACGGCAACTCCTCTGCTAGCTCGGCGGCGCCAGCTTAGCCAGTGTGCTTGATCAGAGGATCGGCTCGGGCTGGTAGGCCGCGGCCTCGGGGGTCATCCGCGCATCGACTGCCGCGACCACCCGTGCCACCTGCGCCCGCGCCACGCCGGTGAACGACAGCGGTTCGGCGAGCACGGCGTCGAGGTCGGCAGTCGACAGGCCCAGCCGCGAGTCGGCTGCCAGGCGAGCGAGCAGGTCGTTGCCGTCGGTGGCCTTCTCGCGCATCTCCAGCGCGACGGCCACGGCGTGCTCGCGGATCACGTCGTGCGCGGTCTCGCGGCCCACGCCCGCCCGGACGGCCGCGATCAGTACCCGGGTCGTCGCCAGGAAGGGCAGGTAGCGATCGAGCTCGCGGGCGATCACGGCCGGGTAGGCGCCGAAGTCGTCGAGCACGGTCATGGATGTCTCGAGCAGGCCGTCCAGGGCGAAGAACGCACCGGGCAGCGCGACCCGGCGCACGACCGAGCACGACACGTCGCCCTCGTTCCACTCGTCGCCCGCCAGCTCGCCGGACATCGCGGCAAACCCGCGCAGAATCACCGCGAAGCCGTTGATCCGTTCCGCCGAGCGCGTGTTCATCTTGTGCGGCATCGCCGACGAGCCGACCTGTCCCGGACGGAAGCCCTCGGTGACGAGTTCGTGCCCGGCCATCAAGCGGATCGTCTTGGCCAGCGAGGACGGGGCCGCCGCGAGCTGCACCAGGCAGGTCAGCACGTCGTAGTCGAGCGAGCGCGGGTACACCTGACCGACGCTGGTCAGGACGTGCTCGAACCCGAGGTGAGCGGCCACCCTTTGCTCGATCTCGTCGAGCCGGGCCGAGTCGCCGCCGAGGAGGTCGAGCATGTCCTGCGACGTGCCGACCGGTCCCTTCATGCCCCGAAGCGGGTAACGGTCGATCAGCGCGTCCAGGCGGTCGAGCGCGACGAGCAGCTCGTCGGCGACCGTGGCGAAGCGCTTGCCCAGCGTGGTGACCTGCGCGGCGACGTTGTGCGTGCGACCGGCCAGTGCCATCGACTCGAACTCCACCGCCCGGCGGGTCAGCCGGGCGAGCACGGCAAGCACCTTCGTCCGGATCAAGAGGAGCGACCTGCGCACCTGCAGCTGCTCGACGTTCTCGGTCAGGTCGCGGCTGGTCATGCCCTTGTGGATCTGCTCGTGGCCGGCAAGCGCGGCGAACTCCTCGATGCGCGCCTTGACGTCGTGCCGGGTGATCCGCTCGCGGGCGGCAATGGACTCGAGATCCACCTGCTCGGCGACGCGCTCGTACGCCTCGACCACACCATTCGGCACGTCGACGCCGAGGTCGCGCTGCGCGCGCAGGACGGCGATCCACAGTTCGCGCTCGAGCACGATCTTGCGTTCGGGCGACCAGATCGTGGCCATCGGGGTCGACGCGTATCGCGCCGCCAGGACGTCAGGGATCGCGGGCTTGGCCACGGCGGCCATTCTCCCCGATCAGTCCGGCAAGGGCGCGATCACCGCCCAGTGCAGCGCGTCATCGACCGGCAAGGACCGTTCCCAGGGGCCGGACACGACCGCGCTGATCAACCATGGGCCGCGCCGGGCGGTGACCAGGGCGGTCCGTCGTCGCTGCGGCGGCGTGCCGTGCCTCGGCATGATGTCGACGGTCGGCCCGAACGACACGGACGGGCCATCGAGGCGCTGCTCGGACAGGGTGATCCGGATCGCGCCGTCGGGCACGCTCCTCGCCTCCAACTGCTGGTAGAAGACGACCCCGCTGCCCGGCTCGTACCAGATGTCGCTGCCGGTCAGGCTCGTGCCCGGGAACGACTGGTCGTAGGAGCCCCACATGTCCTGGCGGGCACGGCCCTGATGCGTGCACTGGACCTTGGCCGGGCACCGGTCGCCGATGGCATCCAGGTATGCCACGGGCGCCGCCTGCCGCGGACGAACGGCATCGCGCACCGCGCCGTCCGCCGCGAGCAGACAACCGAGCAGCATGACGGCCGCTGCTGCGCACCAGCCGCGTCGGCTGGCGGCGCGTGGCAGCCAGGCCGGCCTCCGGCGGACGGGCTGCGAGGCCAGCTGCTCGTAGTCGAGCCGTGGCGTGGCGGCGTCCGGCAGAACCTCGACGAAGTCGACCCACTCGGACACGAGACCACGGTGCGCCCCGAGACCTCACCGGCGCAACTAAGCGTCGAGAGCGCGCAGCGCGATGTCGGTGCGATGCTGGCCGCCCGGCAGCCCGATCGTCGCGACGAGCGCGTACGCGCGGTCGCGAGCCTCGGCCAGCGTCGCGCCGGTGGCGGTCGCCGCGACGACGCGGCCGCCGGACGACACGATCAGGCCGTCGTCGCGCCGTCGGGTGCCCGCGTGGACGACGCCCGGCTGCTCGGCGCCGGTGATGTGGTCGCCCGTCCGGGGCGCGCCGGGATAGCCGTCCGCGGCAATAACCACCGTTACGGCATAGCCGGCGCGCCAGGCGAGCGACGGATGCCGTGCGAGCATGCCGGTGGCAGCGGCGCGCAGCAGGCTGCCGAGCGGGCTGTCCAGCAAGGCGAGTACGACCTGCGTCTCGGGGTCACCGAACCGGGCGTTGAACTCGACTACGCGCGGCCCTCCCGTGGTCAGCGCCAGGCCGACGTACAGCAGGCCGGCGAACGGCGTGCCACGCCGGCGCATCTCGTCGACCGCCGGCTGAGCGACCGTGGCGACGATCTCGCGCACCATCGCGTCCGCAAGCCAGGGCAGCGGTGCGTAGGCGCCCATGCCCCCGGTATTCGGGCCGGTGTCGCCGTCGCCGATGCGCTTGAAGTCCTGCGCCGGCACGAGCGGGACGACGGTGACGCCGTCCGTGACGCAGAACAGCGATGCCTCGGGGCCGTCCAGGAACTCCTCGACGACGACCCGCTCGCAGCCCTTCGCGTGCGCGAGCGCCGCCGCCCGGTCCGACGTGACGACGACCCCCTTGCCGGCGGCCAACCCGTCGTCCTTCACCACGTACGGCGGGCCGAATTCGTCCAGGGCGGCCGCGACCTCGTCCGGGGTGGTGCAGCTTCGGGACGCGGCGGTCGGGATTCCCGCGGCGGCCATTACCTCCTTGGCGAACGTCTTGCTGCCTTCGAGGCGCGCGGCCGCTGCCGACGGGCCGAAGCAGTCGATGCCTGCGGCGCGGACGGCGTCGGCGACGCCGGCTACCAGAGGGGCCTCGGGGCCGATTACGACCAGCTCGGCGCCGAGTTCCTTGGCCAGCGAGGCGACGGCCGGACCGTCGTTCGGGTCGATGCCGCGCTGCTCGGCGACGGCCGCCGTGCCGGCGTTGCCCGGCGCGCACACGAGCGAGGTCACGGCGGGATCAGCGGCGAGCGCCAGGCACAGGGCGTGCTCGCGTCCACCGGATCCAATGACGAGCACGCGCACGACTCGGCAGCCTAGCCAGTCACGGTTTTGGCCGCCCAGGTGTCTATATGACGCTGGGCGGCCAAAACCGTGGGCTAAGCGGCGCGCAGGCCGCGGTCGAACGTCGCCAGCATCGTGGCGAAGCTGGCGTTGACGCTCGCGGGCAGGCCGAATCCGCCCACGCGCTCCAGTTCGACGAAGCCGTGCAGCGCGCTGCGCAGGGCCCGGACCGCATGCACGGCGTCGACACCGTCGAGGCCGTAGTCGCCCATGACGCCGGTCAGCACGGCGACGAGCTGCTCCGCGTCCGCCGCGTGCGCCTCGCCGGGCTGCGCGGCGCGCTGCATGACCTGGTACTGGCCGGGGTGCGTCTTGGCGTAGCGGCGGTAGGCGGCGCCGACGGCCAGCAGAGCGTCCCGGCCGTGCTTGCCCCGGACGGCCCGCAGCAATGCGGCGAGCAGCCCCGAGATCCCCTCGGCGGCAAGCCGGCGCTGCAGGTCGTCCAGCCCGTCGACGTGCTTGTACAGGCTGGGCACCCGCACGCCCAGCGTGTCGGCGAGCGCGGCCAGTGACATCGCGTGCAGCCCGTCGCGGTCGGCCAACTCGGCCGCCGCTGCGACGACCTTCGCCGACGTCAGGCCCTGGCGTGGCACGTCAGTGCGCCGGGTGCGTCTTGGCGAGGAAGGAGATGACGGCGGGCGCGACCGTGTCGATGTCCTCAGCCTGCGGATAGTGGCCGACGCCCTCGATGATCAGCTTCTCGACGGGCCCGCCGAGCGAGTTCGCGACCCAGTCAGCTTCTTGCCGCGCGTCCGGGAAGTCGGGGTCCGCGCTGCCCATGACGACGAGCGCGGGCGTCGTGACCTCGCCGATGACCGCCGCCGACCGGTCGTGCCCGGCGCGCATCATCGCCTGCGCCGCGGCCATGCGTCCCTTCTGGCCGAGGTTGGCCTTCAGGGCGGCGTACTGCTCGGCATAGTCAGCGGGCTTGGCCTTCGGCCACAGCTTCCTGTCGTACCAGCCGAGCCACAGCGGCAGCCCGAGCGGCCCGCGCGTCACGAGTGACTGGGTCACGCGCATCAGCAGATTCGCCGGCTCAGGCGTGCGGACGGCCGCCCCGGTCAGCACCAGGGCCTCGATCGCGTCAGGACGATGGTGTGCCGCGATGACGGCGGCCCCTGCGCTGTAGGAGTTGCCAACGATCGCCGCCGGGGCACCGCCGAGCTCGTCGATCAGCGCGAGGAAGTCCGACGCGACCGCCGTCGTGGTGTAGTCGGGCCAGCCGGTGCTCGACTCGCCGTGGCCGCGCAGGTCGACGTTCGCCACGCGGTAGCCGGCATCGGCCAGCCGTGGCACGAGGAACCGGAACGTGGCGCTCGAGTCGGCCATGCCGTGACCGAGGATCACGAGCGGCGCGGCGTCATCGCCGGTGAGCTTGTACGAGATGCGGCCGCCGCCAGGACGATGCAGGATGCTTGTCATGTGGCTAAGGCTAATAGCCTTAGCCACGTCAGTCAAGCCCGGCTACGTCCAGTTGAACGCAACCACCCCGGTCACCGTGCCGACCAACACAGCGTTCTTCCAGAGGGCCGGTGTTGCGAACCGGGTCACCGACCCGACGCTGACCGAGCCGCGACCGGCGCCGGTGGCGGGGTCGAGCATGTGCAGCACGCCCGCGCCGGTGTCGAGCGCCCACAGCCGTCCGCCGCCGATCACGGGCGAGCCGGTGATGCCCGGCGGCGCGTGCCACAACACGGTCATCGTGCCGTTGCTGTTGATGCGTACCGCGCGAAGTCCGTCGGTGCACGGCACGTAGACCACCGAGCCCAGCACAGCGGTGCCGCCGAACGACGCGCACAGCGACCCCTGCGAAACCTCCCCGCCGATGCCACCCAGCGCCGAGCGCCGCAGCACGTACGCCGTCCCCGACTTGCCGGCGATGAAGACCCAACTGCCGACGATCGCCGGGCCCTGCGACCCCAGGTCTGCATCGACCCTGTTGTCCTCACGCCAGCTACTGGGCGAGAACGAATCCTGGATCTGATCCGCGACGAGATTGAGCACCGAGTCGCTGTGGTCGTACGGCCCGCTCGGGTCCTCCGCGCCGGACGCACCGTTGCCGACTGCCACGAGGATGCCGCCGCCGGGGTTCTCCACCGGGCCGGGCGTCGCCCAGATGCCGCCTTCGCGCGCGGTCGGCACCGTGAAATGCAACAGCGGCGCCCTCGGGTTGTCGAGGGCGACGCCGACCACGCTGCCGCGATAGCGCGCGCAGTCGCCGGCGAGACCGCCGTACGGGACGTACACGCGGCGCCCCGACACGAGCAGCGCACCGCGTTGCTGCATGGCTCTCGGTTCAATGCCGTCGACGTTGCTCGGCACGTCGACGTTGCGCGACCACCGCAACGCGCCCGTCACCGGATCCAGCCCGAATGCCTCGTGGCGGATCGGATTGGCGAGCTCGGCAACCACGATGACCGTCGACTTCGTCTTGTCGAACGCGGGAGTGCTGGTGATGCCGAGCGGATCGATGTTGCCGCACGGCAGGCTCGAGCGGGGCACCGGCGCGCCGAGGTGCTTCTTCCAGACGACCTTGTTGGCATAGATCCGGTAGACGGTGTTGTTCTCGGTGACGACGATCTTGTAGCCGTTGACGACAATCGGCGACGCGTACACCGCGCCGTCGAGCTGCACCGACCAGATGCGATGCAGTGCCGAGTGCACTGGCGGCAGCGCGCTCGCCACTCCCGTGCGCTGGTTGTTGCCGTGGTAGGTGGGCCAGTCGGCTGGAGTCGCCGCGACGGCACCCGGCGCCGCACTCGTACTCGGTGTCCTGGACGACGCACCCGTGGACGCGCTCGTGGCCCGCGTGCTCGACGATTCGGTCGCCACCGGGGTCGGGCGCCGCGAGCCGCCGGATGTGCAGGACACGGTGACCAGGACTGCCACGACCACGGCAGGGGCTGCGCGCATGTGGTCAGTGTGCCGTGCTCAGCGAAGCAAGTCGCGCACAGTGATCGTCTCGTCACGTCCGGGGCCTACGCCGATCGCGGAGATCGGCGCGCCGATCATCTCTTCGAGCGCGGCAACGTAGTCGCGGGCGGTACGCGGCAGGTCGTCGATCTTGCGCGCCTCGGAGATGTCCTCCGCCCAGCCCGGGAACGTCTCGTAGACCGGCACGGCCTTCGCGAATTCGCTTTGCGTCATAGGCATTTCGTCGTGCCGGACGCCGTCCACCTCGTAGGCGACGCACACCGGCACCTCCTCCATACCGGTGAGTACGTCCAGCTTGGTCAGCACGAAGTCGGTGACGCCGTTGATCCGGGCCGCGTACCGGGCGATCACCGCGTCGAACCAGCCGCAGCGCCGTGGACGTCCGGTGGTCGTACCGAATTCGGCGCCTGCCTCACGCAGGCGGTCTCCCTTGACGTCGAGCAATTCGGTCGGGAACGGCCCCTCGCCCACCCGGGTCGTGTACGCCTTGACGATCGCGATCACGCCCGTGATGCGGGTCGGTGGGATGCCGCTGCCGGTGCACGCCCCGCCGGCCGTCGCGTTCGACGAGGTGACGAACGGGTACGTGCCGTGGTCGACGTCGAGCTGCGTCGCCTGTCCGGCTTCGAGCACGACGGTGCGCCCCTCGTCGAGCATCTTGCTGAGCAGCAGGGCCGTGTCGGCCACCATCGGGCGCAGCCGGTCGGCGTACCCGAGCAGCTCGTCCACGACCGCATCGACGTCGAAGCCGCGGCGGTTGTAGACCTTGACCAGCACCTGATTCTTGAAGGTCAGCGCGCCGGTGACCTTCTCGCGCAGCACGTCCGCGTCGAAGAGATCCTGGACGCGGATGCCGACCCGCGCCATCTTGTCGGCGTAGGTCGGGCCGATGCCGCGCCCGGTCGTGCCGAGTTTGCGACTGCCGAGGAAGCGCTCGGTCACCTTGTCGAGCGTGCGGTTGTACGGCGTGATGACGTGCGCCGCGGCGCTGACCACGAGCCTCGACGTGTCGACGCCGCGGGCGTTGAGCCCGTCGATCTCCTCGAACAGCACGCCGAGGTCGACGACGACCCCGTTGCCGATGATCGGCGTGCAGCCCGGCGTCAGGATGCCCGACGGCAGAAGGTGCAACGCATACGTCTCGGACCCGACCACGATCGTGTGGCCCGCATTGTTGCCGCCGTTGAACTTGACGACGGCGTCGACCCGGCTGCCGAGCAGGTCGGTGGCCTTGCCCTTGCCCTCGTCGCCCCATTGGGCGCCGAGCAGAACGATCGCGGGCATGACTCACCTCTCCTCCCGGCCGACCCTAGACGACCGCACTTCCACCACAGGCCGCGAGCGACGATAGTGGCGCCATGTCGAAGCGTACGAAGATCACATTGGACGAGGACGAGCTGCCGACCCAGTGGTACAACCTGCTCGCCGACCTGCCGACGCCGCCGCCCGCGGTGCTGCATCCCGGCACCATGCAGCCGGTCGGCCCGGACGATCTGGCCCCGTTGTTCCCGATGGACCTGATCATGCAAGAGGTGAGCGGCGACCGGCACATCGACATTCCGGGTGCCGTGCTCGACGTCTACCGGCTGTGGCGCCCCTCGCCGCTGTATCGCGCGCACCGGCTGGAGAAGGCCCTCGATACGCCCGCGCGCATCTACTACAAGTACGAGGGCGGGTCGCCCGCCGGTTCGCACAAGCCGAACACCGCGGTGCCGCAGGCGTATTACAACTCCGTCGCCGGCGCGCGCCGACTGACGACCGAGACCGGCGCGGGCCAGTGGGGCACAGCACTCGCCTTCGCCTGCGCCCAGTTCGGTCTCGACTGCGAGGTTTGGCAAGTTCGGGCGTCCTACGACCAGAAACCGTATCGGCGAATCATGATGGAGACGTTCGGCGCCGTGGTTCACCCGTCGCCGTCCGATCTCACGGCGGCGGGCCGCGCGATCCTGGCCGAACACCCCGACTCGACCGGATCGCTCGGCATCGCGATCAGCGAGGCTGTGGAAGTTGCCGCAGGCGCGGCCGACACGAACTATTCGCTGGGCAGCGTGCTCAATCATGTCCTGCTGCATCAGACCGTCATCGGCGAGGAAGCCCTGCTACAGGTGGCGAAAGTCGGCGAGACGCCTGACCTGATCGTCGGCTGCACCGGTGGCGGCTCGAACTTCGCCGGGCTGATGTTCCCGTTCCTGCGGGAGAAACTCGCCGGACGTGCCGCGCCGGTCATCCGGGCGGTCGAGCCGGCGGCCTGCCCGTCATTGACCCGGGGCGTGTACGCGTACGACTTCGGCGACACCGCCGGCATGACGCCGCTGATGAAGATGCACACGCTCGGCCACGGGTTCATCCCGGACCCGATCCATGCCGGCGGGCTGCGCTATCACGGGATGAGCCCGCTGATCAGTCACCTCTACGAGCAGAAGCTGATCGAGGCGGTCGCCAAGCCGCAGCGGGAGTGCTTCGCCGCGGGCGTCCAGTTCGCGCGGACGGAGGGCATCCTGCCCGCGCCGGAGCCGACACACGCGATCGCCGCCGCCATCGAGGAAGCGCTCGCGTGCCGCGAGTCAGGCGAGTCGAAGGTGATCCTGACCGCCCTGTGCGGGCACGGCCATCTCGACCTGCCGGCCTACGACGCCTACCTGTCCGGCGCCATGGACGATCGGGCGCTGAGCGACGCCGAGATCGCCGACGCCGTCGCGCAGTTGCCGCCAGTACCTGTCAGCTGAGCGCCGCGGCCGCTTCGGGGTCGCTGTCGTGCAGGAACGTGGCGCAGCGCTGCGCCTCGGCGTCCTCGCCGATCGCGGCGGCAGCCTGACCGAGAGCATGCAGCGCACGCAGAAAACCCTGATTGGGACGGTGCGCCCACGGGATCGGCCCGCTGCCCTTCCAGCCGTTGCGCCGCAGGGCGTCCAGGCCGCGGTGGTAGCCGGTGCGTGCGAACGCGTACGCCTCGACCGTCCGGCCGTCGTGCAGCGCCGCCTCGGCGAGTGCGGCCCACGGCGCCGACGACGCGGGGAACGCGGCGGCCACCTCGGCCGGGTCGTCGCCCGCCGCGATCCGATCGGTGCCAGGGTCGTCGGGCAGCCTCGTGGGTGGGCTGAGCAGGTTGCCGTGTGAACTCATGTCGCTGATTCTCGCCGATCACGATGCTGCGCGCCCGGCGAGTCGGATGACGAACCTGGTTCGTCCCGGCACGCTGTCGACGCTGATCGCTGCGCCATGAGCCCGCACAATGGCGTCCACAATGGACAGTCCGAGGCCGGTGCTGCCCGAGGCGTGTGACCGGGCGCCGTCGGCACGGACGAACCGCTCGAAGACATGCGGGACCATCTCCGACGAGATGCCCGGGCCGGTGTCGACCACAGACAACGCAACGGCATTAGCCGCCCGGTCCTCGGAGACCTCGGTCGTGATGACCGTGCCGGGCGGCGTGTGGGCCCGGGCGTTCGCGAGCAGGTTTGCCAGCGCCTGGTGCAGCCGATGCTCGTCGCCGCGGACGACGACCGGCTCGTCGGGCAGTTCGAGCTGCCAGCGGTGATCGGGGCCTGCGACCCGCGCGTCGCTGACGGCGTCGATCGCCAACCGGGTGAGGTCGACGTCCTGCAGGGCGAGCGGCCGCCCGGCATCGAGGCGGGCGAGAAGCAGCAGATCCTCGACAAGATGACCCATGCGATCGGACTCAGCGCTGATCCGCAGCAACGCCTGCTGGACGTCCTCGGGCAGATCGTCGCCGGCACGCTGGGCGAAGTCGGCGTGGCTGCGGATCACGGCGACCGGCGTCCGCAGCTCGTGGCTGGCGTCTGCGACGAAGTGCCTGAGCCGGTCCTCGCTGGCATGCCGCTCGCTGAGCGCGGACTCGACGTGCTCGAGCATGTGGTTGAACGCGTCCGCGACCTGGCCGACCTCGGTGCCGGGCGCCGGATTGGGGACGCGCGGCGGCAGCGACACCTCGCCGCTGGCGAGCGGCAGGTCCGACACGGCCAGTGCGGTACCCGCGACCTGGGTCAACGGGCGCATCGACAGCCGGATGAACGCGGCGCCCGCCAGACCGGTGAGCAACAGCGCAACACCGAACACGGCGAGCTCGGTCCAGAGCAGGCGCCCGATCGTCTCGTTGACCTCGTGCTCGGGCAACCCGGTGACCAGCAGGTCGCCGTCACGGCCGGCGGCCACCATAATGCGGTAATGGCCGAGATCGGGCAGGTCGACAGTGCCCGGACGGCTCGTGACGGCAAGGCCAGCGATGACGGCGCGATCCGCTGCCGAAGGCTCGCGCCGGTCGTCGCCGCCGCCGACCACGCCCAGCGCGGTCACCGTCCCGTTGAGAATGCGGGCGCCGAGCGTGCCCGTGGGCTGCCCGACAACCGAACCGAAGCCACCGTCGTCGGCATCGTCGTCGGCCGGGTGCTCGAGCGATGCCGAGTAGCGCACGCCCGCCGCAGCCAGTTGCTGGTCGAGCCGGTCGAGCAGGAAGCCGCGCAGGGCCAGCGAGGTCGCGACCGCCACGACGGCGGAGCTGACGAGCAGCAGGAGCAGCAGAAGGGCGATCAGGCGGCTGCGTAGGCTGAGCCGGTTGAGCCTGCGCGCCACCGCGCCGTCCCGAAGCCGCGGGCGCATTAGCTCGCCGGCTTGAGTACGTAGCCGATTCCGCGGACCGTGTGGATCATCGGCTCCCGCCCGCTGTCGATCTTCTTGCGCAGGTAGCTGATGTACAGCTCGACGACGTGTGCGCGTCCGCCGAAGTCGTAGCTCCATACGCGATCGAGGATCTGCGCCTTCGACAGGACGCGTCGCGGATTACGCATCAGATAGCGCAGCAGCTCGAACTCCGTGGCGGTCAGGTCGATCAGGTCCCCCGCGCGGTGCACCTCGCGGGCGTCCTCGTCCATGGTCAAATCACCGACGACGATCTGCGAGCCACGCTGCAAGCTGGCGATGCCGGCCCGGCGAACCAGGCCGCGCAACCGGGCAAGCACCTCCTCCAGGCTGAACGGCTTGGTGACGTAGTCGTCGCCGCCTGCAGTGATTCCCGCTACCCGGTCCTCAACAGAGTCGCGCGCAGTCAAGAACAGCACGCAAACCGCTGGGTTGCCGGCACGCAGGCGGCGCAACACATCCATTCCGTTCATATCCGGCAGCATCACGTCGAGCACGACCGCATCCGGCACGAACTCGCGGCCGATCCGCACGGCGGTCGCTCCGTCAGCCGCCGATCGGGCCTGCCAGCCCTCGAGCGTGAGCATGCTGGTGAGCACGTCGGCGAGATTCGGCTCGTCGTCGACCACGAGGGCACGCAGCGGGGTGCCGTCCGGGCGGCGCATCGGCTGCGCCTGGGCGGCGCGCAGCGACCGGCTCATAGCACCAGCATGCGGGGCAACTTCTGAATTGCCTCTGAGCCGGCTCTGTATCTCGGAAGGTCACAGGTTGCTGAGAGGGCGTCCAGAGGGTCGCCGAACATGCTCAGTGCAGCCGACCGAAGGACGTATCCGTGACCGCGACGTTGCAGACCCAGGCGGGTCCGTCCAGCGCGCTGCTGCCACGGCGCTTGCGTGTCGCGCCAGGAGTTGCGCTGTCGGCGATCGGGCTCGGCGGGCTGGCGGTACTGGTGCTCTGGTGGCACGACACCGTGTTCGTGCACGGGCTCGGCGACTGGTTGACGAATGCGGGACGGATCACCGGGCTGCTTGCCGGGTACGCGGTGGTGGTGCTGCTGGCGCTCATGGCACGTGTCCCGGCGCTCGAACGCGGCGTCGGCACCGACCGGCTGGCCCGCTGGCACGCGATCGGCGGCCGCTACACCGTCAGCCTCGCGGTCGCGCACACGCTGCTGATCATCTGGGGGTATGCCGTCACGGCGCACGCCGGCCTGGTGAGCCAGACCTGGTCGCTTCTCACGACCTACCCGGACGTCCTGATGGCGACGGTCGCCGTGTTCCTGCTCGTCGGCGTCGGCGTCGCTTCGGCCCGGGCGGCGCGACGCCGGCTGAGCTACGAGACGTGGCACTTCGTCCACCTCTACACGTACCTGGCCGTGGCGCTCGCGTTCAGCCATCAGTTCGCGACGGGCGCCGACTTCCTCAACGACGCGCGGATGCGCTGGCTCTGGTCGGCGATGTACATCGGGGTCGCCGCCCTGTTGCTGTGGTACCGCGTGCTGACCCCGCTGCTCGCGCTCCCCAGGCGCCGGTTGCGCGTCGCCGGGATCCACCGCGAGTCCGCCGACGTCGTCTCGGTGTACGTCACGGGCCGTCGCCTCGACCAGCTGAACGCCGAGCCAGGCCAGTTCTTCCGCTGGCGGTTCCTCACCCCGCACCTGTGGTGGGCGGCGAACCCGTACTCGCTGTCGGCGCCGCCGCGTCCGGATCTGCTGCGCATCACGGTGAAGATCGCGGGCGACCACAGCGCCGCGCTGCTCGCGCTGCGCCCCGGCACCCGCGTGCTCGCGGAGGGTCCGTACGGATCGTTCACCGCCGCTCGACGCCGCCGACGCAAGGTGCTGCTGCTGGCGGGCGGTGTGGGCATCACCCCGCTGCGGGCGCTGTTCGAGACGCTGCCCGCACACCCCGGCGACGTCACGCTCATCTACCGCGCCAACACTCCGGACCAGCTCGTCCTGCGCGGCGAACTCGACGCCATCGCAGATCAGCGCGGGGCGCGCGTGCACTACCTGACCGGCCCGCCCCGCCACGGCGCGAACGACCCGCTCTCGCCGGAACGGCTGCGCCGCCTCGTGCCCGACCTGCGTCACCACGACGTGTTCCTGTGCGGGCCCGAAGGCATGATGGCCGCCGCCCAGGCGACGTTGCGCCAGGCCGGCGTGCCACGCCGGCACATCCACTCCGAGTCCTTCGCGTTCTGAGGTCGATCCGGTGAAACGCATAGTCCTTGCCTTCTTCGGCACCAGTCTGGGGCTCGTTGCCCTGCTCAGCTTCAAGTCGCACGGGCATCCGGTTGGCGCGGGGGCGGCCCTGCCTTCCGCGGCGCTGCCCGGTACCAGCACGTCGCCGAGCGCGCCGCGGGCGAGCCGGTCGACCAGCGCGCCGCCGAACCCGAGCTCCAGCTCGGCCAGCCGCCGGACGATTGTCGGCGACGCGATCCAGACGCAGTACGGCGTCGTGCAGATCAAGGCCACGGTGACTGGGAGCAAGATCGCAGATGTCTCCTACGTGCAGCTGACCGCGTACGACGGACGGTCGCAGCAGATCAACAGCTACGCCGCGCCGATCCTCCTACAGGAGACGCTCTCCACGCAGAGCGCCAACATCGACACCGTCTCCGGAGCGACCTACACGAGCGAGGGCTACATCCAGTCGCTGCAGAGCGCCCTGGACAAGGCCGGCATCAAATGAGGCGCGTCGAGGAATGCATGGGCACCGTGTTCTCGATCGAGGTCCGCGATCCGGATGTCGGTGAGCCGGCGATCGACGACGTCGTGCACTGGCTGCACTGGGTCGACTCGACGTTCTCGACGTACCAGCCGGGCAGCGAGATCAGCCGGCTGGCACGAGGCGACATCACGCTGCGCGAGTGCGACCCGCAGGTTCGCAAGATCCTGGATTTGTGCGACGACCTGGACTGGGCCACCAGCGGGTACTTCTCCGCCTATGCGACCGGCGTGCTCGACCCATCAGGAGTGGTCAAGGGCTGGGCCATCGAGCAGGCGAGCGAGCTGCTGCGGGCCGCCGGCTCAGCGAACCATTGCATCAACGGTGGGGGTGACGTGCAGTGCGCCGGCGAGTTCGACCCGGGGCAGCCCTGGCGCGTCGGTGTCGCGCATCCGCTCGAGTCGGGACGGCTCGCCGGCGTCGTCGCCGGCAACGACATCGCGGTGGCCACGTCCGGGGCGGCTGAGCGCGGCCAGCACATCGTCGACCCGCACACCCGCCGACCACCGACCGCGCCGGCTGCCGTGACGGTGGTTGGGCAGCATCTGACCTATGTCGACGCGTACGCGACGGCGGCCTTCGCAATGGGCGACCGCGCTCAGTCGTGGCTCGAAGGGCTGCCCGGCTACTGGGCGTTCGGAATCACCGCCGACGGCGCGGCCTGGCGCACTACGGGATTCGCGGATACGGCGACTACGCCGTCGGCGACGTCCCTGCGCTGAGCAGATCCTCGCAGGCCTTCGTCACGCGGGCCGCCATCGCGGTCTCGGCGAGCTTCAGGTACGAGCGCGGGTCGTAGGCCTTCTTGTTGCCGACCTCGCCGTCGACCTTCAGCACGCCGTCGTAGTTGGTGAACATGTGCCCCGCGACCGGGCGGGTGAACGCGTACTGGGCGTCGGTGTCGACGTTCATCTTGACGACGCCGTACGAGACGGCCTCGCGGATCTCGTCCAGCTCGGAGCCCGATCCGCCATGGAAGACAAGCGCGAACGGGCGCGGCTTGCCGACCTTGTCGCCGACGGCGTCCTGGATCTCCTTGAGCACCTCGGGACGCAGCTTGACGTTGCCCGGCTTGTAGACGCCGTGCACGTTGCCGAACGTGGCAGCCAGCAGGTACCGGCCCTTCTCGCCGGTACCGAGCACCTCGGCGGTACGCAGCGCGTCGTCGGCGGTCGTGTACAGCTTCTCGTCGATCGCGCCGGTGACGCCGTCCTCCTCGCCACCGACGACGCCGATCTCCAGCTCCAGGACGATCTTCGCCGCGGCCGCCTTGCCGAGCAGCTCCGCGGCGATCTGCAGGTTCTCCTCGAGCGGCACGGCGGAGCCGTCCCACATGTGCGACTGGAAAAGGGGATTCTCCCCGCGGTTGACCCGATTCTGCGAGATCGCGATCAGCGGCCGGACGTACGCGTCGAGCTTGTCCTTCGGGCAGTGGTCGGTGTGCAGCGCGACGTGAATCGGGTACTTGTCGGCGACCACGTGCGCGAACTCGGCGAGCCCGACCGCGCCGGTCACCATCTCCTTGACCTTCGTGCCGGAGGCGAACTCGGCACCGCCCGTCGACACCTGGATGATGCCGTCGCTGCCGGCGTCGGCGAACCCGCGCAGCGCCGCATTGAGCGTCTCGGACGACGTCACGTTGATCGCGGGATACGCGAACCCGCCCGCCTTGGCGCGGTCGAGCATTTCGGCATACGTCTCGGGTGATGCGATCGGCATCGTGCCAGTCTAGGCGAGCCCTGAGCGAACATCCTGGACGGCGCCCGCCGCCGCCTGATCGGCTGTGACGCATGGACGTACTGGTGCTCGGCGGGACGGTTTTCCTGGGCCGCGCGGTCGTCGCCGAGGCGATGGCCGCAGGGGCGAACGTGACGATCTTCAACCGTGGGGTGTCGGGCCCGGCGCCGAGCGGCGTCGAGCAGCTCACCGGCGACCGCACCGTGCCGGCCGACCTCGCCGAGCTCGACGGGCGGCAGTTCGACGTCGTCGTCGACACGTCCGGCTACGTCCCGGCCGAGGTGACGCTCAGCGCGAACCTGCTGTCGCCGACGTGCGGCCACTACGCGTTCGTGTCGACGGTGAACGTCTTCCCGGGATGGCCGGAGGCGCCCGACTACCGCGCGGTTGGCCTGCACGACGCCGACCCGGACGCAACCCGCGACGATGCGCCCGAGGAGTCCTCGTACGGCTGGCTCAAGGCGGGTTGCGAGGTGGCTGTCGTCCGTGCGTTCGGCACGGACCGTTCGTCGCTGCTGCGCGCCGGGTGCATCGTCGGGCCGGACGACTCGCGGGTCGGCCGGCTGTCGTGGTGGATCGACCGGGTCGCGCGCGGCGGCGAGGTGCTCGTGCCGGCCGGCCCGGACGACCCGATCTCGCTGATCGATTCGCGCGACCTGGCCCGGTTCGCGCTCGCCGCCGCGCCCGGAGCGTTCGAGACCTGCGGCGCCGACTCGACCCGGGGCGAGCTCATGGACGCCTGCCGCTCGGCGACCGGATCCGACGCCGCGTTCACGTGGGTCGACGACGCGTGGCTCGCCGCTCAGGACGTCGAGCCGTGGACCGAGATCCCGCTCTGGGTGCCGGCTGCCGAGGCACCTAGCGCGTTCGCCCACGATCCGGCGGATGCCGTGCTGGCCGGGCTGCGCCAGCGGCCCCTGCTCGAGACCGTCACCGATACCTGGGCCTGGCAGCAGGCCGGGTGGCAGCCGACCGAACGCACGCCCGGACTGGACGCCGCCAAGGAGGCCGCACTGCTCGGGCAGTGGCACGCCCGCTGAGAGACCGGCCAGAGCGGCTCGGGCGACTCCGTAGACTGCGGCCCCATGCATTCGCTCGCCGGCGCAGCCGGCACCGTTCTCGCGTCGAATCCGATCAATCCGCACCATTTGCTCGACAGCTTCGGGCTCGCCGGGCTGATCGTGATCATCTTCGCCGAGTGCGGGCTGCTCATCGGCTTCTTCCTCCCCGGCGACACGCTGCTCTTCGCGGCCGGCCTGCTGCTCGCGATCGGCAAGCTGCACACTCCGTTGTGGGCATTCCTGATCACGGTGCCGATCGCGGCGGTCGCGGGAAACCTCGTCGGCTACTGGATCGGTTACCGGGTTGGTCCGCGCGTGTTCGACCGCCCGAAGTCCAGGATGTTCAAGCCGGAGTACGTCGAGCGTTCGCACGCCTTCTTCGAACGTTTCGGCTCGTGGACGGTGATCCTCGCGCGGTTCGTCCCGATCGTGCGGACCGTGGCCACCGTCATGGCCGGTGTGAGCAGGATGCGGTTCGGCCTGTACGCCGCCTATTCGGTGATCGGCGGGCTTGTCTGGACGGTCGGCGTTCTGCTCGCCGGGTACTGGCTAGGACACATCGATTACGTTCAGAAGCACGTCGAGCCATTGATCGACCCCGTGCTGGTCGGCGTCGTGGTGCTCTCGCTGTTGCCGGTCACCGTGCACTACCTGCGGTCCAAGCGGGTCGACCGGTAGGTCCTCAACGACCGATCTGCTGGCAGTGCTGCTTGATCGTCTTGTTGCTCGGGGTGAGGTGGATGCCGAAGAACTTCGCGTCGCACTTCTTGGCCGCGCTCTCGATGTCGGTGCGCTGCGTCCAGACGAAGATGCCCAGCCCGACCACGACGGCGGCCACGATCAGCCGTCCGGTGATCTTCGTGACGACGAAGCTGAGCAGCGCACCGGCCACCACCACGACGATGATCGCCCCGATGGCAACGGCCTTTGCCTGGTCCGTGCTGAACGCTTCGGTCATGGCCGCGCACGCTAGCGGTTCTGCCGCGACACGGCCAGATAGCCTCGACGTGTGACAGGCAACGGTCTCGGCTCCCCTCCCGCGCTACGAGCAGACGCGCTGCGCGTCGTGGCGCTCGGCGGCATCGGGGAGGTCGGCCGCAACATGACAATGTTCGACAGCGCCGGCCGATTGCTCGTCGTCGACTGCGGGATGCTGCTCGGCAAGACCAACTCGCCGGGTGTCGACCTGACGCTGCCCGACTGGGAGTACTACCGCGACCGGCTGGACGACATCGACGCGATCGTCCTCACGCACGGCCACGAGGACCACATCGGCGCGCTGCCCTACCTGCTGCGCGAGCGTCCGAACATCCCGCTGATCGGGTCCCGGCTGACGCTTGCCCTGATCGCCGCCAAGCTCGACCAGCACAAGATCCGCCCGCAGCTGCACCGGGTGCGCGAAGGTGATCGGCACGCGGCCGGCAACTGGAACCTGGAGTTCTTCGCGGTCAACCACTCGATTCCGGACGCGCTCGCCGTGGCCATCCGGGTCGGCAAGCACACCGTGCTGCACACCGGCGACTTCAAGATGGACCAGACGCCACTGGACGGTCGGTTGACCGACCTGCCCGGCTTCTCGCGGCTGGGCGACGAGGGCGTCGACCTGCTGCTGTCGGATTCGACCAACGCCGAAGTGCCGGGCTTCGTCCCGTCCGAGCGCGATGTCGGCCGCGTCGTCGCGGACGTCATCACCAAGGCCACCGGACGGGTGATCGTCGCCTGCTTCGCCTCGCACGTGCATCGCGTCCAGCAGGTTCTCGACGCCGCGGTCGAGACCGATCGGCAAGTTGCCTTCGTCGGACGGTCGATGGTGCGCAATATGCAGATCGCTCGCGACCTCGGCCTGCTCAATCTGCCCAACGGCGTCCTGATCGACCTCAAGGATGCCGAGGAACTACCGTCGCGCCGGGTGCTGCTCGTCTCGACCGGCTCGCAGGGTGAGCCGCTGTCGGCTCTGTCGCGCATGGCCAACCGCGAGCACCGCACGATCCGGGTCGGCCCCGAGGACACGATCGTGCTGGCGTCCTCGCTGATTCCGGGCAACGAGACCTCGGTCGGCGAGGTGATCAACGGCCTGTCGCGGATGGGCGCGACCGTCGTGCACAAGTCGACGGCGCTGGTGCACGTGTCCGGGCACGCGCCGGCCGGCGAGCTGCGCTACCTGCTCAACGCGGTGCGTCCGCGCAACCTGATGCCGGTGCACGGTGAGTGGCGGCACATCCGCGCACACGCCGCCATCGCCCGCTCGACCGGCCTGCCCGACGAGCGGATCGTGCTCGCCGAGGACGGCACCGTGGTCGACCTCGTCGACGGGCTGGCCTCGGTGGTTGGGCGCATTCCGGTCGGCTACGTGTACGTCGACGGGCTGGCGGTCGGCGACATCGGTGACGCCGCCTTGAAGGATCGGCGGATCCTCGGCGAGGAAGGCTTCATCTCGATCCTGGTGGCCGTCGACCTCGACTCGGGCAAGGTGGTGTTCGGCCCGGAGATCACCGCCCGGGGCTTCACCGACGACCCGGTGGCGCTCGACCCGATCCGCAAGGAGCTGATCACCGTCGTCGAGCAGTCCCTGGCCGAGGGCGCTCGCGACGCAGACGCGCTGGAGCACACGATCCGGCGCGCAGTCGGCCGCTGGGTCGACCAGACCTACCGCCGCCGCCCGATGCTGATCCCGATGGTGGTCGAGGTCTAGCCGTGGCAGTCCGCACGCCGCTCCGGCCCGCGACGATCTCGCCGCGGCGCAGCGTCCCGCCGTCGATCGTGCGGCCGCATTACGTCGAGTCGACGGGTCCCGCGGACCTCGACGACCCGATGGTGAAAGACGCCGACACCGTCGCCCGGATGCGCGTCGCCGGGCGCATCGCTGCGAACGCTCTCGTCGAGGTGGGGGCGCACGTGGAGCCCGGCGTCACGACCGACGAGTTGGACCGGATAGGCCACGAGTTCCTGATCGAGCAGGGGGCCTACCCGTCCACGCTGGGCTACAAGGGGTACCCGAAGTCGCTGTGCACGTCGGTCAACGAGGTGATCTGCCACGGCATCCCCGACTCGCGCCCGCTCGCGGACGGCGACGTCGTCAAGATCGACATAACGGCATACCGCGACGGCGTCCACGGCGACACGTGCGGCACGTTCTACGCCGGCAACGCCGCGCAGGACGTCCGCGATCTCGGCGAGCGCACGCACGAGGCGATGCTGCGCGGCATCCGGGCTGTCGCGCCGGGGCGTCCGATCAGCGTGATCGGGCGGGTGATCGAGTCCTACGCGAAGCGGTTCGGCTACGGCGTGGTACGCGACTACACCGGCCACGGCGTCGGGCCGAGCTTCCACACCAGGCCGACGATCCTGCACTACGACGAGCCGCGCGCCCGGACCGTGCTCGAGCCGGGAATGACGTTCACCATCGAGCCCATGCTCACCCTCGGCGGCGTCGACTGGTTCATGTGGGACGACCACTGGACGGTGCTCACGAGCGACGGCTCGTGGGTGGCGCAGTGGGAGCACACGCTCGTCGTCACCGACGACGGCTCCGAGATCCTCACCCTGCCCGACTCCTGACCGGACAGGTGGTTGTACTCGACGCTTGTGCTCTGCTTACATCAATGTGAGCAGACCACAAGCGACCAGCGAAGCCTGCCGAGGCGCGATGAGCGCTCGCGCGAAGAGCCCCGCCGCCGCGACGCGGCCCGCGCCGCAGGCGCGGAGCGGAACCGCGGATCCACCCGAGCGGAGCGAGGGGTGGGGACACGGCTCCGCGAAGGCGGGACGAGCCAGCGACACGATTGCGGAATCTCGGCAAATCTCGGGGATTCGCTAGATAGCTAGATACAGTCCGATCGTGGACCCGGTGCGCAACCCCTACGCTCCCGGCGCCGGCCAGCGCCCGCCCGAGCTGGCCGGCCGCGACGCCGAGCTCAAGGCCTTCGACGTGGTGCTCGAACGCGTCTCGAGAAGGCGTCCGGAACGCTCGGTGGTGCTCACCGGGCTACGAGGCGTCGGCAAGACCGTCCTGCTCAATGCGATGCGCAGCGCGGCGGTACGCCGGGGTTGGGGCACCGGCAAGCTCGAAGCCCGCCCCGACCAGCCGCTA
>WNGI01000810.1_pt1 | contig 24511 bp, 22 predicted proteins | sample 5400621 | NCBI WGS metagenome assembly WNGI01 (sample SAMN13153374, study PRJNA577476) | soil metagenome | isolation source: 20 cm soil or saprolite under Garry oak tree replicate 1 | place: USA:California | collected 2016-06-15 | reverse complement strand
GCGTCGTCCATTCAGCGTTGTTTCCTATAGTTAAAGCAAACTTCGCGATAAATGTAAAATAAACGTTCGAACACCCGGGGCCAGGAAAGGCGTTCCTCAGCCAGCCGCGAGGCGCGCGCCCCCAGTCGTGGCAGGTTGCGCGAGCAGGCGGTTTCGATGGTGCGAGCCAGGGATTCGGGCGTCTCCTCCTCTGCCCACGATTCCTGATCGTGCAGAATAATCCTATCCATGTAGCTGCCGCGAATGCCAACCACCGGAGTCCCGCAGGCCTGACTTTCCAACGCGACAAGGCCAAAAGTTTCCTGCGTCCCCGGATGTACGAACAAATCGGCCGCGCGATAATAGCGGGCAAGATCAGCTGAGTCGGTGCAATACCGCATCCAGGTGACATTTGGGCAGCGCGCTTGCAGCTCGGCGAGATCGCCACGCTCTGGTCCGTCGCCAATGACGAGGAGATGAAAATCTCGGGAGGCGTTCCCGTCCAACTTGGCAAAGGCTCGGAAAAGCAAACCGGTATTTTTTTCCTTCGCCAGCCGGCCGACGTAGAGCAAGAGCCGGCGTGATGCAGGCAGTTCCAATTCCGCACGCGTTGCCCCGGTGTCATCGGGCGAGGGCGAAAAGACTGTGGTATTCACGCCGAGGTTCACCGCGCGGACGTTTTCCACTCCCCACTCTGTCAGGACGGCTCCGAGACGAGCGGATGGAACCAGGGTGGCCTGGAATGAATTGTAGAGATTGCGCACATAACGGCGGGTGAAATCCATCATCGCCTCGCCCGCGGTCTGGCCAAGAAATTTCGCGGCGCTGCGGACGTACGCTTCCGGGAAATGCGAGTGATAAAATCCGACCACCGGAATGCGCAGCGCTTCGCCGCTGGCAATCGCTTTCCACGCCACCTGGTATGGGTCACCCGACTCGATCAAGTCCGGCCGTTCACGTTCCAGAATTTGCTCGATCGCCCGCAGGTTAATCAGGGCGCGGTAATGCGATGTTCTCGAAATGAGCGGGGAATGAATGAAATAGATTCGCGAGCGTTCGCTCGTGACGCATTCCGTTTTCGGTCCTGGAACGACGAGTACATGTTCGTCCGTGGTCGCGCCTTGAATGTACGCGATCTTTTCATGCACATAGCGTTTCACTCCGCCGCTCAATGGCGAATAGAACTGCGTCAGGTCGCAAAGCTTCAACGATTCTCCATTGGCAATCGCCATTCGACAATCGGAAATCGGCTAATGCTTCTCTAGCGAGCTTAAATATCGCTCTGCTTCCATGGCCGCAGCGCAGCCGGCTCCAGCGGCGGTGACCGCTTGTTTGTAGACGCGGTCGGCTACATCACCGGCGATGAAGATGCCCGGGTGTTTGCTTTCGACCAGTCGTTTGGTGATGAGGTAACCATCCTTGTCCATCTCCAGCTTGCCGCTGTACGGTTTCGCGTTTGGCTCGTGGCCGATGGCGACAAAGACGCACGCCACCGGCAATTCCCGTTCTTCGTGGGTGACGACATTACGCAAATCAACTGCGCGCATCTCCCCTTTTTCGTCCGGAATGTAACGCGTGATCACTGTATTCCAGATCGGCTCGATCTTTGGGTGCGCCAGCACGCGATCGGCCATGATTTTGGAGGCGCGGAGTTTGTCGCGTCGATGAATGAGATAAATTCGGGATGCGAACCGGGTGAGAAAAAGCGCCTCCTCAGCCGCAGAATCGCCGCCGCCCACCACCGCCACCGGCACGTTGCGATAAAACGCGCCATCACAGGTCGCGCACGACGTCAGCCCATGGCCGATGAGTTTCTCCTCGTTCTCCAGCCCGAGCCAGCGCGCTGAGGCACCGCTTGCGATGATGAGTGATTCGGTCGCTAGCCATTCCTTGTCGTCAACTTGCAGACGAATGTGCGAATTCAGCGGCTCGAAGCCGGTCGCTTCGGCATAAGAAAAACGGGCGCCGAATTTTTCCGCCTGCGCGTGCATGTTCATGATCAACTGCGGGCCGTCGATGCCGTCAGTGAATCCGGGAAAATTCTCGACCATGGTGGTGGTGGAAAGTTGTCCACCGGGCTGGGCGCCTTCGAGCACGAGCGGACTCAGGTTGGCGCGGGCGGCATAAATCGCTGCGGTCAAACCGGCGCAGCCGCTCCCGACAATGATGACCTTTTCCATATTGAGGATGAATTTAGCAATGTCCCTTCTACAGGGCAAAGCCCTACGAGGGAAGAGGCGAGCAAAACCGTCGCATCGAATCCGAACAAAATTGCGTGTCATCCCGAGCAAAACCGCCAGTGCGGCTCGGACCGAGGGATCCCATAGAAGTTGCCTTAAAGATTACGCAGCGGGATCCCTCGATCCGGCAGCTGCCGGACTCGGGATGACGGTTTTCATGCCAGCACATTGCGCTTGCGCTGTCTGTCGGAACATAGGCTTTCAGCCTGTGTGCCCAACGTGCTTGTAGCCCGTTGTGTCTTCGGGAAAACAGGCTGGAATGACCGTTTGGCGCACAGACAGGAATGTCTATGTTCCGCGCCATGCCGGAATTGGCGGAGGTGGAATATTTTCGGCGGCAGTGGAATGCCGGGATCGGGCATCGTGTGATCAAAATCGCGCTGCATTCGGGTAAGCGAATTTTTCGCGGAACAAACACGCGCGCCTTGCCCGAAGAACTCGCCGGAGCGCATTTGTTGACTTCGGAAGCGCGCGGCAAGCGGATGCTCTTCCGATTTTCTAACGAGAATTGGCTCGGCCTGCATCTCGGCATGAGCGGGAAAATGCAAGCCGCGTCCCCCGATTTTCGACCGCAAAAGCATGATCATCTTGTTTTGTATCAGCGTGAACGCGCGCTCGTCTTCACCGATGCACGCCAATTTGGCCGGGTGCAATTTCATCACGGTAAAACGGCACCGACATGGTGGGACAACGGTGTGCCGGAGATTGTGTCCGCTAAATTCAATCGCGAGTTTCTCGATCGATTTCTCGATCGCCACCCCAAGGCGCCAATTAAAGCTGTCGTCCTGATGCAATCGGGATTTTCCGGGATCGGCAACTGGATGGCCGATGAAATCTTGTGGCGCGCAAGAATCTTGCCCTCGAAACGCGCGGGCAGATTAGGCGCTGGAGAGCGCAATGAGCTTTTTCGCGCAACCCGGTTCGTCGCGCGTGAATCGCTGCGCATTATTGGGCCAGATGATTCCACGTTGCCGCGGACCTGGTTAATTCATGAACGCTGGCGCGCGGGCGGGATATGTCCACGACACAAAACGGTCTTGCGTCGCGCGACAATTGGCGGGCGGACCACCGCATGGTGCCCAAAATGCCAGCGCTAACGTCATCCCGAGCGGAAGTCGAGGGATCCCGTCGCGTAATCCTTAAGGTAACTTCCGCGGGATCCCCTTTCCCATCTCGATTCGATGCGCTTCAGAGGTGCGATGTCGTGTCCCCATTTATGTTTGGGACGCGACAGCGCGCGTCCCTCCAGCGATTTTGTAGCCGCGGTCGCCGGCCGCGCCTCCCGGCTTACTTCAAATCGCCAAGGGCGCGCCGCGTGGCCCCGGCTTGGACAAATTTTCCCCAGCTCAGATTATCTCGACCGGGTTGATGCTCGCGCGCTTTGCGAATCGCCATCTCTGATACGCCCTCGACCACCCATTCAAAATTCGCCTGACCAACCGACGTCACTTCAGCGTCCGGTGCGGGATTACAAAAATCGATCGCGACCGGAACGCCATCGCGGATGGCGAACTCGACGGTATTCAGGTCATAGCCGAGGTATTGATTCAACTGCAGGACACCGCGCTCGACATTCTGCAATACTTCCTTTGGGGTTCGCCACTCGGTTTGATATCGCAAATGATAAGGATGCCGCGGATCGTAGGGCATGATCCGCACGTTGCGCTGATCGATTGAATAGCAGCGAAAGTACATATCGAATTTCACTTCTTCCTGCAGCATCATGACGAGCTGTCCGGTTTCGCTGTATGCGCGATAAAATTCCTCTGGGTTATGCAGGCGATAAACATTTTTCCAACCTCCACCGGCGAATGGTTTGAAAAATGCCGGCCAGCCGACGTAGTTGAAAATCGCCTCCCAATCGAGCGGATAGGCCAAATTGCGGAACGAGTTCGCATTGGTGTCGATCGGCACTTCGTGTGAAGGCAGCAGCACGGTGCGCGGAACGGCGACCCCGATTTTTGTAGCCAGCGCGTTATTAAAAAATTTCTCGTCCGCGCTCCACCAAAACGGATTGTTGACTACGGCGGTTCCGGTGAGGGCGGCATTTTTCAGAAAGGCGCGATAGAACGGCACATCCTGCGAAATGCGATCGATAATCACGTCGTAGCCGCATGGCTCGCCTTGAATCACTTTGTCGATCCGGACCGCTTCTGCGACGATATCTTTGCCGCCGGTCTTTTGATTAACGCGATCGATGAACGCCCAGGGAAAGGAGTTTTCTTGGCCAAATAAGATTCCGATTTTTTTCATAAAGTGACCGTCAAAACGTCGACAAATAATATGGCAGCATGTCGCACCAGTACTTCCACTCGTGCCCGCACCATTTCCGGTCATCCAGCCAATTGCGGATTCCTTTTGAATTCAAGATGCCAGAGAGCCGCATCGATTCGTGGCGAGTATTATCCCATTCGCCAGTGCCGATAATGATGTTCATGTGGTTGTATTTCCACGGGTCAGGCATGTTCGGCAGATATTCGTAAGGGCTGTTGAAATAAATGTTGTCGTCGTGATAGCCGTCGAAGAAATCGCTGATCTCGAATGCGCCGCTCAGGCTGATTAGATGACTGACGGCATCGGCGTGTTTGAAAGCAATATTGGCCGCGTGATAGGCGCCGAGACTCGCACCACAAACACCAACACGATGAGTGCTGCCTTCGCGCCGGGCAAAATCGAAGACGTCGCGCACAATCACACTTTCATAAGCGATGTGAGTGCGGATGCGATCGGCGGGATGAATGGATTTGTTGTAGAAGCTGTCGAGATCAATTGAGTCGGGGCAATAAATGGTGACGCGGTTGTTATCAATGAACCAGGCGACGGAATCGATCAGGCCGAAATCCTTGTTTTGGTAATAACTGCCAAACGATGTTGGAAAAATAATCAGAGGCAGACCGCCGCCATTCCCGAAGACCAGCATCTCAAACTCGCGGCTCAAATATGGCGTCCACCACTTGATGTAACGTTCCTCCATAAACCGGGTCGGCTTTTATAGACCGGATTCTGTTCGGTTAAAAGGACTTTAGCCTACCGCACAGGTGCGCCGGTCCCAGTCGTTGCGCGAGTCTTTATCAACGGGCAAGATGCCTGTGCCACAAAGATGCCGCATCACACCCTCACTGGGAATATTCAGCGCCACCGGCAATTCCCTTCGCGCACCCTCGGGAACCGGCGCGATATTCTGGTTTATTTACCGCCAGGATATCGCCGTTTCCTACGGCGTCGTTATCCAGTGCTCTATTTGCAGGATGGGCAGAATGTTTTCGATGCCGCGACTGCGTTCGCCGGCGTGGAATGGGGTGTGGATGAAACCGCGCAACGATTGATTCGCCGCAAATTAATTGAGCCGATCATTATCGTGGCGATTGCGAATACCGGCCCGGATCGCATTCACGAATACGCCCCGACGCGTTGCATTATCGATAGCAAAGCAAAACGAAAAAAACGCAGCCGCGGCCTGGCCCGAAAGTACGGGAAATTTTTGATCCAGGAATTAAGGCCATTCATCGATTCGAAGTATCGGACGAAGCCGGAAGTGGAATTCACTGGCCTTGGCGGTACATCGCTCGGTGGTCTCCTCGTCATGACGCTCGGGCTTTGGTTTCCAAATGTCTTCTCGCGCCTGGCGGTAATGTCGCCGTCGGTTTGGTGGGACGATGAGGTAATCGTGAGAGGAGTGATGGCGCTTGATAGAAAGCTTCCGCTCAAGATCTGGCTCGATACTGGCACCGCCGAACCCGGTTGGGAGCGGGCACGCAATTTATGCGCCGCCTTGGTCGAGCGGGGCTGGAATTTGCACGACGATCTCGAGTATCACGAAATCGAAGGGGCGGATCACAGCGAAGCGGCTTGGGGCGCGCGGGTCGATCCGATGTTGCGCTTCCTCTATCCGCCGATTGCGCCGAAGCCGGCTACTCATCGCTTAGCATTAGCGGGTGCCGTTTGATTATGCGCATTCACGCAGTGCAACGCGATTGCGAACCGGAGGGACGCGCTTCTGCGCGTCCGAGACGAGCGGAAGCTCGTCCCTCCGAAGCCTTTTACTGCAACGGCATGCCGTAAATCTGATAAACCCGAACACGCCCGCCGACAAAGTCCCAATCTTTCTCGTATTCAAACGAGCGTTCGCGTTGCGACCACCGGAGGTGGCGTGGTCCTTCCGGATGATTTGGATCGTAAACAAGGTAGCGATCAATCCCCGTTGGGCCCGCTTCCCTTGCATAAAAAAGAACGGCGTGATTAATCCGCAGGTGCGGCAGAGTGGTGAGAAAACCAACGAATAAATCGCCGCGATTCAGAACGGCACTAAGTTTTTCGTGCGTTCTTTCCTGATACCCGGTGCCCGGTTCGAAAAATGTCCGGGCGTTTCCCAGCCGCCAATAGGTCGGCCAACCGTACCCGATATTTCGCTGCAGGACGAAACCGCGCGCCTTACTCAGTTGACGAAGGTTTGCGTAACCCGGAAACACGACGCGTTGCTCATCGGGCAAGGGGTCGCGCCAAGCGGCGCGGCAAGTAACCTGCCGAATTCGTTTCGCGAGATCGCCATCGTCCAAAGGCGGCGCGTGCGGATCGAAGCGCGCGAATTTCTTAAATTGCATGGTGGTGCGGCAAAGCACGAAACACCGCCGCGTGTAACGTTTTTGCTTCGCTGACTCACCGCGACGCAGATGAGCGATGCCGTTTTGGTATTCGAACACGGTCATGTTCGCGAATCCCACTGTGTCCCGGTCAAAACGAAGCGGCGGAGTGGCTGCGGCCGCTGAAATGACAGAAAGACCCAGGAACGAAATTTTCGCCAAGCCAAGTCTGCCCTTCATCTTCTGTGCAGCGAGCGAGCGGCTCGGTCAGCCGGTGGCGCCATTGCCCTTTGGCGGTTCAGCAAAATTGCCGAGACGACGGAATTTCTCGTAACGCTTTTTTAGCAGCCGATCGATCGGTGTTTTGAGCAGGCGCTTAAGATTCGATCGCAACGCCTCGCCCAGAATTTGTGCCGCCTTCTCATGGTCGCGGTGAGCGCCGCCGTCTGGCTCCGCTACAATTTCATCGACGACGTTGAGTTTCATCAAATCGTGCGCAGTCAGTTTAAGTGCCTCGGCCGCTTCGGCGGCGTGGCGTCGATCCTTCCACAAAATGGCGGAGCAGGCTTCGGGGCTGATGACGGAATAGTAGGCGTTCTCCAAGATCATGACATGATCGGCCACACCGATGCCAAGGGCGCCGCCCGAGCCGCCCTCGCCGATGACGGCGGCAAGGATGGGCACCCGCAGGTTCATCATTTCACGCAGATTGACTGCGATCGCTTCGGCGATATGGCGTTCTTCCGAGCCGATGCCGGGGTAGGCGCCGGGCGTATCGATGAGCGAAATCACCGGCAGATTAAATTTTTCGGCGAGCTGCATCAGGCGCAACGCCTTGCGATAACCTTCCGGATGCGCACACCCGAAATTGCGCATCACGTTTTCCCTGGTATTGCGCCCTTTCTGATTCGTGACCAGGATGCAGCGTTGCTCGCCCAGCATCGCGATCCCGCACGGCATGGCCTTGTCATCGCCAAACAAACGGTCGCCATGCAACTCGTTCCAATTCGTGAAACAACGCTCGACGTAATCGAGCGCGAACGGCCGCTGAGTGTGTCGCGCGATCTGCACCCGCTGCCAGGCACTGAGGTTGCCGTAAATTTCGCGACGCGTCGTTTCGATCTTCGCTTCCATTGCTTCAACTTCGGCATCAAAATCGAGCGCATGTTCGTCGGAATGCTCCCGGATTTCTTGCAAACGGCGTTGCAGCTCCACAATCGGTTTTTCGAAGTCGAGGGGTTGCGGCTCCTTCATGTTACTCCGTAATGGTGACAGGGGTCTTGCCGTTGACAAGGCTGCTCAATTCTTCAGCATCGCCGGCGGAAATGCCAAGCCCAAGTGGCGGGGGCGGCTGATCGGAACTCGGATGGGAGGCGTCCGGGATCGCATAGATGGTGTAGCCGGCGTTGGCCAGACGAATCCAGCGGGTGCTGGTTTGGTATTCACGGGTGCCGAACCCGACGCGTTTGCCGTTTTTCCAGGCAAAAATCTCGGCCACTTTAGTGTTGATACGCGAGGGCTGCTTCGCCGGCAGTTTCAATTCCTGGACATGGTATTGCTTGAAAAACTGCCCGTGGTTGATCAGTACAATAATTTTCTGTTTCGTCTGAATGAGCATCGAAAAATCGGGATTCGAGATCAGCAATTTTTCTCCGATGTGGAGCATGGTGCCGTTCATGTTGTTGGTGCGCATGATTAGCTCCGGCGTCGATTTCATCTTCTGCGCAACTCGCGTAATGACGTCCCCTTTTTTCACGATGTATTCCTGTTTTTCGGGCGAGGGCACGGGCGAGAAAAGTATATCGATGTTGATAGCGCCGAGCAGGTCTTTCGCCTCCTCGAAGTGCTGGCCATTGGGATATTTCTGAATGAAAGCGAAGAGGGCGTTGCGCGCCTCTACCAGTTTGCCTTCCTGCCTTAATTTCGCGGCCTCTTGAAATTCCGGCAGGCTCAGGTCGGGCACCGGAGTCGAAGGAATTTCACCGCGCTGTTCCTTTTGGACGGCAATCTCCTGTTTGAACAGAACGTTGTAGCCGAAGTAGGCGGCGCCGCCAAAAATTGCCAGCGCCAGTAACAATGCAAAGAGCCACTTCATGCAAACGCAATTGCCAGCCTCATCAGATCATCGCGATTCCATGCAGGTCGCGTCCTGCCGAAGTTACTCTTCTCGGTACGGGTTGGTCCCCGGGAAAATCATATGCCAGAGGCGCGAAATCTGTCCTTCGGGCTCGTTCGTCCAGGTAAAGTGGCAATTGTGACAATAAAATCCTTTCGGAAAAATCTTAAGAGCAAAGAGAATGCTCGCGATCGCCGGGGTGAGAAATTTCCGGGTCATCTGCGGATATTCGATATTGGAAGATTCGCATTGTGGGCAACGCAGCGCCGCTCCGACGTCGGGATCGGAGACTTCCCATTCCCGCATCAATTGGTGCGCTTTCCCGAAATCATCTTCGTGCACCTTCACTTTCACGTTGGCCCGCGGCTTTGCCATGAAAGCGACTCGTTGCAGATGGCTGTCGCCGATAATGTCGGCACCGATCCCTGCTTGTCCCAGCCGGTCGCGCAGATGTTTGGCTTTCGATTGCTCGTTGAAGGTTGCGATCGTGACCATGGTTTTGGAAGCGGCCTGGCCGCGTCCTGAGCAAACAACATTCAGCGGGGCTGTGCAAGACTGGCCGGCGGAAACCATTGATAAAGCATTAGGTAAACGAGCACGCCGGTGACAGAAACGTAAAGCCATATCGGCATGGTCCATTTTGCGATCCGGCGATGTTTGTCCCAGCGACGCTGGAAGACCGGCACCAGGGTGAGAATGACGAGCGGGAGGGTGACAAAGGCGAGCAAAACATGGCTGGCCAGCATTGGAAAATAGATCGCCGCCAGCCAGCCGCGAAAGCCGGAGGATTTTTCGCCGACGTGGATGTGATAAGTGATGTAGCCGACGAGAAAAAAGGTGGAGGAAATGACCGCCGTGATCATGCAGACGACGTGGCGTTGCCAGAAATTGCGCCGGATGAAATACCAGCCGGCAGAGATGAAAATGGTGCTGACAAAATTGAGCGTAGCGTTGATTGCCGGTAAATCGGAGATGGAAATCACGTTGAAGCGTTGAAGAGTTAAAGCGTTACATCGACAATCCCTTCAACCCTCCAACCATTCAACGCTTCAACGCGTCATGCCAGCCATTCTCGAACCGCCACAAGAAGCTTTCGCTTCTGCCACGGATCGATCGCGTACTTTTGCGCGACGTTTTCTCGTCAGCACGGGGCGGTTTCTGGTTGTTCTGGCACTAGGAGCCATGGCCGGCGGCGGCTGGTATCTGGCCAGGAAAGGATTCGGGCGAAAATGGCGCGGAATCGTGGTTGAGGAATTGCACAAACACGGCGTGGAAGCTTCTGTCCGCCGGCTGACCCTCGATCCCTTTCGCGGCCTGGTCGCGAAGGATGTTCGCATTTTCGATTACAAAAATCACGAGAACACCATCGCGGAGATCAGTCGCATTTCGTTAGACGTGAATTACGCAGCATTGCTGCAGCACCAGCCCTTCTTGAATGCAATCGATATTCGGGATGCCCAGGTCACATTGCCCTTGCCCGAAGGAGCAGATCCGAAATCACCGCATGCCCAAATCAAAAGTTTGCACGCCCACATTTATTTTCCGCCGGAACAAATTTATGTAAGCCAGGCAGACGGAATCTTTTGCGACGTTCGCATTTCGGCGACCGGACAACTGATCAAGCGCAACGATTACAAACCGTCGAAGGAAGTAACCCCGGAGGAATGGCAGACGCGACTCGTGATCTTGCAGCGACTGGTGAGCGAGCTGAACCAGTTCAAATTCTCCGAACGCCCGCATTTGCAGATCAAATTCAGTGGCGATGTCGCGCAACTGGAGAATGCACGAGTGGAAGGGACCTTGCAGACCGGACCCTGGCAGCGCGGCAATTATCAGGCCCAAAAATTGACGATGACAGGCGAGTTCGCCGATCAAACCTTGAGCCTCGGGCAATGCGAATTGCGGGATGCCCTGGGCGGATTTAGCGCCAGCGCAATTTGGCGACGACCGGCGGATGAGCTTCAGTTTCAGGCGCGCAGCAGTCTGAATCTGCGCGCGCTACTTGAAAGCTTCGGGCTCTCGCGCCTCGTTTCCGATATAACTTTTCTGGCGCCACCGCACTTCGAAGTTTCGGGAACGGCGAAATTGGGCGAAGGCCAACCGCGCTGGCAGGCCATCGGCCACGCCGTGCTGGATCGGTTCGCTTTCAAGGGAATTCCATTTCTGAGCGCGAATGCCGAATTTTCCTGGGATGGCGAGCGCACAATGGTGCGCGATATTCATGTGCGGCATCAAAGCGGCGAGTTAGTGGGGCGATTGCTCGATGCGCCGAATGATTTTCGGATCGATCTCGCCAGTACCATTGACGCCAACGCGCTCCGTTCTCTCGCGCCGGCCGACATGCGCGAATTCATGAACGATTGGGATTGGCCGCATGCTTCTAATGTCCATCTGAGGATCCGCGGGCCGAGCGCTGCTGCCGCGACGTGGAAAGGGGATGGCACTTTGCAACTGGAGCGCGGTCGTTTTCGCACCATTGGTTTCAATAGCGCCTCGGCCAACGTTCATTTCGGGGATGGCGCGGTCACCTACGAGAATTTTCGAGTGGCACGGGACGAGGGCATCGCCACCGGCACATTTGTCTACGATTTCGCGCATCACGAGACGCGCCTATCGAACGTCATTTCGGGTTTGCGACCGACGGAAGCAATTTCCTGGATTGATCCGAAATTGCTGAAGGTCGTTTCACCCTACAAATTTCAAAAGCCGCCTACCATTACCACCAGCGGTGTCTATCAATTTCGCGGCGGCAAAAACACGCGCCTCGAAATCAATGTCGATTCATCGGGCGGGATGGATTACGTTTTTCTGGACAAAACGCTGCCATTCGACCGCATCAGCGCGAAGTTGCTCCTGACCGATGATCGGCTGCAAATCTCCGAATTAAACGGCGGGATTTTTTCGGGCACAGTGCGGGGCGGGGCAGATATTTCTCTCGCAAAAAACGATCAACGCCACCGGGCGACAATGGCAGTCGATCACGTCGATTTTCCAAAGCTGACCGATCTCTATTTCAAATACAAAACCGCGGTCGGATTAATGAACGGTCACTATGAGTGGACGGGGACCGGGAGCGACGCGCGAACAATGAACGGCAAAGGCGAGGTGGAAGTCCGCAATGGTGACGTCTTTGCCATCCCGCTCTTTGGCCCGCTTTCGGACATTCTCAACAAGATCATGCCGGGCGTGGGTTATCGCGTGGCGCGGAAAGCGAACATGTCGTTCACAATCAAAGATGGCGTTATCCGCACCTCGGATTTTCACGTCGATGGCGGCACCTTTGGCATGGTCGGACAGGGCAACGCACATTTCCTCGATGACAAAATCGATTTTGACGTGCGCATTGACGCCAGCGGAGCGGGCTTCGTTCTCACTCCGCTCTATAAATTTTTCGAATACAAAGCCGAAGGCAGCCTGAAAAAGCCGAATTGGCATCCCAAAATTTTCTGATTTGAATGCTGATTGCTGAATGAAGAAAGACTCGCAGTCGCGAATAGATTTTTCGCGCGACAAAAAATCAGCAATCAAAAATCAACAATCAGAAATTCTTTTGGGTGCCCATATGTCCATCGCAGGCGGGGCACACCTGGCGATCGAGCGCGCTTGCTCGATCAATTGCACCGCGATGCAAATTTTCGTGAAAAACAACATGCAATGGTTCACTCGGCCATTGTCGGCCGGTGAAATTCGCGCTTTTCTAGATCACCAGCAGCGCGGGCAATTGGCTTCGGTTTTTGCGCACGCGAATTATTTGATCAATCTCGCCGCCACCAATCCGCAATTTCACGCCAACTCCCTGCGCGCGTTAGCAGAGGAGTTGATTCGGGCCGATCACCTCGAGCTGCCATTTCTCGTGATGCATCCCGGCGCACATCTCGGTGCCGGCGAAGAAGCCGGGCTCGAGAAAATCGCCGGGTCGATCGATGCGATCTGGCGGGTGGTTCCAAAGCTGAAAACAAAAATCGCGCTCGAAACCACGGCTGGCCAGGGCTCGTGCCTCGGCCATCGCTTCGAACAGATCGCGCAGATCCTTAACAAGGTGCGGGAGCCCGAACGGCTCTGCGTTTGCCTCGATACCGCTCACATTTTTGCCGCCGGTTACGATCTCGGCTCGGACATTGCAGTGAAGAAAACCTTTCGCGAATTCGATCGCGTCATTGGTCGCGATCGGCTGGCGGCAATTCACCTGAACGATTCCAAAGCTGCGCGTGGATCACATGTCGATCGTCACGCGCATATCAGGAAAGGCAACATCGGGCTGGCCGCATTTCGTTTCATCATGAACGAACCGGGTCTCCGCAAAATTCCGAAAGTACTGGAGACACCGAAGGGCAAAGAATTGAAGGAAGACGTCGTGAATTTGAGAACGCTGCGGCGCTTGATTGCGTCCCCAGCGCCGTCATCCCGAGTCCGCCAGCTGCCGGATCGAGGGATCCCGTTGCGCAACCTTTAAAGTAACACAGAGGGATCCCTCGGTCCGAGCCGGACTGGCGGTTTTGCTCGGGATGACAAGCATTGCGACTCCTTGCTCAACGCGCAACATTCGACACTTATGGCGAAGTCAGAAAAAATCGCGCTCGTGACCGGCGCGAATAAAGGGATCGGTTTCGAAGTTGCGCGCCAACTGGCGCAGAAAGGTTTTCGCGTTTTCATCGGCGCGCGTAATGAGAAAGCCGGACGCACCGCGGCGCAGAAAATCGGGCCGAGAGCGAAGTTTCTGAAGATCGATGTTTCCGATCCGCTAAGCATTCGCGACGCTGCGACAGAATTAGCAAAGGCGACGGATCATCTCGACGTTTTGGTCAATAACGCCGGCATCATTGTTGAGGGCGATGATGCGATCTTGAAAACAACGCCGGAACAATTCGAGACGACGCTGCGGACCAACGCACTCGGACCTCTACTGGTCGCACAAGCCTTTCAGCCGATGCTCGCGAAGTCATCGGCACCGCGGATCGTCAATGTCTCAAGCAGCGGCGGGCAATTGCACGATGGTGCGGATAGTTGGTCGCCGGTCTACTGCATTTCAAAAACGGCTTTGAATGGGGTGACTTCCCAACTCGCTGCGGCGCTGCCGAAATTCGCGGTGAATTCGGTTTGTCCGGGTTGGGTCCGCACCGATATGGGCGGAGCCAACGCGACTCGCTCGGTCGAAGAAGGCGCAGACGGAATTGTATGGCTCGCGGCCGAACCCCCGCAAAATCTCACCGGCAAATTTTTGCAAGACCGCAAAGTGATTCCGTGGTGAGAACGCTGCCTCGCACCATCCCGAGCGAAGTCGAGGGAGCCCGCCAACTTACCTTAAAGCTTCCGCACCGGGATCCCTCGACTTCGCTCGGGATGACCGGTTAGGGCGCTCCGATTAAGACGCGACCGTCGCTTTTGCCGCCAGGTCTAATTCACTTAAGCCTTCGTAAGTCTCGGCGACGATGTGATCGACGACTGCTTTGATATCGTGAGTGCGTCCCCAGACGGCAAGCTGACGGTCCGCGCCGGTTCCTTCATGCAAAATTCGCTCGATGTGGTTCATCTCGCGCCGGCTGCCCAGCTCCGCTACCTCGTCGGCCACAAACTCGATAAACTCGTGAATCAGACTGCGCGTCTCGGTTTCCCGTTCCTTGCCGAAATCGATGAGTTTGCCATCGATCCCATAGCGCGAGGCGCGCCAGCGATTTTCATCGAGTAAACGGCGCCGGTAAATCCGGAAAGTGACATTTTGCCGGAGCAACTTGTGTAGTTTCGAAATCAACGCCTGAATAAGCGCCGCGATGGCGAGAGTATCATCCACCCGCGATTGCGCGTCGCACACCCGAACTTCAAGGGTGTCGAAAAAAGGATGGAGCCGGATATCCCACCAAATTTTCTTGGCGTTATCGATGCAACCCGTTTTCACGAGCAGGTTGCAGTAGTCCGTGTACTCAGAAAGCGATTCGAAGGAATCGGGAATGCCAGTGCGCGGAAACCGTTCGAAAACTTTCAGCCGATAACCTTTCAATCCGGTGTCGTGTCCCACCCAGAATGGCGAGTTAGCCGACAGCGCGTAAATGTGCGGCAGGAAATAGCGCGCCTGATTCATGACATGGATGGCAGTTTCGCGATCCGGAATTCCCACATGCACATGCAAACCGAAGATGAGATTAGCCCGGGCCAGCAGTTGCATGTCGCGGACAATTTCTTGATAACGCTCGCCCTGAGTGATGAGTTGGTCGCGCCAATGTGAAAAAGGATGCGTGCCAACCGACGCAATCTTGAGTTTGCTGCGCGCGGCCAACGCGGCCAGACGACTGCGCAGCTCGGTCACATGCATCCGGGCATCGTCGATGTCGCGGCAAATTTCCGTGCCTAGCTCGACCACCGACTGATGCATTTCCGGCTTGATCTGCTCCTTAAGCGTAACTTTGCCGTCTTCGAGAATTTCGTGAATGTGCGAGCGCAATTCCCGGGACTCGGGATCGACGATGGCAAATTCCTCCTCGATACCCAGGGTGAAGACGTGATCTTTGGCGCTCATTTGATGTGGAGACAAACAGTCTCCTAATAAACACGCGCTGTCACTCCGAGCGAATTGTAGCCGCGGTCGCTGTCCGCGGGCCGGCATCACCGATGCCGGCTACAACGTTTTAAGCAAAAATGTGCACGATCACCTTGTGAAAACCGGTGATCCCGGAAGTGAACGCACGATCTTCTTCGAATTCCTGCACTTTGCCCTCGCCATCGGTCGCACGCACCACCAGGGTGTAATCGTCAACACCGTCGGGCTCCCAATTAAAACTCCAGAGCGCCCAGGTTAATTTCGTGCCGGGATAATCGACCTTCGCCTCATCCCAGCTCTCCCCGTCGTGCGAACTGAATTCCACCCGGGAAATTCCACGATCGCCGCCGAAAGCGACGCCTTTGACCAGGACGCTCTTCGCCGCATCAGCGATCTTAATCCACGACTCGTTATAAGGAATGTCGATACGAGACCGCGTCGGAACAATGAAATTCGGACCCCAGCCTTGTGTCTCGTAAAAACCCTTCGCATCCGCCTTTGTTACTTCGATGCGAGTGAGCCATTTCACATGTTTCTCACCAAAATAACCAGGCACGATGGCCCGCGCGGGAAACCCATGTCGATCCGGCAGCTCCGCTCCATTCATCTTGAAGGCAATTAGCGTGGTCGGGGTCATCGCTTTCTGGAATGGAACGGTGTCGGTGTAATTGTCGACGCCGTGCAGCCGCACTCTGTCCGCGCCGGGAAGCGGAGAGGCTGCTTCCAACAAATCCGCCATCGGAATCCCGCGCCAAACCGCGTTACTCATCAAGCCGGCATCGAGTCCGTTGCTGATGCACATCAAGGTCGTTTCCTGGTCGATCATCTCCATGCTCTTGAAATCCAGAAGCCGGTAGGTGTGCGGATGGCGCACCAGGCCGGTCACTTCGAGATGCCAGAGGCCTCCGTCCACCCGCGGATCGACTACGTTCTTAGTCACGCAATAAAACTGATTGTTCGGGGTAATCGCCTGGACGTCCGAGCCTTTGTACTGCGTGCCGTCGTAGCTGAAAGTCGCGATGCGAAAAAGCTTGCGCGCGATCGCGGCGCCTCCGCCAGCAAAAAGAAGACCGAGCATCCCTAACAAAAAAGCGCGCCGGCCTAGGTGCGGCGAAAATTCGGGAGATGCCGCCGTCTCCTCATGTCCACGACTCGTTAGAAAATCGAAACCAAGCACAAGAACGCGCTCGAAGAGGAGAAACGAAATCGCCAGTCCGAGCAGACTGATTAAACGCGCCGCATCGATTGGCATTCCCCCGTAATGCGTCCCGAGCACCGGCCAGAGCAGAATGGCGCTGACCACTAACGGCAGCGCTACGAAAATGAGAAAGGTCCAGCGATACCCAAAGTGCTGCTGCCGTTTGCGACGGATTATCCCGTAAACCATGCCACCAATCGCGCCGACCAGAATTTGTCCGAGCATGGAGGAGCCGACGCCGAGCTGTTTCAAATGGTTGTAGCCGCCGACTCGGCCCATGATCCAAAAGAACGGTTTCGGCGAAATGAAAACACTGAGGCGATCGCCCAGAATCACCAAGGGAGTCGCGATTTGAAAGACCCATGCCAGCAGAAGCATGGCAAAGCTCATCGCAATTCCGGCAACGAGCCCCGCCAAGAAACCACTAAACCCTGCTCTGGATCGGCTCATCATTACTTGCGACTATGAGTTGTAGAGGCGCTTGTGCCAAGCGCATGCTCTATACTTCTGACGTCGCACGGTGGTCCTGAACCGGAACACAGACTACAAGCCTAGGTTCCGGACGACACGATTTTCAAAAACGTCGCCAAAATCCGAAAACTCGCAACGATTGTGCCACGCAGTGTTCCAGAAACTTTCGAGACCCCGCCTTTGCGACATCGATGGTCAACCGCCACTTCGAGAATGCGCAAACCGGTCCTGGCCGCTTTCATCTGCATTTCCAGATTCCACCCGTAGGTTTCTTCGCGCATTCCAAGCGTCTGAAATGAATCGCGCCGGATAGCGCGGAACGGCGACATGTCGGTGTAACGAACGCCGTAAAACGCGCGGATCAAAAGGCCCGCGAGATGACCGGCAAAAACCTGCTGCGCATTCATGCTGCCGGGCTCGCGTTTCCCGCGGGTGCGCGAACCGATCACGAAGTCATGCGTCCCGTTGATGATCGGTTCGACGAGGGCGGGAATAAAGCGCGGAACATCACTGCCATCGCCATCGAGAAACACCAGCACGTCGCATTCATCGGAAACCGCCGCCACGCCCGCCGCACAGGCGCGACCGTACCCCCGTGGTGCCGAAACTACTCTTGCTCCCGCGTTTCTGGCGCATTCCGCGGTTTGATCGGTGCTGCCATTGTCAACCACAACGACTTCGCGCGGAATTCCCGTCGCGATCACTTCGCGCACCACCTCGCCGATGGGCTCTTCTTCGTTGAGGGCTGGAATGACAACGGAAACCCACACGGCGAAAACTTAATGCGATTCAGGCGACGGATTGCTCGCGAAGAACCTCCTGCAACAAATCCAGCCGGGTGCCCGGCGGTAGCACGCCCGCACGGGAGAGTGCGATGTAGAACTCACTACCCTGGGACGGATGAAACGCCAGTTCCTTTAGCTGGATGAAACCAAGTTCGAACAGGTCGCGCATCATCAGTCGAAATGAAGTTGGTGTGAAACACCATTCGTGGACATCGAGGTAACTCCCGCGCTCGCCCACATCGCGGATCGCCTGTTTCGCTTGCTCCAATGAATGCACAAACTCGAATTCACCTTTTTCCTTCGCGTCCCAGGCAATCCGGCCGCCTTTGCTTACTACCGTAAGAAAATATTCGGCCGCTATTCCCGCCGAATGAATTTTCTGCGGATTGCGCGCGGCATCGATGACGCGCCCGATCCCGCTAAGAGGCCGAAAGCGATCGAAACAGTAGCGCTTGTCGGGCACTGCTAGCGAGAGGACGCCGTCTTTCTTCAAGAGCGAATCGCAATCATTGAGAAACCCAATCAGATCGGTGGTGTGTTCGAGCACGTGCGATCCGATGATCCAGTCGTAAATGTGACGCCGGCCGATGAGCTCGGTGTAAGACCGGCCGTCCCAAACGAAATCAACCTCCTCGATGTTTTCGATATTCCCTTCATGCCGCCGATATTTTTCGATCAGCGCTTTCTTGTCGCAATGGTCCAGGACGTGAACACGAAAACCCTGCTTTTTCGGTGCAACGGGTGCGCAGCCCGCACCAATCTCCAAGCCCAATCCATCGTGCTTGATGTGCGACAGGATAATTTCTTCGCGAGTCATGAGATCCCGACGCGATGAACGATGCCTTTGTTGCGCAAATTTTCAGCAGCTTCGCCGAAGTAATCGCGCACATCGCTTTGTGAACGAATCCAATCAAGATAACGGCCGAGTCCTTCGGGCAAATCGACTTGCGGGACATAACCGGCAGCCCGAATCGTATCCGTCCCGCTGATGAGATGCCGCATCTCGCCGGGCCGAAATTCGCCGTTAATTTCCGGCGCGATTCTTATTCCGAGCGCTTCGGAAACGCGCTGCGCAATCTCGCGCACGGTCACGCCTTTCTCGCTACCGACGTTCACCGGCAGGCCATCCAGCACATCAGTGGTAGCGGCGAGCAAATTCGCGCGCGCGACATCCTCGACGAAAGAAAAATCGCGCGTCTGCTCTCCATCCTCGTAAAGGACAGGGGGCAAACTATTAAGTAGGCGCGTGCAGAAAATCGCGATCACGCCGGTGTAGGGATTAAAGATTGATTGGCGCGGCCCATAGGTGCACGAGTAACGGAGCGCCACGGTCGGGATCCCCACTTGTTTTCCCCAGAGCAACACCAGTTTTTCCTGATCGACTTTGGTCAATCCATAGACCGTTTCTCCGCCAACCGGTGCGTGCTCGGGCGTAGGCACGCTCCTGGTGGGCTCGTTGCAAATCGGACAGCGCACCGACCAATCGCCGCGTTGCAACTGTTCCACCGGCCGCACCCTGGGAAAAACGAGACCGTGTTTCGGGCACTCACCCGCGCCTTCGCTGTAAACCGCCTGCGAGCTCGCCACGATAACTTTTTTGATCGGGAAATTTTTTTCACGAATGACTTCGAGCATTTGCGCGGTGCCAAGCGAATTCACCTCCACGTATTTCGCCATCTCCGGCATGTAGCCGCCGTAGGCCGCCTGATGAAAAACGATGTCGGTGCCAGAAAGCGCGTTCTCAATCGTGGCACGATCGCGCACATCGCCCTGCACAAATTCGGCGTCGCGGTTGATCCAAGCCGGTCTGCCGCGTTTATGGGTGTTCGGTTCGAGGTTATCGAGGATCCGCACGCGCCAGCCTTCGCGCACAAGCAAATCGGCAACGTGCGAACCAATTAGGCCTGCCCCGCCCGTGACGAGCGCGCGCTTCATTTCCTTATAGAGGCGCTTGTGCCAAGCGCCTTTTCTGTGGATTCGGCGGTTGGCCAAATTCTCTCGCGACCCTCTCTGGCAATGGTATCGGCCAAGAGCTTTTTTGTCGCCGGCGCGGCGGTGAGATTTTCGCCAAGCAATTCATCGCAGAGGCGCTGCAGGGCGGCGCGATCATCAACATCGAAACAGCTTGGAAGGATGTGAACGTTCAATCCGATCTCACGCGCGCGTTCCAGTGTCTGAGTAAAAACACGCTCCGTGCTCCAATCGATCTCCTGGAAAAGGCGGCGGTATAATTTTTTCATCCCAATCAAATAATAACCGCCATCATCGGATGGCCCGAGCACGATTCGATCGTCGGCGCCTTGCAACTGTGCTGTTGCCTCGCGAAACGCGTCGGCCGTCGCGGTGGGGCTATCTGAATTAATCAGGCAACAGGATTTGAAACCAACATGCAGCAAATCGTCGGCGGCGTTGATCAATCGCTCGCCGAAACCATCGCCGCGTTGCAGAATCAAATCGAAATCAGGCGGCAAAATGCCCGCATACTCTCTTTCGCTGCCCGCCGGGGTAAAAACGCCAACACCGCGGGCGATTGTATCTTGTTCCGGCGGTCGCAGACCCTCGCAAACGCTACAGGTCGCGCGCGAAATCGCATCGGCGATATCGCGCAAGAAACAAATATTCAAATCCGCTGCTTCCTCCGGAGTAAGCGGTGGTTGCAATCGCGTTTTCACAGCGCCGGCCCGCGGCGCTTTTGTCATGATCGCGAGTGCACAAAGGCCTGCTGAAATCTGGTTGCCCTGCTGCCGATCGAGAACGCGATGCATTCGCGCGTGCTCTGCGTTGATTGAACGCTCGCGTCAACCCTTTTCGCAGAGCGCGTACTGGTAACGGCCAACCCGCCAGGTTTTCATTCGCGACCAGGGCTGGGTAGCGAATAATGCACAAAAATGGGGATAGGGAAGGACTGTTGCCTTTATCGGCTCTCGATATTCGCGCGAGTATCCATTTACGCGGGCAACTGCCCGCATCGTTAACAAGGGAATCGACGCCGAAAAAGCGAAACGCGGCTCGGCCACGAAACATTTGCCTCCCGAATTCAGAACCCGAAATATTTCAGCAACGGCGCGTTCCCGTTCCGGCAGAATTGTGAAAAGACGAGATGTAACCAATTGGCTGAAGGAATTATCCGGTTGTGGAAGATTGAGGACATCACCCCACTCAAAAGCACAGTTGTGCAAAGCCTTCTCCATAGCTTTCTCGCGTGCGTATCTCACCAGCTGTTTCGAGCTGTCGACTCCAAGAACCGAGATTTGCCGAAACCGGGATGCCAGGGTACGGGCATAAAACCCCGGACCACAGCCAAGCTCCAGCACTTTGGAACTGGCCGGTGGCTCTCCCGCCGGCCAAAACGCACGAATGATTCGCCCGGTATCATCGCGGAAAACCTTTTCGCGGCAAAAACTGTAAATCCAGGCAGCTCGCTCAAACAGGTTATCAGCTCTCTCTCGCGCGTTAACAGGCTTTGGTTCAGAAACCGCGATTGTTGCAGCTGATGACAAAATCGGTTTGACAATTTGATTCATGTCGCAGTCCAGCACTTTGTTCACAGCCTCTCTGTTATTTTTAGCTGTGATTCAAACGAATTCTTCATCTTCATGCCGCCAATAACATGGCATTCGCTGCCGCTTACCATCGCATGATTCAGGGAGAAAGAATGTGAACAAAATCGGCGTAGGCGGCTGCAATCCGCCAACCGCCGGAAGGCAAGCGCTTTTTGTTGTGACTTATTGGAAGTTGTTCGCTTCCTTTTGCGCAATCGTTTAACAGCATCAATGTGAAAACTTCGCTCCTGAGCCAAGGACTGGCTGTCGTAGTCTTGAGCAGCGCGTTTTGGACTGGCCCGATCCGCGTTTTGGCTCGTGAACCGTTGCCAGAAATTTCTCTGATCGATCTACAGAAGATCATGGCCAGCAAAAAGTTTGTGGATCTTACTCACGACTTCGCGCCAGGAATTCCACATTGGTCCGGTTTTCCCAACGAACAACGCAAAACGATTTACTGGTACGAAAAGCAACCCAGCATGATGGGCGACGGTTTTTTTGCCGAGATCTTTACTCAGGTTGGTCAATGGGGCACGCGGATCCACCGGCGCATTTTCATAAAGGCCTGCGCACCGTCGATCAAATCGAGCTCAAGGAAATGATCCTGCCGCTGGTGTGCATCGACGTTCATGAGGAGTGCGCAAAAAACCCGGACTATACGCTCACGCTTGAACGCGTGAAAAATGGGAAACAGAACACGGAAAGATTCCGACGGGTGCGTTCGTTGCCATGCGAACCGACTGGTCGAGGCGCTGGCCGGACGCCGAGAAGATGGCGAACAAGGACGGACAAGGGCTCGCGCATTATCCCGGCTGGAGTTTGCCGGCGCTGAAATATCTTTATGAGGAGAGCAGAATCACCGCCTCTGGTCACGAAACGACCGATACCAATCCCGGATTAGCGACAACGAAAGATGATTATTCACTCGAATCCTACATCCTCGGCACCAACCATTATCAGATCGAACTGCTCACGAATCTCGATCAAGTGCCGGAGTTCGGCGCGATTGTCGTCATCAGTTTCCCTAAACCCAAAGGTGGCTCCGGTTTCCCCGCTCGCGTCTTCGCGATCCTGCCTTGACGCGTTCGCTTATGGGTTTGTGATTTGTTGAAATTGGAAAAAACGGATAGCCAACAACTCACTTCGGGGGCAGTTAGCCAAGACTCCAAGGCACGCTTGCGAGAGGACGGCGCAGCTTTACGAGACAGCGAGTTCACAGGTGAAAGGCAGGACGAGCGCCACGTTTGACGCTGGGACCTGGCGGCCACCGCCAAGTGAGTTGACGGCTGCGCTGCGTGACCGTAATCCGGCATTCACACCATGAACCTCCTCGATGAACTTCAGGAGCGCGTCGTCTGTGGCGACGGCGCGATGGGAACGCTGCTGCTCGATCAGGGTCTGCCGATGGAATCTTGTCTCGAGGAGGTTTGCGTCAGCGATCCGGAGCGGGTGTGCGCGATTCATCGCGATTACATTGCAGCCGGAGCGCGCGTGATTGAGACAAATACCTTCGGCGCGAACGCAGCCCGACTCTCGCGTTTTGGTTTCGAAAATCGAGTGGGCGAATTCAATCGCGCTGCGGCGAAACTGGCGAAAGAGACTGCCGCGGGAAAAGATGTCCGTGTTGCCGGTAGCGTCGGCCCGCTTGGGATTAGCGAGCTGGAAGCGGAAGAGCGCGGAATCGACCGGGGCCAGTGTTTCCACGAACAGATCAAGGCCCTGCTCGATGGAGGGGTGGACCTGATTTTTCTGGAGACCTTCATGGATGATGTCGAGATGCAGATCGCGCTCGAGGCCAAGAACTCACTGAGCGACTGCACAACAATCTGCTCCTTTGCGTGCGAACCGGAAGGACGGCTGGCGTCGGGCGTCCCGATCGTTGACGCGTTTCGCAAACTTCGCGACTTGGGAGCGCACATTACCGGCGTAAATTGCATGAACGGTCCGCACGCTACTGTGCAACTGCTCCAGCGGATTCCCCTCGATGGATTGCTCGCGGCTTATCCCAACTCCGGCTACCCCAAATACACCGATGGCCGTTTTATCTACCACGCCGCACCGGATTACTTCGCACAGGCGGCGCGCGAAATGGTCGCCGAGGGCGCGCGGTTGATCGGCGGCTGTTGCGGGACAACCCCGCGCACGATCGCGGCGATTTCGAAGGCAATCGCAGAGATGAAACCAGTGAAATCGAAGACCGTTCGCGTCACCGCGGTCGCGCCCGCGCCAGCGAAAAAAGTCGCAGCTGTCGTTGAAGAAAGTTTGCTCGATAAAATCGCCGCCGGAAAACGCGTGATCATTTGCGAGCTCGACCCGCCAAAGACACTCGCCTTGGAAAAATACTTTCGTGGTGCGCAGGAACTCGTGCGCTCCGGTTGCGACGCGATCACGCTGGCCGATAACTCACTGGCGATTTTGCGCGTCAGCAATCTCGCGGTCGGCGCGATGTTGAAAGAGCGATTTGGCATCACTCCGCTCCTGCATTTGAGTTGTCGCGACAAAAACGTGCTCGGTTTGCAGAGCGAGCTGCTGGGCATGGCCGCGCTCGGCATGCGTCACGTCCTGCCACTGACCGGCGATCCGGCCCGCGTCGGCGATCATCCGGGCGCCTCGTCAGTCTATGACGTAAACTCGATCGAATTGATTTCCATCATTGGAAAACTGAATGAGGGTTTCAGTCACGCCGGCAAGTCGCTCAAGGCGCGAACGCAGTTTGTCATCGGATGCACTTTCAATCCAAACGCGAAAAATCTTGATTCGCAGGTCAACCGGCTCGAGCGCAAAGTCGCCGCCGGCGCGCAATTTGCCATGACGCAGCCGGTGTTCGACGTGCGGCTGGTGGAAGAAACAAAACGACGGACGGCGCACTTAAACATCCCGATATTCATTGGCATTTGGCCGCTGCTGAGCGCGCGTCAAGCCGAGTTCCTCCATCACGAAGTGCCGGGCATCATTGTTTCCGATGAAGTCCGAAAGCGAATGGCGGATTCGCTACCTGAAAATGCCGGCGCAATCGGAATGGAAATCGCGCGCGAGATCGTCTCTGCGGTCGGCTCAGAATTTCCCGG
>WNGI01000809.1_pt1 | contig 24511 bp, 23 predicted proteins | sample 5400621 | NCBI WGS metagenome assembly WNGI01 (sample SAMN13153374, study PRJNA577476) | soil metagenome | isolation source: 20 cm soil or saprolite under Garry oak tree replicate 1 | place: USA:California | collected 2016-06-15 | reverse complement strand
TGTGGCGCCTCAACGTCGCCGAAGAGCTGCAATACCGCGCGAACCTCGTGGCCAGCGTCGTGGGAACCGTGTTCTCCCTCGGCACCGCGCTGCTCACGCTCGGGTTGTTCTTCCGTCATACCACGCGGCTCGGGGGCTGGGACTTCTGGGAGGTCGTGGTCCTGCTCGGCGTGTTCAACGCGCTCTCCGGCGTCGTCGAGGCCGTGCTCCGGCCGGGAATCGGCCAGCTCGCCGAGGAGGTCCGCTCGGGCGAGCTGGATCTCGTGCTGGCGAGACCGGTGGACGCGCTGGGATTCGTCTCGTTCCGCCGGCTCGACCTGTGGCGGCTCACCGACATCGTGCTCGGACTCGCGCTCGCGGGGTACGCGCTGGTGCGGCTGGGTCAGCCACCCACGCCGATCGCCGTTCTTGCGTTCGTCGTGGCGCTGGCAGCGGCGGGCGTGGTTGTCTACGCCGTGTGGGTGGCGCTCATGAGCCTCGCGTTCTGGTTCGTCGCCGTCGAGAACATCTCGGTGCTGTTCGACGCCCTGTTCGAGGGCGCGCGCTATCCGGTCACGGCGTACCCGGGCGCGTTGCGGTTCGTGTTCGTGTACCTCTTGCCCATCGCCTGGACCACGACGGTTCCAGCCGCGGCGCTCACGGGCCGGCTCGGCCCGGCGACGGCGCTGGGCGCGGCGGGCGTGGGCGTGCTGGCGTGGGTGCTGGCGCGCCTGCTGTGGCGCGCGGCGCTGCGCCGGTACACGAGCGCGGGGGGATGAGATAGTTTTGGCGCATGGAGTCGCGCGATGAACACATAGAAGCCCGCCTCAAGCGTTTCGCGGTGACGCGTCACGCCAGGGACCTCCGGCCCGATCTCATCAATTAGAGTAGAGGAAGGGATGCTAATGTCGGGACTAGGGGCCAGAATGAGGAGATCGATTTGGAATCAGGTCAGGAGGAGGTTCCGCTTTTGGCCTCCCTGGCAGGAGCAAGAATACAGGCAAGAGTTCTTTTACAATGCCTTCAGGGCGCTCTCTTTCAACGGCATTGATGGTGATTATGTCGAATTTGGGTGTTGGGGGGGAATGACCTTCGCTCTCGCTTACCACGAATCGAGACGACACAGACATAAGGCTCGGCTTTGGGCATTCGATTCGTTTCAGGGACTCCCTTCTCCCAAAGAAGCGGGGGACGAACACCCCGTCTGGAAAGAAGGAACCATGGTGACATCACTCGACGAATTTCACGCAATCTGCGCTTCGAATGGGATACCGAGCGACGCGTACAATGTCGTACCAGGGTTCTACGACCAAGCCTTGACCAGGCTGTCTTCGGAGGATGCGCCCACCAATATCGCCCTCGCCTATGTCGATTGCGACTTGTACTCGAGTGCGAAAACGGTCCTTGAGTTCCTCCTCCCCCGGTTGAAGCATGGGATGATAATTGCTTTTGATGACTATTTTTGTTGGTCAGCATCGCAGATTTCCGGGGAGAGGAGAGCGATGCTCGAGTTTTTTGCAAGCCACGACAGGTGGACGCTGCTCCCTTACATGCAGTTCGGCTGGCACGGCAATTCATTTGTCATTGAAAAAAAGCGTTGAACGGATGAGCAATCTCTATCCGTGGATCGCATCTGTCGTGGCCTCGATACGTCAGAGGGTCACAAGGCGCCTGTGGCGACGACGCTCCCAGCGGTTTGAGGACATCATCGAGCGGTATTCGCGTGAGATCCAGGATTTCTTCGTCTTACAAGTCGGTGCTTGCGACGGCGTTCTGGCGGATCCCATTCAGAAGTGGATCAGAAAGTACAACTGGCACGGGCTCCTCGTTGAGCCGCAGAGGACGGAATTTGAGCGTTTGACCATGAACTACCGTGACAACCGCAATCTCCGCTTGGAGAATGTGGCAGTCGCGGAGACTGATGGGCTCCGACCTCTATACAGAGTCAAAGACAATCTCGTCAAAGCAGACTGGCAGCGGGGGATCGCGTCTCTCGTTGCGAGGCCCAAGTTCGTGAAGGAGGACATGGTCGTGACGGAGATGGTGCCATGCGTCACCTTCACGTCGTTGTTGAACCGGCATCACGTTGAACGCATTGACCTCCTCCAGATCGACGCCGAGGGCTACGACTACAAGTTGCTCAAGTCGTTCGACTTCGGGAGGATTCGGCCGCGGCTCATACGCTATGAGCATCTGCACCTCCAACCCACTGACCAACGCGCCTGCGTGTTGTTCCTCAAGAGACAAGGCTACAGGATCCTGGAAATGCAATACGACACTGGTGCGGTGCTCCGACGGCGTTAGCGCACTCTGAGCCGCTCATGGGAACTCGACCTCCCACGCAGTCGCTCCCAGGACCCGACCAGCGAAGATCAGCCGGCCTCCTCGCGCTCTAATGCCATGCAACAGGGCGGCAATCGTGCTCTCCGGAAAGGGCTCGCTGGCCCAGAGCCATGCAATCGGATTCGCGGCGCCCCGAATGCGGTCGCTCTCCCGCCGGACCCACTCCGGGTCGGGTTCCGGGGACTGCGCTATCGGCACGTAGGGAATGTGGGCGCCCGCCCCGATGAGCTCCCGGTGACGACCGCTCTTGAACGACACCGCCTCGGCGCTGGTTGGAGTGATCCCTTCCGCGGGCGGCGAGGCGCGCGTATCTGCCCAGTTGCGTGCAAACCGACGCAGCCGAACTGTGTCGGGCGCGCTCCAATCGGTGGTGTAGAGCACCCACGGAGAGCAGGTGCACGAAATGCGGGGCGTAAAGAGGTACACTGGGGCGCGGGGGGCGCGGGCCTCGACTGTATTGAGCAGCGCCTTCGTCTCTCGCCGTCGCTTGGGGTGTAACCCCTCCTCGAGAGCGGTTGGGTAGCTCCCGAGCGTGAGCAGAACCAATGTCGCGACCACGGCCGGTGTCCGTGCCCAGGGCGGGAACGCGGTGGCTGCCCACCAGAGTGCGGAGCCGTAGATGAAGAACAGGAGCGGCGCGGCAAAGAGCAGGAACCGATCCGCCGGCGGGTACGTGCCGATCATCCCGGCCCCAAGCACAGCGACGTACGGGCTGCCGCAGAGCAACGCCAGCGACGGTCCCTGCGTCCGGAACATCGCCACGAGACCGGTGACAAAGGCGACGGTCGTCAGCCCACCGAGGAAGAGGGGCGTGCCGAGCAGCGTACCCCCCGACCAGATGGGCGGGACGAGCATCGCTCGTACGGCGCGCCAAGCCCGAGCTCCGAAATCGGGCGCGCCGGGGGAAAGGAAGGTCCAGTCCCAGAATCCCCTCAAGTACGGGTCCCGTTCCCCCGTCCGATAGACCAGAAAGTACATCGCAGCGAACATGCTGACCCACGCGATGGTCGTCACGGCATGGCGGCGTTGCCAGTTGGGAGTGGCCCGCACGGCTGCATGGGCCGGAAGCGCGAGTGCGGCTCCAGCCAGCACGAAGACCGCCGGATGCGAGAACCACAGCGCTGTCACGCCGCCGACGGTCAGGCGCCACCACACGGCGCGGTCGTCGGTGGCCCGCAACGCGTCGAGGACCAGCCACAGCAGCAGCAGCGTGGCGAGCGCATCGCTGCTATACTGTTTGACGGCGCTTGCGTAGCTGATGAGGATGCTCGAGAGCGCACCCAGACACGTCGCCAAGGTGGCGGACTGGTCCCCGAACGCGCGGCGTCCCACGCGCCACAGGAGATAGAGGACCGTGATCCCAGCGAGCAGGGGGATGGCCCGGAGCGCATAGTCGTTGATGCCCCCGATCTGCGTCGCCAGCTTCTCCAGCCAGAGAAACGGAATCGGGGCGACTTGACCGTAGTCGAGTGGCCGCGTGAGGTCGCTCCAGGAGCGGGAGGCGATGTTGAGCGCGAGGCGGGCGTCGTCGATGTACAGCTGCCCCTGCGAGAAATATCCGATCAACCGCAACGCGCCTGCAACGATGATGAAGCCGGTCGCGATACTCGTCCACATCGTTCGGGGACCAGAGTGCGCCGATGTCATGACACCAACCTACTTCCCTCGAAACGCGCGATTCAAGGACGAGGACCGTTGACGTCCTCCGTGGGGCCGCGATAGACTGGCTGATCACTCCATGCTCGAGCGCGCCCTCGTTTCCGTCATCCTTCCGACCTTCAATAATGAAGCGCACCTCCGGGAGGCGATCCGGTCCGTTCTGACGCAGACCTACAGAGCGCGGGAGCTGATCGTCGTCGATGACGGCTCGACTGACGGCACACGCGCGTACGTGGAGAGTCTCGATAATCCGGAGATTCGGTTGATCGTAAGCGAGCACACCGGGAACCCGGGGCGCGCGCGGAATCTCGCTCTCGCCGCGGCCCAGGGACACTACATCGCGTTCCTGGATTCGGACGATTGGTGGGAATCCGACAAGCTCGCCGCCCAAGGCGCGGCGCTGACTCGTCGCCCAGAGTGCCGCTGGTGCTACACCGGTCTTCGGGGCGTCACCGACGACGGTCGGGAAATCGAGTTGTTCGATCGACGCGGGTTCGTGCCACATGATGGGTGGATTCTGGAACGCCTCGCTGCGGGAGGCGCAGCAGTCACGACGTCGACCGTCATGGTGGAGCGGGCCTTGGTCGAGCGGGTGGGGGGATTCGACGAGAGGCTCGTGCTCGCAGAGGACTTGGATCTGTGGATGCGCCTCGCGGCCCAAAGCCCGGTTGCGGTGGTGCCTCGGATTCTGGTCACCAGGCGCGTGCATGGCGGCAGTTACAGCGCCTCCTACCGTGACCGGTTCCTGGAGCTGAACGACGCATTCCGCAGGATGATCGGCAAGACGGCGTCACGTCGCGTTCGACGACTGTGGCGCGGCAGGCGGAGCGTCTGGCTGCTACGGCTCGCCGGGCGGCAGCGGCGGGCAGAGCAGTACGGGGCCGCACGTATCACGCTCGCCGCGGCGCTGCCACACGGCCTTGCGTCACCTACGTGGTGGGCGGCAGTGCTCAAAACGATGCTGCAGCCGCTCCTCAACCGCCTCCGCGGACGAACACGAGCCTCGCAGCGCAATCATTGACGGTGTGCGGCTGTAGTTGATACCTTGCAGCGCGATGGTAACCTTCCGCCAATTCTCCAGTAATGTGCTCGTCCAGCTCAACCAAGCAACCGACCGCACGTTTGCTCTGCCGATCCTGATTTTCTTCCCGACGGCACGCTGTAACTCGCGGTGCGTGTCGTGCGATTGCTGGAGAGCGGATGGTGCCGAAGACTTGACCCGGGACGAGATTCGCAAGCTGGCCGACGAGCTGCCAGCGCTCCGGACTCGGCTCGTCACTTTTTCGGGCGGCGAGCCGACCCTGCGGCGTGACGTGTACGAGATCGCCGGTCTGTTCCGCGCCCGCGACGTGACGCTGCACCTGCTGACCAGCGGGCTATTTCTTGAGCGCGATGCGGCGGCCATCGCCGAGCACTTCGCGCAGGTGACCGTCTCACTCGACGGGCACACTGCGAGCCTGTACGAGCAGATTCGAGGTGTGAACGGGCTCGGCCTGATCGAGCGGGGTGTGAAGAAGGTGAAGGCGTTGTCGCCAGGCACACCGGTGCACGCGCGCAGCACGCTGCATCGCCACAACTTCATGGAGCTGCCCTCGCTAATCGACAAGGCCCACGCCTTGGGATTGGATGGGATTTCCTTCCTGGCCGCCGACGTGACGAGCGACGCGTTCGGGCGCAAGGGCGCGCCAGCGGACAACGGGTATGGGTCTTCGACACGGAACCTGCTCCTGACTTCGGGTGAGGTCAGGGAATTCGCGCGGGTGGTAGAGGCGACGATCGTGTCGCACGCGGGCGATTTCGAGTCCCGGTTCGTCGCTGAGCCGCCCGAGAAGCTGCGGCGTCTGCCACAGTATTATGGTGCGCAGCAGCGACTCGCGGAGTTCCCCGCGGTGCGCTGCAACGCGCCGTGGGCCAGCGCGGTGGTGGAAGCGGACGGCGCCGTGCGTCCGTGCTTCTTTCACCGGGCGGTCGGAAACATTCGCCAAACGACCTTGCGGGAAATCATGGCGAACGAGATGGTGACCTTCCGGCGTGGGCTGCACATGGCCGACGACGCGACCTGTCGGCGCTGTGTCTGCTCGCTCCACGTCGGGCTGCGGACGGCGTTCTGAGCGGCGTACGGCACGCGGGCGTCGGCGTACACGACGCGGCTTCCGCGCGTGTGCGGCTCCCGAATTTCTTTCTCGTCGGCGTCGCCAAAGCCGGCACGACCTCGTTGTACCGTTATCTCCGCGAGCACCCTCAGGTCTACATGAGCCCGATCAAGGGCCCGACGTTTTTCGGCGCAGCCGATCTGCTGTTGGAGCCACACCGGGACGTGATGCTCGAGGAGCTAGCGCGCCACCGCGCCGCATTGCGGGCCTACCTGGACGGCCCGCAGGAGCTGAGCGCCGAACATTTTGTCCTCAATTGGGACGACTACGTGTGCCTCTTCCGCGACGTCCGGGATGAACTCGCGGTCGGGGAAGCGAGCACGGGGTATTTCTGGTTGCCGAGCGCCGCCGCCACGATTCGCGCGACCTTGCCGGACGCGCGGATTGCCGTCATGCTGCGCGATCCGGCGGAGCGGCTCTTCTCGCTGTACTTAACGACTCTCCGGGCCGAGCCGGGCGTGACGTTCCGTGCGTGGTTCGAGGCCACGCTCGCGGAACCGCGCCGCCGCGCCGTAGGAGTCGAGCCCGGCCGGTACGCGACCCATCTTGAACGTTTCTTCGATCTCTTTCCATCGAATCAGCTCCGCGTCTACCTGTACGAGGACTACCGAGCGGATGCGCGCGCGGTGCTGCGCGACCTGTTCGCGTTTCTTGGCGTCAACCCGGACTACCCGATCGATGTCTCACGCCGGTACAACGAGACGACGGTGCCGCGGTTTCCGCGCCTGCACGCCCTGCGCCAACGGGTCTTCGGTGTGTCGTCCCCGACCCGATGGCTCCCGGCGCGAGCCCGACGGGCGATGCGGCGGCTCTATCACATGCGGCCCACGGGCCGCGGTATGGATCCGGTCGATCGTCACGCGGTGATCGACTACCACCGGGACGAAATCGTGCGCACCGCAAGACTCCTCGGCCGTGACCTCACGGCGTGGCTCCGATGACCGCGGTACACCCACGGGGCGCCTCGGCGCCGCGACCATCGCCCTTCCGGCTGCCGAATTTCTTCCTCGCCGGAGTCGCCAAGTCGGGCACGACCGCTCTGCACGCGTATTTGAGTCAGCATCCGCAGGTGTTCATGAGTCCGATCAAGGAGCCGTGGTTCTTCGGCGCCGCGGACCTCCTCGCCCCGCCGTACGGCGATGATGTCCTGAACGACCTGAAGCGCGACCGCGCCTGGCTTCAGGACTACCTGGAGGGACCGCAGGAACGAGACGTGTGGCGCTACGTCATGGAGTGGGAGGACTACGTGCGCCTCTTCCGCGACGTACGAGACGAACGGGTGATCGGCGATGCGAGCACGGGATACTTCTGGTTGCCCAGCGCGGCTCAAGCGATCCGCGACAAGCTCCCCGACTCGCGGTTCGCGTTTATGCTCCGGGACCCGGCCGACCGCCTGTTCACGTTGTACCTTCTGAACCGCTGGCGCGAGGCGCGGATCAGTTTCCGCGCGTGGTTTCATTCGGTCCTTGAGACGCCCCGGCTGGTTCCGTCGATCGTGGGCGCGGGCTGCTACGCCACGCACCTGGAGCGCTGGCGCGCCATCTGGGCGCCGGAGCGGATGCGCATCTACGTGTACGACGACTACCAGGCCGATCCGCGTGCCGTGTTGCAGAACTTGCTCGGGTTTCTCGACGTCCGACTCGATTACCCCATCGACCTATCGCGCCGGCACAACGAAACAACCGTGCTGCGGTTCCGGCGCCTGCACGCCCTGCGCCAGCGGATGTTCGCTGGCTCAGCTCTCCCGCGGTGGCTCCCGGACGGAGTGCGCCGCGCGCTGCGGCGCTTGTACCGCCGCCCGCGCGCCGCCGTTACGATGGATCCTGCCGATCGCCGCCTGGCGATCGACTACTATCGGGATGAGATTGCCCGTACGGCCGCCCTTCTCGGTCGTGACCTGTCTGCCTGGCTTCGTTGAGGACCTCGTCGTACAGCGACTCAAATCGGTGGACCGTCCAATCGGCATCGCACGCGAGCGCTCGGCGCTGCGCTTCGCGTGCGAGGGCTAGCCGTCGCTCGTCGTCCTGCAGCAGTCTTTGGATTTCGCGCGCCAGAGCGTCTGCATCGCGCGGGGGCACGGCCACCGCTGCCTCCGGCGCCCACTCCGCTACGTGCCCGACGTTGGTGCCCACCGTCGGAACCCCGACGATCGCCGCTTCAAGCACGACGAGGGGCCCAGCCTCGTGTCGCGACGAGTGCACGAGGATATCCGCTTCCGCCATGAGCGCGTGGAGCTGCTCCCGGGCGAGCACGCCGTGGAAGCGCACGCGACTCCCGAGGTCCAAGCGGCCGACGAGCGCCTGGACGGCGCCTTCGAGTGTGTCCAGTCCCGCAATGTCCAGGCAAAACTCGACACCCCAAACGCGGAGCAACCGCGCGGCCTCGACGAGGGTTCCTTGGTCTTTGACGGGGTTGAGACTCGCCACGTGCACCAACCGGGCCGGCTGACCGGGACGGCGTGGTCTCGGCGCGAGCGCCGGCCACGCGTCGAGACTCACGCCGAGCGGCACGCGCTCCGCCGTATGACCCAAGGCGCGCACGGCGTCGATCATGACGCGGCTCGCCGCCGTAATACGCGTCGCGCCCGCCAACGCGAGGCGCACTCCCAGTTGCCCACGCCATGTTCGCCGGCCGCCGTACCCGATGTCGGGCATGGCGACGAGCTCGCCACCGGCCACATGCAGCAACACCGGCCGTCGGAGCAGAGCGCCGGCCGCGGCGGCAATGCCTCCGGACGGACTCACCCAGAAGGCGTGCAATAGGTCAAACGTCCCGCGACGGTGCTCGGCCAGAATAGCCGCAAGCGTGCGCATGCCGGTGGGGCGTGCACCGGCGTGGTGCACGGTGGCGCCAAGGAACCGGTAACGGTCCGGGCGCGGCGCACCGAACACCGAAAACACGTGGACCTCGTGGCGGCGCACGAGGCGCGCAATGAGCCAATGGAGAACGGGTATGCTCCCGTGGGAGGGCTCGCGCGGGACGCCGCCCAGAACGACGAGGGCGAGCTTCACCGCGGGCGCGCCATCTCGCGGAGGCGGCGCCGGGCGCCAAGGCCCTGGAGATACGAGAGTGGATCGGTGAAGGGCCGCGCCCGAACGCCACGGAATCCGGTCGGCTCCCCGGCGAGCGTCTGGTGCAAGCGATCGTACGCGTCGCCGTCCATTTCCCAAAACTCTTCCGCCAGCCCGGACAAGCCGTAGAGGGCCCCACCATACCGCTTCATGCGCCAGGTGCGCTCGATGCTGCCCAGTTGTGTGCGGTAACAACGCATGGTCGCGCGGAGCTCATCGGCCACCGAGCGCACGAGCGCCACGCGATTCACGAGCACCGGGGTGAGGGGGACCTGGAGTTGGTAGACACGCACCGTGAGGTCGCGCACCCCGAGGCCGGCGATAGCGCGGGCGAGGCAGTGTGCAACGCGGACGTGCTCGGGATGAAAATCGATCCGCGAGGGTGCATACACGATGTGGGGCGCGGTCCTGCGCAGTACGTCTTGCAACAGCGGAACGAGGACGGACTCTTCCCATTCTCCTTCTCGCATGGCGAGCCAGTCCGCTCCCACAACTCGGAGGACCGTCGCGGCCGCGGCGGCTTCCAGGCGCCGCCGGCTCGCCACCTCATCCGGCTCGTGCCCCCCCCGCCCGGCTCGAGACCGCCGACCGTCGGTGACGTGAGCGACGTGAACAGTGTCACCGGCTCGCTCATGCAGGAGCAGCGTACCGCCGCAGCCCACTTCATCGTCCGGATGCGGCGCGATCGCAAGTACTCGCTGCCCGCCGGGCGAGTCCCACATCTCCGGTGTCCATTGTCCAACCCTACCGGTGACGTATCCTAGGCCCGACCAGAGACCGGTGGCGCTCCCCAGGGCAGCCCGTTTCAGGCTAGACGACGTCAAAGTCGCCCCCCCCGAGCCACCAGCCACGCGGGTCCCGAAGCGCGTCGCGGGGGATCGCGGAGTCGAGCCGGATCACCTCCAACGGCCACCCGCCCCGGCCGGCAAGGAATCCCGCGCGGCGCAGCTCCCGCTCCACATCGCTCCCCGGGATAGCGAGCGTCGCGATGGTATCGGCGTCTTCCAGACGCGCACCCGCGACCACGTCCCGCACCAGCGCTCGGAGTGCCACGGGATCCGCGGGCGCGAAGATCTCTGGTACCAGGACGGAGGTGATCGCGTCGTGCCGAACCACGCTGTGCACCGCGTACCCGACGGGACCGGCGGCGCGCTCCGCGAGGGCGATCCGATAGGATCGGTACGGGCAATCGCAGTAGCGCCACGCCACCCAGGCGCGGTCCCGCACCAGCGACGTCTGGATGTGGGGCAGGGCGCGCTGCCACACGACGTCGATGTCGGGCGTGGCGGAGGTAAGGGGCCGGATGGCGATCTCCGACGGTGCGCTGCGGTCCCACAACCGATTCCACAATTGTCCCACGCCACGGAGATGGGCGAGCGCGGGAAGCCGGGCCCTGCGAGCAAGCACGCGCTCCGGGCGCAAAATTCTCACCAGCCGTCGTACGGGGAAGAAGCGCTCGTAGCCGAGTGCATCCGCCTGGGCGCGCCAGCGGTCATTGGCCAGACCAAGCACGAGGGCCACACCCGCATCTCGCCAGCTATCGAACAGCTGGCGTGCGGTCGCGGGGAACACGCCGCGGCGACGGAACTCCGGGGCGGTCACCACGTCGGCGCCGATCATCACGGTGCGCGGCACGCCCCGCACGACGGCAGGGCAGGGAATTCCCACGAACTGAAAAATTGGTCGATCGTCGGCCGCGACCGCCACGCCCACGTTTTCGACCGACGTGGCCCGTCCCTTCGCCTTCCAGCGCCAGTGCTGCTCGGTCATGGTCCGGCCGAACGCCTCAGTCCAGAGAGCGACGAGCGTCCGCTCGTCGCCGGGCCGGTACGGTCGCACGTGCCACCCGGGAGCGCTCATGCGGTCATCGCAGCGCCTCGTAGGCAGCGCGCAGTTGGCGACCTATGGCGTCGAACGACAGGTGACGCTCGAAGTGCTCCCGCGCCCGCCGCCGCAGCGTGGATCGGTCGCGTCGGGTCCAATCTCGGATCGCGTCGGCGAGCGCTGCGACCCCACCGATCGGGACCAACGCGCCGCATGCGCCGGCGCCGGTGATACGCCGGAACGAGGGGATGTCGGTCACGAGCGGCGTCGTGCCGCAGGCGAGCGCGTCAAGGAGGGCGCCGCCACTTCCCTCGGCATGGCTTGCCTGAACGAGGAAATCAGCTGCCCGATAATACGTTTCGATTTCGGCGTGTGATACCTGGCCGCGCAGCCGCACGCGGGCCGCGAGGGCGGGAACCGCCGCGATCCGCGCCCGGACGGCGTCGAGCAGCGGGGCATGCCGGAAGCACATGTTCAAGCGAACGTTCGGGAGATCGGACACCACCTGCTCCACGGCGGCGAGGACCGTGAGGGGATCCTTGTTGGCGTCCAGGTTTCCGGCCCAGAACAGGGCGGGGTCGCCGTCCACGCCGGTTGCGGAACGCGCAGCACGCTGGTCGCCTGGCGTGAATGCGCTTGAGATCTCGATGACTTCGAAGGTCGGGAGATCGGGACGTAGGATGCCCGCGGCCACGAAGGGTTGCGCCTGCGATCGCGCGGTGAATGCGACGCCCGCGAGCGGCGCGAAGCCCCAGCGGCACCACCAGCGCCGCCAGCCCCGTGGGCATTTCGTTCCGTGGTCCTGCGCGAGGATCGGGATGCCTGGGAGCGCGGCCGCGAGCGCCCGCACCCCGCGTGGCAGGATCAATCCCTCGAAATGGATCAGCTCGGGTGCCAACGCCGCCACGCGCTCGAGCAGCCGCTGCGGCCGGCGACGCACTGTGCGCCCGCCCGGCAAGCGGCGGAACGGATCGCCCCGTTCCCGAACGAAACAGCAGGGGACGCCCTCGACCTCGAGCGCGGCGTCTTCCCAGGCGGCTTGAACGATCGTCACCTGCACGCCTGCGCGGCGAGTAGCGGCGGCAATCCGACCGAAATCGTGCCATCCCCCGGCGAGGCGCGCGTCGGGGCTCGGTGCAACTCGATCCAGGAACATCCCCACAACTGCGACTCGGGGGCCCGATCCATCGGCGCGAGCCATGCCGGGAACGCTCACACGGGACCGCGAGCGCGTCAATCGGGAGGGAGCCACGTCGCGACCGGCGACGGGGGGCTGTCAAATCCCAAAGTAGCCGATTATCGTTCCCCCGTAAAATTGGGGGGCAGCGCCGCCGCCCCGACACGCGGTTTCGGTGTCATCAAAGCAAGGGATCGCTCCTACGCTCTTCCAGTCGACGCGCCGCCCCCGGCCCGGGACATCGTACGTCGTTCCCCGCGATGCAATCCATCTCCGGACCAACGACGCCACGATCCTCGGGTTGGCGGATCGCCTTTGGGACCGGGCCCCGCAGGAAGCGAGGCCCACGCGCCCGTTACCCGCACCGCTCGAGTTCGTCGTCGAGGTAACTCCGGCAGTCCGTGGAGCTCCGCCGCAACGCCTTGAGGAACGTTGGAACGTCGGCACAGACGAGGCGGAGTTGTCGCTGGGAGATGACGGCCTGCATGCCCACATCGACTGCGCCCGCGGCCGGCTAGTGGGCCGCGTCTCGGCCGGCCTCATGAGGGATCAGCCCTCCCTAGTCGCGCGACTGTTGTTGGAGACTCCGGCGGCGGCGATGCTGGCTCGACGGGGATACTGTGTGCTGCACGCCGGCGTGGTAACCGGTCCGCGGGGAGGTGTGGTGATCCGCGGGTGCGCCAGCGCCGGCAAGTCCACCTTGGTGGCGGCTGCGTATCGGTCGGGCCTTGGCGTCTTGGGTGACGAGAGCGTGCTCGCCGCCCGCAGCGACCCGGACGAGCTGCTCGCGGCCGTTCGCGACATCACCCTGCTCCCCGATGCCCGGCACCTGCTCGGCCTCGACGATACGACGACCACACCGGTCGGTGGCGCCGAAGGCAAGCGTCGCCTTGACATGTTCTCGTCGTGCGCGCCTGCCGCGCGCCGCGCCCGGCGCGTCGCGACGGTCATCCTGGGCGCGCGGGACGACGGCCCCGCGCGCCTGGAGCCGTTGTCCCCCGAGACGGGCCTCGAGGAGTTCCGGCGGGGCGGAATCGCGCAAGAGGAGTGGAGCGGAACACCGGAGCACATTGCTGAGCACTGGTCGCGGGATGACGCGTACCGATTGTCGGGAGCGGCGGACCTCGCCGGTGCCGTCACCCTGTTGGCAGGCCTGGTTACGCGACGGGTCGTGGCGAGGACGGCGTGAGCCACGGGTCGTCGGAGCATCCGTCGGTATTGCTCGCGCATTCGTACTACATCCGCTACGATCCGAAACAGTCCCGTAAGATGAAGCCCTACGCTCCGCTCTCGACGCTCATCGCGGCGGCACTGTTGCGGCGCGAAGGACAGCATTTCGCGTTCTTCGACTCGATGCTGTCGGATGGCGTGGACGAGTTTCGCGATGTGCTGGATGCGGCGCGCCCCAAGGTTGTTGGCCTCCTGGAAGACAACTTCAACTTCCTCACCAAGATGTGCACGACACGGATGCGTGAGGCCGCGTTCGAGATGATCGCTGCTGCGAAATCCGCCGGCGCGCGGGTGGTGGTCAATGGCTCGGACGCCATCGATCAGACGGCGTCCTACCTCCACGTCGGCGCGGACGCGGTGATTCTGGGGGAGGCTGAGGGAACGTTCCTCGACGTCACGACCCGGTGGAGCAAGGATCCGAATGCTGATCTTTCGCAGGTGCTGGGACTGGCGATCGCGGGCCATCCCGCGGCGCGATCGTCGATTCGCCGGACGCCTCCGCGTCCGTCCACGCCGGACTTGGACTCCCTCCCGTTTCCTGCGTGGGATCTGATTGACGTCGAGCGGTACCGTGTCGCCTGGACGGCGGCGCACGGCCGGCTCTCCTGGAACGCATGTACGTCGCGCGGCTGCCCGTACGCCTGCAACTGGTGCGCCAAGCCGGTATTCGGCAGGCGGTACACGCAGCGCAGCGCGGCGAACGTGGCGGACGAGCTCGCGCAGCTGCGGCGGGCGGTCGCTCCCGACCACGTGTGGTTCGCGGACGATATCTTCGGGATCACACCCCGCTGGACAGAGGCGTTTGCCGCGGAGGTTCGGTCCCGCGACGCCGCCCTGCCGTTTTCCATGCAATCTCGGGTCAACCTCATGACCCCGAGCGCGGTCGAGGCCCTAGCCGAAGCGGGCTGCGAGGAGGTATGGATGGGTGTCGAGTCGGGCGCCCAGCACGTGCTCGACGCCATGGATAAGGGGACGACGCTCGACGAGATTCGCGAAGGGACGCGCTTGGTGAAGCAGCACGGCATCCGAGCCTGCTGGTTCGTCCAGTTGGGCTATCCCGGCGAGGATTGGAACGCTATCCTCGAGACGCGCGACCTGATCCGTGACGAACAACCCGACGATATCGGCGTTTCCGTGTCCTATCCGCTGCCGGGAACACCGTTCTACGAGCGCGTCCGACTGGACCTCCGGGGCAAGGCGAACTGGTCCGACTCGGATGATCTGGCGATGATGTTTCAGGGTTCCTATTCGACCGACTTCTATCGCGAGATTCGGGATCTCTTACACGAAGAAGTCAATGCGCGCATGGGACTTGGTGCGCCGTCGCGCGACGTCGATGCCCTCTGGAACGCGCTCGAGCGCCGTGAGTTGATGCATCGCTCGACGGAGCCACGTCCAATGAACCGGGCGGTCGGGTAGAGCTCGGCAACTCAGCTCGTTCTCTGTGCTCTCACACTCCCCCGCGCGCCGGCGTGTTCAATTCCTACCGATTCTTTCCAATGTGTCGCTCGCGGCGGCGGCCGTCGTGCTGGCGCTCGGCGCGGCGGAGGTGTTGCTGCGGACCGCGGTTCCTCCCACCCGGGGCTACTCCGTTCTTCCGCCCGGTGCCAACTGGACACTGAGCCCGGCGCCCGGGCTGTTGCACGGGGTGGGGGGGGTGTCGCATGTCCGGGTGAATCGCTCCGGCGTGCGGGGGCGGCCTTTCGGACACGACGGGGCCGAGTACCGCATCCTCGCCGTGGGGGGCAGTACGACCTTGTGTCGTGCGCTGGATGACAGCGAGGTCTGGACGCACGTGCTCGAAGTCGACCTCGCGCGGACCGCCGATGGGAGACCGGTGTGGGTCGGCAACGTCGGTCGCGACGGGATGACGACGCGCGACCATGTCCTGCACCTCAAGTACCTGCTCCCTCAGTACCCCCGCATGGACATCGTTGTCTCCCTGGTGGGTGCGAATGACATGGTATCCGCCCTCCAACAGGGGTGGCAGTACCGGCCTCCCGCCCCGGTGACCGAACTCAGCGCCGAACGGGAACAGGTGCCGCGGGCGTTCGCCGTGGTTCCCGGCAGGCTGCAGGATCCAGTGACCTCCCGCGCGGGGCGGGGGCCCTGGTTCAAGGCGACGGCGCTCTGGCAGCTTGGCCGACGGGCGAAGCTGGCCTTGAGGAGGCAGCGAACCATCAGGATGGGGGTCGCAGGGAAGGACCCGCTCGAAGTCGCACGTGTAGCGCGCGCGAACGCACCGAAGATCGACAGCCTGCCGTCACTCACTGCGCCCCTGACCGAGTACCGCCGGAATCTGAACGCGATGGCGGATCTCGCGGTCGCAGCTCGGGTGCAGCTTGTGTTCGTCACCCAGCCGAGCGCCTGGCGAGAGGGAATGCCTGGCGCGGAGGAACGTCAGCTTTGGCTCGGGTCGGTCGCGACAGGACGGGCGTATTTCACGACGCGGGCGCTCGCCCGCGCGATGGCACGCTACAATGCAATGGTGCTCGAGGTGTGCCGCCAACGGGGACTTACCTGTGTGGACGCGGCGAGCGTGCTCCCGCACGACATCACGGCGATGTACGACGACGTACACCTCAACGAGCAGGGCTCCCGGTTGCTCGCGCGGGCGCTGGCCGAGCACCTCCGCAAGCAGGCGCCCTTCCGGCGGCCCACGTAAAGCGCTGTGGTGGCGACCCCCGGCCGTATCCTCGGCATTTCGGCGTACTACCACGACAGTGCGGCCGTTCTTCTCGTCGACGGCGAGATCGTCGCCGCCGCATCGGAGGAACGGCTCTCTCGCCAGAAAGGTGACCCGCGTTTCCCCACCCGCGCGGTGGCGTACTGCCTCCGCGAAGGCGGCATCGGGATCGATGACCTCGCCGCCGTGGGCTTCTATGAGAAGCCGATCCTCAAGTTCGACCGGATCCTGGAGAGTTTCGTAGGTGCGGCGCCGCGGGGATTCTCTCAGTTCGCTTTGGGGGGCCCGCTGTGGATAAAGGAGAAGCTGTGGTTGGACAGGGAATTGCGCGCGGCGCTCGGCGGTTATCGAGGCGAGCTGCTCTACGCGGAGCACCACGAGTCGCACGCGGCGAGCGCGTTCTACCCGTCGCCGTTCGAGACCGCGGCGATTCTGACGATGGACGGCGTGGGGGAATGGGCGACCGCGTCCTTCGGCGTGGGACGGGGAGGGGACATCGAGCTGCTCAAGGAGATGCGCTGGCCCGACTCCTTGGGCCTCCTGTATTCCGCCTTCACCTACTACACGGGCTTCAAGGTCAACTCGGGTGAGCACAAGGTCATGGGCCTGGCGCCCTATGGCGAGCCAAGGTACGTCCAGCAGATCTGCGAGCACCTGCTCGATCTCCGCGACGACGGCTCGTTCCGCCTGAATCACGAGTACTTCGGCTACGTGAACGGGCTGACGATGACGAATGCGAAATTCCACCGGTTGTTCGGCGGTCCTCCCCGGGTGCCGGAGACTGCGCTCACGCAGAAGGAGATGGATCTCGCCCGCTCGGTACAAGAGGTCTGCGAGCAGATCGTGATACGGATGGCTCGGACGGTGCACCGCGTGACCGGCCTCGAGGACTTGTGCCTCGCAGGCGGCGTGGCGTTGAACTGCGTGGCGAACGGCAAACTCACGCGCGAGGGGCCGTTCAAACGGGTGTGGATTCAGCCGGCCGCCGGTGACGCCGGAGGCGCCCTCGGCGTGGCTCAGCTCGTCTGGCACCGCCACTTCGAGCGGCCGCGCACCGTGCGAGGTGGACGAGACGCGATGCGAGGCGCGTACCTCGGGCCAGGCTTTACCGACGGCGAGATCGAGAGGTTCTTGGCCGGGGCGGGGGCGGTCTACCGTGGCCTCGAGCGCGACGAGCTCCTCGCCATGACCGCGCGCCTCCTGGCGGACGGGAAGGTCGTGGGGTGGTTCAACGGCCGGATGGAGTTTGGGTCGCGGGCTCTGGGGGCGCGCAGCATTCTGGGCGACCCGCGCAGCCCACGCATGCAGGCGCACATGAACATGACAATCAAGTTCCGCGAAGGGTTTCGCCCTTTTGCGCCGAGCGTGCTGCGCGAGCGCGCGAGCGATTACTTCGAGCTGGACGGCGATTCACCGTACATGCTGATCGTCGCACCCGTGAAGCGGGAGCGCCGCATCCCGATGACCACGGAGGAGCGGTCTCTCTGGGGCATCGACCGGCTCAACGTCGCACGCTCCGACATCCCGGCGGTGACACACGTCGACTACTCGGCGCGCGTGCACACCGTTGAGCGGGGCGTCAACCCGGACTACTACGATCTGATCCGTGAGTTCGAGAAGCTGACTGGGTGCGCGGTTCTGGTGAACACCTCGTTCAACGTGCGGGGGGAACCCATCGTTTGCTCGCCGGCCGACGCGCACACGTGCTTTCTGCGCACCGCGATGGATGCTCTGGTCGTCGGGCCGTTCATCTTGCAGAAGACCGAGCAGCCGAGGTGGGGGGGAGAAAACGAATGGCGCCATCAGCTCCAGCTCGACTGACCCCCCGCGCGGGCCGGCGCTTCGCCTTCTCGCTTGCTGTGGCGTTCCTGGTTGTGGGCGGCATTTCGTATTGGCGCGGTCGCGTGGTGGCGGCGGGGTCGCTCGGCGGCCTCGGTGTCGCGTTCCTCGCGGCCGGCACGCTCGTGCCGGACCGCGTGGGCTGCGTGTACGCCGCTTGGATGGCGGTGGGACGCGGGCTATCGAGGATGACGACGCCGATCGTCCTCGCGATCCTCTATTTCCTCGTGGTGACGCCGATCGGGCTCCTCTTGCGCCTGGTTGGCCGAGATCCGTTGCGACACCGGCCGCGCGAGGGTAGTTATTGGGCTCGCGTGCCGTCAGGCGGGCGCAGCAACCTCAATGATCAATTCTGAGTCCGAGTCATGGCCGGTGTACTAAGACAGCTGTGGGGCTTCCTGAGAGTGCGCAAGAAGTGGTGGTTGCTGCCGCTCTTGGTGGTGCTGCTAGTGGTCGGTGGACTGCTGGTACTGGCACAGGGGTCGGTCCTGGCGCCCCTCATCTACCCAATATTTTGAGCTCGCCGCGGCACCCGTTCTGGACGCGACAGCTGCGCGCGAACCTGGCGGTCGCGGCCGTCACGCTCATCGTGGCACTTGGGGCGGCGGAGGTCATGCTCCGCGCGGTGTTACCCCCGTGGCGTGGCTACTTCGTGCTCGAGCCGGGACGCGAGTGGACGGCCACCTCGATCGGTCCGGATGGCCCGGTCAGGGCGGCCCGGTTCCATGTGAACGCTCTCGGCGTGCGGGGACGGCCCTTCGGCGACGATCGCGCCGAGTATCGCGTGCTTGCCGTCGGGGGCAGCACGACGGAGTGCGGGGGACTCGATGACTCGACGGTCTGGACTCACCTGCTCGAGAGGGGTCTCGATGCAACGGCGGACGGCAGGCGGGTGTGGGTGGGGAACGTCGGCCGCGACGGTACGAGCACGCGCGATCACGTCTTGCAGGTCAAGTACCTGCTCGCCCAGTATCCTCGGATCGACATGGTCGTGGCGCTCGTCGGCGTGAACGACATGATGTCCGCGTTGCGCCAGGGATGGGAGTACCGGCTGCCGGCTTCCGTGACGGACCGCAGCGGGGAAAACGCCCAGGTGCGCCACGCCTTCGCAATCTTGCCAGGCGCGGTCGGTCTGCCCTGGTACAAGTCCACTGGATGGTGGCAGCTGCTGAAACGGGCGAGGCTCGCTTGGCGGCAGCACGCCACGTTCCGCCTGACGGACGGCGGTACGAGCGGCCTCGACCGGGCGCGACGCGCGCGTCGCACCGTGGGGGCGTCGATCGATAGCCTCCCTCCGCTTGCGGGACCCCTGCTTGAGTACCGGCGGAACCTCAATGCGATGGTCGACTGGGCGACCGCCGCCGGGGCACGGGTCGTGTTCGTCACACAGCCGAGCGTGTGGCGGCCGGAAATGGCGGACGCCGAACAGCGCCGCCTCTGGTTCGGCTGGGTCGGAGCGGATTGGTCGTCGGCGCGCGCTTACTACACCACGGGGGCATTGAGTCGCGCGCTGGCGGCGTACAACCGCACGCTGCTGGACGTGTGCCGGGAGCGAGGTCTCGGGTGCGTGGACGCGGCTCGTGTGCTCCAGAGTGATTCCACGGTGTTCAGCGACGACGTTCACTTCACCGAGCGGGGATCTCACCTCTTCGCGGCGGCGCTGCTCGCGGCGTTCCGCGACCGCCCTCCATTCCGCCGGACCCGCGGCCGCGGTGCTGGTTAGGAGAGTCCCGCGGACGCGCCTAGGACCACTTTCTCCACCGGAAACCCGTACGCATCCTGCCGACAGCGCCACCGAGCGATCCGCTGGAGGGGCCGTTTCCACGCCGGGACTCGGTCCCACGCCAGCCGCTCATAGAACTTGAATCGCTCCAGCCGCCGGTATTTCTCGTTGGAGACCCATGGACCCTTCGACCCGACGTAGTCGAACGTCGACCATTCGTCGAGGGTTTGTGGCGGGCGGTACCCCCGTGCGACGGCTTCCTCGGTGAGTATTGAGCCGGGATACGGCTTGAAATAGAAGATCATCGTCTCGAAGTCCGGGCTCATGGCGCGCAGCCGCTTCACGAGCCCCAGCGTCGCCGTGACGCTGGCTTCGTCCTCGTCGGGGAACCCCACTATGAACGGGAACTGCACCCTGATGCCGAGACGCAGACACCGCGCGGCCGTTTCCATCACCTGCTCGACCGTGATGTCCTTCTTGATACGCTTGAGCATCTCGGGTGACCCGGATTCGACTCCGACCAGCACACGCCGCAGCCCGGAGCGCTTGCAGGTCTCGAAGGCGTCGTCAGAGAGCCGCGAGCATTGGTCGGCCCGCATCGTTGCCGCCCACGTGATTGGCAGCTTGCGTCGGATGAACTCCTCGGCGATCGCCACCACTCTCGACGCAGAGGTGAAGAAAGTCTCATCCTGAAAATTCACGTCGGCAAACCGGTAGCGGTGCCACCACGTCTCGATCTCGGCACCGATCCGGGCTGGCTCGAGCCCTACCCATTGTCGTTGGTACACGAACGGGTCGGCGCAGAAGGCGCACCGAAACCGGCACCCCTGTGACGTGATGTAGTCGAGTTGCACCTTGCCTTTGAGGCCGTAGTAGCGTTCGACGTCGATGAGCGCGTAGTCGTGCGGGCGCAAGGCGTTGACGTCCTCGAGGGGGCGTGCGCCGTTCTCCCTGACGGAGCCGTCGCCGGCGCGATACGTCGACCCCAAGCAGCCGTCGAGCATCTCTCCCCGTCCCAGCCGCTCGAGGATCTCCAAGAACGTGACCTCGCCCTGACCTTGCACCGTGACGTCCACACTCGACTCCTCGAGGCACTCGGCACCGAACATGGAAGGATGCCAGCCTCCCCAGACGATCGGGAGCTCGGGCTGGCGCGCTTTGATGGCGCGCGAGGCGCGTACCGCGTCGCGAATCGGTGCACCGGTGAGCACGGTGACGCCGACGCACATCGCGCCCTCCGCGGCGCGGAGCAGGGCCGCTACGGGCTCCCGCTCCAACCGAGCGTCCACGATCACCGGCTCGTAGCGCTCGCGATCGAGATGTGAGGCGATCGCGATGAGCGCGAGCGGCATCGTGTAGAAATCGCTCCGTGGGTTGTACAGGACAACGCGCTGTCTCATCGCCGTTCCATCTCCAGCAGGTAGTGATCGCCCAGCCAGGGGACGAGGGGCCAATGCTCGATGCGGCGTTCCCAGCGGTCGAGGCGCTCCAGCAGCGCCGGGTGCCGGCGTGCCCACTCCTCGGCATAGGTCGGGGGCACGAGGACGCCGAGCCCCCCCGCGCGGCGGAACGCGAAATCGGGGGCGAACGCCCGGCGCAGCGCGCGCGCCGATGGGTACCGCACGGTGATGCCGCGCCACTCCACTCCGCCCGTGCCCAGGCGGCGAAATGCTCTGCCCGGCTGCCCGTGTACCAGGAACCACGCCCACTCCCACGGAACGACGGGCCCCATCACGCACAGCACGACGCGGGCCCCCCGCTTGAGCAACGTGCCGAGCGCGCGCGCGACGCGCGGAACGTCGGCCACGCAGTTGAGCCCGCCGAAGCTCGAGAACGCGCCGTCCCATCCCTCGCCGGCTTCCCCGTGCAGCTCCTCGAGACGCTCGATCGCCGTGAGCCGCACCTCCACCAGGCCGCCCAGCCCCGCGTCGCCGACCTTGCCGCGCGCGACATCGAGCATCGCCCTCGACGCATCGGTCGCGAGCACCCTCACGCCTCTCGCGGCCAGGTGGATCGCATCGTCGCCGGTGCCGCAGTTGAGCTCCAAGACGCGCTGGCCACGTTGAAACGCGCCGTCGAGCCAGCGCCAGAGCGCCCGGCGGAGCCTTTGTCCTAGCACGCTCCTGGTGAAACGGGCGTCGTACTCGGGAGCGAGGGTGTCGAAAACCGCGGCGGACATCATGGAGGCCGCAATCTAGCCGGGAACTGGCGGGGCCAACAGCGACGCACTAACCTTCGGCGCATGAGCACGTCGGCGCGTTTTCGCGCGGCCTACGCCGAGCACCGGGCCGTGGAAGGGCGGGGCGCCGGCGGCACCGCCGAGCTGCTGGCCCTCCCTTATCTCCGCACTGGACCCCGCGCGCACGAGTGGGCGGTGCGGGCGAGGACCTACGATCGATTCCTACGGGTGGTGCTGCCGTGGGCGCGCGCCCGGGCGCCGGCCCCGCTCCAGGTGCTCGACCTGGGAGCGGGGAACGGCTGGCTCTGCTACCGGCTCACGGTGCGCGGGCACCGTTGCGTGGCGCTCGACTGGCGGCGCGACACGGTGGACGGCCTCGGCGCAGGCGGGGGGTATGCGGAGCACCTCGCCACGACCTTCGCGCGCGTGGCGGCCTCGTTCGACGCGATTCCCGTCCGCCGCAGCTTCGATCTCGTGGTGTTCAACGCCGCCATCCACTACAGCGGTTCGCTCGGGCGGACGATCGCCGAGGCGGTGAGCGTCACCCTCCCCGGCGGGCACGTCGTCATCCTCGATAGCCCGTTCTACCGGCGGGCGGGCGACGGCGAGCGAATGGTGGCGGAAAAGCGGGAGACCGCGCTGCGCGAATGGGGCGATCGCGCCGCCGATCTGCTCGCCCTGCCCGCCATCGAGTTCCTGACGCGGGAGCGTCTTGCCGCAGCGTCGCTGCCACACGGGTTGTCTTGGCGGCGCCACCGCGTGTGGTATCCCCTCTGGTACGAGCTCCGCCCGCTCCGAACCTGGGTGCGGGGCCGCCGGCCGCCGGCCCGGTTCGACGTGTGGGAAGCGCGCGTCAGTTGAGCGGCTCATGACCGACATCCTGCTCACGCACGGCTACTTTCTCGACGACGACCCCAAGGAGCGGGAGGTGATGAAGCCCTATCCGCCCTTGGGACTGCTCTACGTCTCGGCGTACCTCCGGCGGGCGGGGCTCTCGGTCGAGGTGTTCGACACGACGTTCGCCACTCGACAGGCATTGGCGGCACGGCTCGAGACGGGGCCCGCGGGGGTGCTGGGCGTGTACACCAATCTGATCACGCGGGGTTCGGTGCTCGACGTCGTTGCCCGCGCCAAGGCGCGCGGCTGGACCGTGGTGCTGGGAGGCCCCGAAGCAGCGAACTACCCGGCCGAATACCTCGCGCGCGGCGCCGACGTCGTCGTGTTCGGCGAGGGCGAAGCGACGATGGCCGAGCTGCTGCCGGCCCTCGACGCCCGGGGGCCGCATCGACTCCAGGAGGTCGCCGGCGTCGCGTTTCGGGGCGAGGACGGCGCCGTGGTCACGAATCCGGATCGCGCGCAGATCCCGGACATCGACAGCCTCCCCTGGCCCGATCGCGACGCGATCGATGTGCAACGCTACGTGGACGTATGGCGCACCCACCACGGCACCGGCAGCGTCAACCTCATCACGGCGCGGGGATGCCCGTACCGCTGCCGCTGGTGCTCGCACGCCGTGTTCGGATACACGCATCGCCGCCGCAGCGTCGGCGGCACCGCCGACGAGCTCGCGTTCCTGGTCGAGCGCTACCGGCCCGACATGGTCTGGTACTCGGACGACGTGTTCACGATCAACCATCGCTGGCTGTACGAGTACGCGGCCGAGCTGAAGCGGCGCGACCTCCACGTGCCCTTCGAGACGATCTCGCGGGCCGACCGGATGACGAAGGACGACGTGCTGCGCGCGCTCGCCGACCTCGGCTGCTGGCGCATCTGGATCGGCGCGGAGAGCGGCAGCCAGCGCATCCTGGACGCCATGGAGCGTGGGGTCACGGTGGAGCAGGTGCTGTTCGCCACCCGCGCCGCGAAGCGCTTCGGCATCCAGGTGGGCATGTTTCTCATGTGGGGGTACGACGGCGAGACGGTGGACGACATCGCGGCGACGGTGGACCTCGTCAGGCGCGCCGATCCCGACGTGTTTCTCACGACGGTCGCGTATCCCATCAAGAACACGCCGTACTTCGGGCAACTGGGTGATCGCGTAGTGGCCGCTCACGACTGGGCCGGGGCCACCGATCGGGACTACGACGTGCGCGGCCGCTACCCCCGGGAGCTGTATCGCCACGCTGACCGCTGGCTCCGTCAGGAGGTGGAGTCGCACCGTCTCGGCGCAACGGACGGCGCCACGGCGCGGCAAGAGGCGGCGCAGGCGCGCGCGGCAGTGCTGGCACTCGGGGCGGCCCAGGGGGCCTAGAGCGACTGCCTCGGCCCCTGTTATATTGCAGGCACGTCACCCGTATATCGGAGATTGCACGATGCACCGCTTCCTGTTTCTGCTTGGTAGCACAGCGCTGCTGCTCACCGGCTGCCACGGCAACGGCGCTCCGGGGGACATGGGGCAGGATCCCGGGACGATGATGTACCGGCCGACGCTGGCGCTGCACCGGCGCGCGGTCTCGTGCCCTGCGCCGGTCGCGCCGCAGGCTACCCGCGCCAGCTGCGACCGCACCCCCACCCCCTGAAACGAACACGGCGCCCGCGTTGCCGCGGGCGCCGTTCACCATGTGGTGCCGTGGTGGTTACAACTTCACCACGTTCTGCGCCGCCGGGCCCTTCTGTCCGTCGACGACTTCGAATTCCACCCGCTCACC
>WNGI01002102.1_pt1 | contig 24518 bp, 23 predicted proteins | sample 5400621 | NCBI WGS metagenome assembly WNGI01 (sample SAMN13153374, study PRJNA577476) | soil metagenome | isolation source: 20 cm soil or saprolite under Garry oak tree replicate 1 | place: USA:California | collected 2016-06-15 | reverse complement strand
ATTCGGTGCAGAACAGCGTCGATGTCGAACGGCTTCTTTGCCACGGCCGCCCTAAGCGCAAGCATCTTGCCGGAGACCGTCCGGGGTGCCATCATCGCGACCGGAAATGCCAAATCCTGGTCCTGACATGCAGCTCGAGATTTACTCGCGCGCTTTGACGAGCGCCGAGCCGCGGCTTCCGGTCGCTTTCGAGGATTGGGAGGCGCGTGCGCGCGCTGCGCTCGAGGACGGTCCTTACTGGTACGTTGCAGGCGGCGCGGGCGGCGGCGACACGATGCGCGCCAACCTCGAGGCATTCAAGCGGCGACGAATCTTGCCGCTGATGCCGCGCGACATCAGCGGCCGCGACATCGGTGTCTCACTCTTCGGAGCGCGATATCCCGCGCCATTTCTTCTCGCTCCAGTTGGCGTGCAGGGAATCCTTCACTCGGAGGGTGAGCTCGCGACCGCGAGAGCCGCCGCGACGACCGGCGTGCCGTTCATCCTCAGCAACGTTTCGTCATTCACGATGGAGCAGGTTGCGGCAGCGGCCTCATCTGCTGCTGCGTCGACTGTCCCGATCGGCGATGGTCCGCGATGGTTTCAGCTCTATCCCGGGAAGAATCAGGAAGTAGTCCGACGCAGGGGGTCGCTAATTATTTCTCTGATCCCGCATTTCGCGCGCTTCTTCCAAAACCCCCGGAGGAAGATCCGCGCTCCGCCGTGATGCTGATGCTTTCGCTATTCACGAATCCGCGATTCGGTTGGGATGACGTCGAATGGCTGAAGAAAGCGACGAAGCTTCCGATTCTCCTGAAAGGAATACTGAGCCCACGCGATGCTGCGGCCGCAATCGATCACGGCGCAGACGGAATCATCGTCTCGAATCACGGAGGTCGTCAGGTTGACGGTTCAGTCGCGTCGCTGGATGCTCTGCCGAAGGTTTGCGACGCTGTAAAGGATCGCGTGCCGGTTCTTTTCGACAGCGGCATTCGTCGCGGTCCCGACGTTCTCAAGGCGATCGCCCTCGGCGCAGCGGCTGTTCTTGTCGGGCGTCCGTTCGCTTACGCTCTCGCGAGCGACGGCGAAGCAGGAGTGCGACACCTCATTCGAACATTGATGGCCGACGTGGATCTCACACTCGCACTATCCGGCCGAACGTCGATGGAGGACATCGACGAATCGTTCCTCGCCAAAGATTAGCGGGGAGCGGGTCGCGAGTAGCTGGTCTTTATTCGTTCGGCCTTATCGTCCACGTAACCGTGTCTCCCGGGGCGACAGTTATCTGGTCGCTGACGGAGTTTCTGTTCGAGCCGATTGGGTCGCCGACGAATCGCAGCGTCGAAGCGCCGAAAACCATATCCGCAGGGATCGGCAAATCCGTTGTCTTGAGTCCGCCCGCAATTCCGAGGCGCACTCGTTCAGCACCACGCATGACGTAAACCGTCATGTCGAGGACTCCCTGATTCTCCACTCTGAGAGTCGCCGCGGGCTGGGCCTGCGGCGCATTACGCGAGTAGCATGCGGAAACAATCACCAGTGCTGCCGCGAGAAATTGTCGTCGATTCGTTTTCATCATCATCTCCTCCGGAGATGTAGTACGACACGCGAGCGCAGTTTGCGTTCCACGCGTTTAAATTCTCTGGCGCTGGCCGAGCGTGTACTTCCTGACGCACAGAAAGGAGCGATCGCGTGAAGGGAAAGCTGACCGTCCTCATGATCACGGCGTTCGTGGACATGCTCGGACTGATCATTGTCTACCCCCTTCTTCCTTTTTACGCCGAGCGTCTCGGCGCGAACGCTGCGATGGTGGGCGCGCTCATCGCGTCATTCTCGATCGCGCAGCTTCTCGCCGCCCCTGTTTGGGGCTGGCTCTCCGACCGTTATGGCCGAAGACCCGCGATTCTCGTCGGACTTCTTCTATCCGCTGTCGCTTACTTCATCTTCGGCTTCGCGAATTCGATCTGGCTCCTTTTTCTTTCGCGAATCGTTCAGGGTTTGGGCGGCGGCACGATCGGCGTAGTTCAGGCGTACGTGTCCGATGTGAGCGAGCCGAAGGATCGCGCGAAGATGCTCGGTTGGCTTTCCGCGGTTACCAGTCTTGGTGCGGTAATCGGTCCGGCAATTGGATCAATGCTCGTGAGATTTGGCGGTCACACCGCGCCTGGGCTTGGTTCCGCTGCGCTGTGTCTTCTCATCGCGGGCTTCGCCTGGAAATTCCTCAAGGAATCTCGCGGAGCGCATACGATGGAGATGGCTGTTGCCACGCAGCACAGTGGTGGTGGATTCGCAGCGATTCGTCGCGTTATCACGCATCCCGACGATCCCGCGACCCGCTTGATCTGGATTTACACGATCTCGATCGGGGCGTTCTATGGAACCACCGCGATCCTGCCACTCGTGCTTGCGGATCGCCTCGGCGTCAACGAGCAGAACGTCGGCTATTTCATCATGTACTTAGGCGGAATCGGTGTTGTTGTTCGAACTGGAATTCTTGGACGAATGATCGAATGGCTCGGAGAAGCACGACTCTGCCGACTCGGTCTCGTTCTGCTGGGGGCAGGACTGGCCATTGTTGCAGCGATTCATTCCTATCCGATGATGTTCCTGTCATTCACGCTCATGCCTTTGGGAACGGCATTCATTTTTCCCGCGGTCACAGCGATGTTGTCGCGCGTGGTCGCAACATCCGAGCGCGGTCTCTACATGGGAGTTCAGCACACCTTCGGCGGCATTTCTCGAGTTTCGTTTCCGCTCGCGACGGGCTTCGCGATGGATCGGATTGGAAAGAGCGTTCCCTACATTGTCGCTGGCGTGCTCGTGGTTCTGAGTCTCGGTCTTACATCATCGATGGAGCGTTACGCCGAGCCACCATCGACTACCCCTAAACCGGAGCCGCAGCCAATGCCGCCCGCGGAAACGTCGCCGGTTCTCGAGTCGACTACTCCGGCTCAGCCAATTCCGGTCGATGCGCGGACGCGAGCACCAGTTCGAGAGTAGCACTTGGTGGCGCAAAGTACTTGACGATAATTAAGTCCTGACGCATTATTTGGTCAGAACCGTGACCGAGGACTCGATGCTCAAGACTGCGCTCTTCGTTCTTTCAATAATCAATACTGCGTGCGGACTCTTTCTGGCCGGCGCGTATTTCTTCGCCAATTCCGATGGCGGAATTCCGTTCATTGCACTCGCAACCGGTATAGCGCTGATCATTCAGGGCGGGTACACGGTTTTGTATGCTGGTGGCGGACTCGACGCATGGCGTGAGATGGCAACGCAGCTTTTCGTCTCAGGCGAAACCGCATCGATTCTAGCGGGCGGACTCGCCGCGGTGCAGGGCGTGTTCTACAATCTTCACCCGCGAAACGGCGACTATGAGTTTCTGCCGATGAGCCTCGGGATTTTCATGGCCGCGCAAGCTGTCGTCGGACTGCTATACGCTTTGTCGGTGTCATCGACGAAAAGAGCCGGCGCTATTCAATGACGGACTCTCGGACGCGTCCTTTCGTCGGCGCTGCCGGTTTCAACGTCCCGTGATCGACCGGCTCAGTGTCGCGTCTTATGAACAGATGCTCGTATAACAGTGCGGCTGCGACTCCGCCGACAATCGGACCGATCCAGTAAAGCAGCTGCGCCTCGAAGAATCCGCTTGCGACTGCGGGCCCGAACGAGCGCGCCGGATTCATCGAACCTCCAGTCAACGGTCCGATCGCAAGAATGTCCGCCGCCACGATGAATCCAACTCCCAATCCGCCGATACTCGGCGCGCGAGGATCGACGATTGTGCCGAATACTGTGAGCACAAGAAAAAAGGTCGCCACTGCTTCGAGTGCGAAGCCTTGAGCTCCTGACACTTGGAGCGCGAGAGATTGCCCACCCCCGTGCGTGACGTCAAAGAGAGTGAACGGGAAAGTCCATTTCAGTAAATACGCGGCGATGATCGAGCCCATTATCTGCGCGACGATGTAAACGCCGGCCATCATCGGCTCGATACGTTGCGTCGCAAGCATGCCGAGCGTAACCGCGGGATTGAAGTGACCTGAGATGCGCATGAACGCGCTCACCATTACGGCGAGAATCAATCCGTGAGCGAAAGCGATCTCGAGAAGACCAGCCGGGCTGCTGCTGTCCTTGGCGAGCATGATCGACGCGCCACCGACGAACACGAGCGCGAAAGTGCCGATGAACTCGGCAAGGAAGTGGCGCCAGGAATCACGCATTCAATTGCTCCGAGGTTGGTATCGGAAAAGCTCTCAGCTTACTCTGCGGAGTACAAGAGACGCGTTGATGCCGCCGAATCCAAACGAGTTCGTGAGGATATGATCGACTCGCATCGTGCGGCCGTTTCCCGGAAGAAAGTTGAGATCGCACGCTTTGTCGGCAACGGTGAGGTTTACAGTCGGCGGAATCCATTCGCGCTCCATCGCCAGCGCGCAGATCGCGGCCTCGATCGCACCCGACGCGCCCAGTGCGTGTCCGTAATAGCCCTTCGTGCCGCTCATCGAAAGTTTGTAAGCGTGATCTCCAAAAACATCTTTGATCGCGAGAGTCTCAGTCGGATCATTGAGCGGCGTTGAGCTTCCGTGCGCATTCACGTACTCGATTTCCGCGGGAGCAATGTGCGCGTCGTCGAGTGCGAGACGCATTGCGCGCGCTGCCTGGGATCCGTCCGGACGCGGCGCCGTCATGTGGTATGCGTCGTTACTCAATCCGTAACCGACGATCTCGGCGTAGGTGTGGGCGCCGCGCGCAATCGCGCGATCGTATTCCTCCAGGATCAACACGGCCGCGCCCTCGCCCATAACGAAACCATCGCGATCGCGATCGAAAGGACGTGACGCGCCTCCAGGATCGTCATTGCGCGTCGACATCGCCTTGATGATCGAGAATGCGCCGAAGCACAGCGGAGCAAGTGGAGCTTCAGCTCCGCCCGCAATCATGATGTCTGCGTACCCGTCACGGATCTGACGGAACGCGTCGCCGACTGCGATCGTCCCCGATGCGCAGCTCATCGAATTCGTCGAGTTCGGTCCCGTCACACCAAACTCGATTGCGATGTTGCAGCTCGAGGCACCCCCAAAAACCGTAAGCGCGAGAAGGGGATCAACGCCGCGCACACCGCGCTCGAGAAAAGATCCGAGCTGTGATTCTCCATACGCAACGCCTCCGAGCGCGCTGCCCATCATCGTGCCGATGCGATCGCGATTTTCCCGGGTGAGATCGATTCCGGAATCTTCGAGCGCCATCCCAGCGCTTACCACGGAGAATTGTCCAAATCGATCGAGTCGTTTCGCTTTTTTGTGCTCGAGGTGATCTGCGGGAATGAAGTCGTTCACTTCCGCTGCGTTGTGACTGCGGAACGGAGTCGGATCGAATCGCGTGAGCGATCCAACCGCGGATCGCTCACGGCGGATCCCGTTCCATAATCCTTCGCCACTGTTTCCGATGGGCGTCAGCGCGCCGATTCCGGTGATTACGACTCTTCGATGCGGCAATTCTCTTCTCCCTTATCCTACGGCTGACCCTGCGTGCGGTGGCGTCGCTGGCACCGCTCCTGAGCCCATTTCTGCTGTGCGACCGAGACCTGCGACTGTTCGCGATGCGATGCCGTGAATGAAAACAGGACCGATGAACATCGTCGCGGCCGGAATTCCGATGAATGGAATGGGCGGTCCATCCCATACGTGCAGAATTGTTACCAGTGTTCCAGGTGCGTCACGTACCGCGCGGAAACTCCACTCGACGTCCATTCCCTTTGTAATACCCCCGACATGACGAAAACGGATTGCAGGCGCGCCTTCATCGACGGACATCTCCGACAACCACCACGTCGGCCAGCCGATTGGGCCAAATGGGCGGTACGCGGACATCTCCACCAGTCCCCCGCCGTCGCTCGCGCGCTCGCGGAATCGGACAAATCGATAATGCGGGAGATAGGCAGGCCATAGCTCGACCTGTCGCGCGATGTCGAAGATTCTTCGCCATGGTGCGTGCACGAGCCTCTCGTCTACGATTTCCATTGGGCGGCCAAGGGGCATCGGACCGAGCTCGAACGGGTCTCTCAACGGCGTCGTCATCCTGGTTTCCAACTCGTAGTGACTCTGAATACGGGATGCCGGCGCACCAGCCCCTTCCGCCCGGTCACCGATTTCACCAGCTCCGAGAGCTCCTCCGGCAGGAAGCCGCGCATTATCGACACAACACCATCGTGTCTACTCACAGAGTGGAAGTTGAGCAGGAATGAAGCCAGCCACAGACCGCCGGCGGCTACGACGCTGCGGCGAAGGTCACTGATTACTACGCGAGTGCGCGCCACACGGTTCATTTCGGCGATAAGCTGTCGCGCATCGTCCTCGCGAAAATGATGCAGTACCTGCGAGCACATTGCGACATCGATGCTGTCGTCGGCGAATGGAAGTCTCAGCGCGTCGCCGCGTACGGTGTAGTCGTTTCGGCCGCGATAGCGTTCGACGAGCACAGGCGAGATGTCGAAGCCGATCGTTCGCAAAGTTACTCCGCGCCTCGCAGCGGCTCCGCGCGCAGCAGCGGGGATGTCACCGGTTCCGGTTCCGACGTCGAGCAACGTCGCGCATTTCGGCAGCTCTGCGAACACAGGCTGGAGCGCAGCGAGCGCCGCACTTGCGCCGCCGAGAAGAAAATTTGATCGCTCGACGTCGGCCATCGATCGCGTCGTGATTTCAGCCGGGACGTGAGGGTCATCCAGTAACTCGATCCCCCTGCGTCGGCGCGGAGTGAAAAACACGGCTACCGGCTAACGGCTACCGGCCAGGAGCCAGTCGGCAGCTGGTAGCCGGGAGCCGGTAGCTGGTAGCCGGCCGCGCTCACCGTTCAAGCTGTGCGTACCCGCCTCTGTAATAAAGCAGCGGTCGCCCTTCACGCGCCTCGGCTACTTCCACTTCGCCGACATAGATGCAGTGATCGCCCCCAAGGTGCGTGGCAACACGCTGGCACTCCAAGTAGGCAAGAACGTCGTCGAGAATCGCGATGCCGCTCACGCCGCGACCATAGCCGATCCCCTCGAATCTGTTTGGATCAGGTCCGGAAAAGCGGCGCGCGAGCGACTCCTGCTTCTCCGAAAGAACGTTGACGATGAAGCCATCGGCGTTGGCGAGTGAATCGTACATCGACGCCGCGCGATCGACGCAGCATAATACGAGCGGAGGCTCGAGACTCAGCGAGCAGAACGCGCTCACTGTCATCCCTTCGTCCTCACCCTCTTCGTTTACCGAGGTGACGACCGTTACTCCTGACGCGAACCGCCCCAATACCGCGCGGAACTCATCGGGATCGATCATCGAGTGCTGATAGTTGGTGCCAGCATGAGCTTGAAAAGATACGCGGGGCTGAGAACCTCGCGCGCGGGGACGAAATCTCCGACGACTCCGATCAGCAAATCAGCCATGTCGCGTCTACGCGAAAGAACCTTTGCCGCGCGATTGATCAAGGCGGGAAACGCAACGGCAGCGCCAACTAATCGCTCGACCTTCCATTTGCCGGACTCGCACTGGATCAATACGCTCGGCTCCGCTGAACAGATCGGCGATCTGCGGACGCTCTGCGATCCAGCTCTCCAGAAATTCGGTTCGATCAGCGGCAACTTCTGCCGCGCGCGATACCGGTACGACCACAGCGACGTTCGTGATTCCATTGCCCACGTCTGCAACGCCGAGGTATCCCTCGCGATCGACGTGCATCTCGCCGTATTCACCGATGCCGCGAACGTTTCCGTAGTGTGTGACAAGTGCAATTCGTTTCGGCCAACGACTCGCCCGAATAAGGCCGAGTCTTCTTCCGATAACAGATCGAAGACCATCTGCGCCAATCACCAGGTCCGCGTTCAGCATGCGTGATGCCCCGTCGCTGGAGACAACAACTCCCGTGACGCGACCGCGTTCGTTGCGCACCACATCTGTCACGCGGGAGCCTTCTTCCACTCGCGCACCCGCGAGACGCGCGCGGTCGAGAAGAATTGCGTCGAGCACGGTTCGTCTAAGTGCCAGCCCGCGATCGCGAAATCCGCGATAGCCGTGCTGACCAGTAAACTCGCCATGAATGGTTGCGCCATTCGGAGCATGAACACGCATCCCGGTGAGCTGTGCGGCGCCGGACTGCTCGATGTCGTCGAGCGCACCCATCGCTTCGAGAATTCGCGACGCCTGTGGACTGAGATATTCCGAGCAAGGTTTATCACGAGGGAATCGCGCGCGATCGAGAACAACAACGTCGAGTCCAGCACGTGCCAGGTGATAAGACGCCGACGATCCCGCTGGCCCCCCACCGACGACGATTACCAGCGCGTCACGCATGTTGAGGGCGAAGCCTGTTCGTGGAGCGTGAGATCCGCTGAAAAAATCCCATGTACTGCCAGTGCGGCTTTGGCAATCTCAGCAACGACGCCGCGCGAGTGAGATACGGCAAAATCACCGAGCGGGAATCCGCCGAAAACATGAATCGTGGATGATCGGCCGCGAAACGTTTCAATCGCTCGACGGTTTCGTCGAAGGAAAGAGCATCGGTGAAGTAGAACGTCGGGGCGAGCAGGGAATCGTCAGGAGCGACTTTTCCCTCGGACACAGCTACGCGATGCAGCGTTGTTCCGGGATAAACGCGAAGTCCAACGGTGAGATAAACTGCGTCCCCACGCTCCAGTCTCCAACGCGCGAACGTCAACGTTTCTTCGAGAGTAGCGCGCGTTTCACCCGGGCCGCCCACCAGGAAAATCCACAGTGTGCGAATTCCTGATTTCTCGACGCGTTCAGCGACCTCGCGAACCTTCGCCGCATTGAACCCCTTCTCCAGTCTCTCGAGAACGGGATCGCTCGCGCTCTCTGCCGTGATGCCGAGCGTGCGAAAACCTGCGCGTCGCATCGCCGCCAGCAGCTCTGTCGAGGCAGCGGCCGGTGTGAAGTTCGTCGTGTCGAGATGGACACCGAGGTTGCGGCGAGAAATTTCTTCGCACACTTCGATCGCGTGACCTGGCGGAGAATTGAACGTCGAGTCCACGAAATCGAAGTCGCTCACTCCTGCATCTCGCTTGAGCTGCTCGATTTCATCGACAACCAATTTCGGAGAGCGACGACGATAACCCCAGCCTTCGACGTTGGTGTACGTGCAGTATATGCACTTGTACACGCAGCCCCGTTTAGTCTGAATTGGAATCGTTGCGCCATTTCGCTCATATCGCTTTAGATCGATCCAGCGATTGAGCGAAGGCGATGGAAGTGAATCGAGATCCGCGTCGTCTCCCGGCGGAGTGAAATGCACGCGATCGTCGTCGCTCCGCACGAGACCACCGAGCGCACCGACGTCCTTTCCATTTGCGATCGCGTCAACGAGAGCGACGCTCGCGCGCTCACCGTCGCCCGCCACCGCGTAGTCGACGCCGAATTCGCGAAAAAGGGATTCAGGCGCGACACCGAATGCTGCGCCTCCCGCGATCACCTTTGCTTCTGGAGCGGCTTCGCGCAACGATCGCAAAACAACTCTCGCTTCGGGCGTGTAATGCCGAAGCGCGATCGCGTCGCTGTTGTCTATGTTGCGAATCGAGACGCCGATGATCGACGGTGCAAACTCACGCGCAGCTTTGGCCGCTGCAGCAAGGGGGTTGCGCTCGAAGCAGAGATCGACAAATCGCACTTCGTGTCCTGCCGCGTCGAGCGCAGACGCGACGCACGCGAGCCCATTGGGCACAACCGGGTATGGCTGCCGCTCGCGGTTCGTACTGACCAGCAAAACCCGCGCACCATTTCGCTTATGAGCGTGAGGCATGAGTACCTAGGAGAATAGAATCGCTCCAACGGCAGCGCCGGAAAGGGAGCTCAGCGCGTTCACCGTGTCGTTGCGGATCCAGCTCAGTCCGCTCACGGGCTGAGTAGTCGTACCGCAGCTGTGCACGAGCCGTTCCGTCGCCTTCTCGCACCTCTCACACCATTGTTGGCGTTGTAGCGTCGCGCCGACAAAGGAATCCACGAGCGACCCTATCACGCCTCCGACGATAATCGCGAGGGCGGCGCGACTGCCCCATCCAACGGCCAAGGCGATGACTGCGACGGTGACGGCGCCCGCAAGTCCGGCGAACGAACCGCGCCATGTCACCGCGCCCGAAGTTCCCGCGAGTACGACCTTTCCGTTCGTTATCAACTTCGGGGGGTGAGCAGCAAGCGTTCCGATCTCAGTCGCCCAAGTGTCTGCCGTGACCGCCCCGATCGCGCCCGCGGCGGCGGGAATCCAGATTGACGACGGATGAATCAGCGATGCAGCGGCGAGCAGCGCGAAGATTCCGCCGTTCGCTGCGACCTGCCATGCATCACGCTCTCCGCCTTTCTCGACGAACTCCCCGACGATCTCTTTTTTGAACGAGTGCCGGTAATGAGACAACGCCGTCGAGGAAACAAAAAACGCAATGAGAAGGATTGCCCATCCCCATCCGGCGGCGGCGCTGATCGTGCCGACTAAAAGCGCGGTGGCGGCTCCGCCTTGTGAGAGAGTTCCCACGCGCCGGGCAACCATCGCGATTATTCCAGCGAGAACGAGACCAGCGACCGTACGACCTACGATCGAAGAAAAAACTGGAGCACCTCATTTCTTTCCGGATTGAATAAGTTTATGACCCGCCCGGCGGTTGTCCGGAAAAATGCTCCCACCTGGTGCCATGGCCCCGACAGTAAATCCACGCATCCCGCTGAGTCTTCTCGAAGCCGTTCGGCGAATCGATACGCCGGAGGAAGACCCGGATGCTGAATATGTCCAGGAGCTTCGCAACAAGCGACTTGGATTAAGCGATACTGTCTATCAGCAAATCCGCCGGTACTCCGATGCAGTGAAGCGCGGACAGATGATTCCATACGCCGAGGCAACGGGACTAGGCACTTTGATTGGCAGGCGACCAGACGCAAAGCGGCTCTTCGTCAGCGCCGGAGAGATCTTCGCGAACGACGTCTATCAGTCGATTTCACCCGGTCGTCGACGAATCATTCGACTTGCTCCCGCGATCGTTGCTCGCAAGCTCGCGCTCTCGAACATTCGCCAGATTGCGCGCCGATTTTTTGGAGGCTCGCTCAAAAATGAGAAAGATCTCGTCAGTCTGACCGTGGAAGATTCCGTGACAGCCAACAGCGCAGCAGACGGAGCGGGATGCGAGTACTACTCCTCCGCATTTCGCGAGCTGATCCGCCTGTTGATTAACGGCGGTGGTACCATCGATCACGTGAAGTGTCTCGAGCGCGGCGATGAAAGTTGTGAGTGGCGCGCAGAATGGCGGACCACTCATTCGGAGGCTGCCTGAAATGCTGACGCGCGATTCAGTTGCCGCGGTGCAGCGTGCGCTCGCCGAGTCGAATCTCGACGGGTGGCTGATCTTCGATTTTCGTGGACTGAATCCGATTGCGACCGGGATGATCGCACTCGAAGGCATGGCGACGCGCCGCATCTTCGTTTTCATTCCACGGGAAGGGGTGCCGGTCGCCGTTACTCACGCTATCGAGCAAGGCCCATGGCGGGATTGGCCATCGCAATGGGAAAGGACGAAATACAGCGGCTGGCGCGAGCTCGAGTCGCAGCTGAAGAAGCTTGTCGGCGGAAAGCGCGTGGCCATGGAGTATTCTCCAGGCGATGCAATTCCCTATCTCGATCGAATTCCCGCGGGTGTTCTCGAAATGATTCGTGCCGCGGGAGCGACGGTTGTGTCGAGCGGCGATTTAGTAACTCGCTTTTACGCTGTGTGGACCGACGAGCAGCTTGCATCGCACGAGCGCGCGGCAGAAATCGTCGCGGAAATCGCGAAGGATGCCGGCAAGAGGGTAGGGGAATTGTCGGCTGGAAAATCGCCAGTCACCGAGTACCAGATCAAAGAGTGGATCCTCGAGCGATTCGCCGCGGCTGGTCTCGAAACCGATCACGGTCCGATCGTCGCAATTGGCCCCAACGCCGCCAATCCACATTACGAGCCTGTATCCGACAGCGCGTCGACAATCGAGCGCGGCGCCATTCTTCTAATCGATCTGTGGGCGCGTGAGCCGAATGGAATGTTCGCGGATCAGACGTGGATGTTTTCACTTGGACAGCCGAGCGATCGCGACGCGAACCTGTGGATCGCTGTGCGCGATGCGCGCGAGGCGGCGATTGCACTGTTGCGCGAGAGGATCCAAAGTGGCAAGCCTGTGCGGGGCGGAGAAGTCGACGACGCCGCGCGCGGAGTGATTCAATCGCGCGGACTCGGCGACTCTTTCGCGCATCGTACGGGTCACTCGATAGATGCGCGCGAGCTCCACGGGTCGGGACCGCACATCGACAATCTCGAGACACGAGACGAGCGATTGCTGATTCCGGGGATTGGATTCTCGATCGAGCCCGGAGTCTATCTGACCGGTGACGTCGGGTTCCGCACGGAGGTGAACGCTTACGTTGCGCCGCGAAAGCTGATCGTCACGCCGACGCAGCCGCAGACAGATCTCATCATCGCTTGAGCTGACGCAGCGATTGCCATAGTTGAGGATCGGCGCCGTCGATTCCGGCGAACGCGAATCGCGTGACGCCTATCCTTCTCGCATCGGCGATGAGTCTTTCGATGAGCACGTGGTCGGCCACCCAGATCTCCCAACCGTCGCGCGATGAGGATGCATGAAGATTGTCCGACCCCGGATCTCTCACGAACGTCGTGCTTCCCTGCTCGGCAAAGCGCATCGATTCTGCGTAGCTCACACGTCGCGTTGAGCCGTCGGCGCTCCAGAGAATTCCATCGGCGGGAATTTCAGCTACGATTCGTGTTACGCCGATCTGCGCTGCGCGAACGCCGAGGCCGCGCGCAAACCATGGCGGCGAAACAATTGGTCCCGGAGGGGTTCGCGGGCCGTGCTCCGGGAAAAGTCTGACGATCAATGCATCTGCGATTCGGGCGAGGGTCGCACCCGGATAAACTGCGCTGTCGTTAGCCGGGATTATCATCGCAATCGGATTGACCGACGCTGCTCGCGCGATATCCGCGATTGCACGAGCGACATCCGACATCGCGATAAGATCCTCGCTGGCCATCTCCTGAAAATCGAGTACCAGACCACTTGAATGGGTCGACGCAGCGAGTGACACGATGGTATTTGCAGCCGACCCCAAAGCATCCTTGCTCTCTGCAATTCCACGGACGACGTCGGGATGGTATCGCGATCCCTGGAATGAAGTCACGAGCGCGTAGTGCATCAGTGCCCCCGTTGCCTGTGTCGACTGAGAAGCGAGAGCGGCCCGAAATGTTGTCGAGTCGAGGACAATCGTGTTGTCCACAGCAAAGTCGAATTGAAAAGCATTTGACGGCGTTCCTATGACCCATAGCTCGACGGGGACTCTTGTCGAAGCTGCAAATGGGACGCAAGCGGTGGTCACCGCAGCAACCGCGCAGCCCACAAGGTTTGTCTTGAGCCTCACGAACGGGAAGCTAACTAACGGCTACCGGCAAACGGCCTCCGGCTACCGGCAAAGTGCGGAGTCGTTGTGGTTAGCCGGTAGCCGGTAGCCGGTAGCCAGTAGCATTTTCCTCTCATGAAAATTTTCTCGTCAACAATGCTGCTCATGGTGGCAGCAGTAGGTGCCGATGCGCAGGCGTCTCGCCCGCAGCGCATTCCTCGTGTTGATCTCATCGTAATCAACGCGAACGTGTACACTGTCGACAATGCGCACCCGCGCGCTTCCGCATTTGCCGTTCATGACGGCCGAATAATCTTTGTCGGATCCGATTTGGAAGCGCGGAGTCTTGCCGGCGCGGGAACGCGAATTCTCGACCTTCACGGTCGTACTGTGATTCCGGGAATGGTCGACGCGCACGCGCACCTCAGCGGCCTTGCGACGTCGCTCAGAAACGTTCAGCTCGCGGGATCGCGCACATACGACGAAGTGATCCGAAGAGTTGTCGAGCGCGCGCGCACGCTCAAGCCGGGCGAATGGCTCGAGGGCCGCGGATGGGATCAGAATCTTTGGCCCGACAAAAACTTTCCCACTCACGAAGCGCTCACTCGGGCGACGCCAAACAATCCGGTCGTGATGACACGAATCGACGGTCACGCACTTCTCGCCAATGCTACGGCGATGCGTCTCGCTGGAATCACTGCCGCGACAAAGGATCCCGCGGGCGGAAGAATCATTCGACTGCCCAATGGCGATCCCTCAGGAGTTTTCGTGGACAACGCGCAGGGTCTGGTGCGTCGCGCCGTACCGCCGACGTCGGACGCAACAATGCGCGACGCCACAGTCACTGCCATTGCCGAAGCGAATCGGTGGGGGCTCATCGGACTTCATGATGCCGGCGAGCCCCGACGCATCGTCGATATCTTCGAATCTCTCGCGCGCGAGGGGCGATTCAATCTTCGCGGCTACATCATGGTCGGGGATAACGCAGGCGATATCGCGCACTACACTGCGCGCGGTCCGCAAAATGGTTTATACGGCGGGCACATCTGGATTCGGGCAATCAAGACTTACGCCGATGGCGCACTCGGCTCACGTGGCGCAGCGTTGCTCGCTCCCTATGCCGACGATCCGGGAAACGTCGGACTTCTTGTAAATACTCCCGAACATCTGGAGCAGGTTGCGGAGATTGGACTTCGATCTGGTTTCCAGGTTAACACTCACGCGATTGGCGACCGGGGGAACCGCGTCGCACTCGACGCATTCGAGGCTGCGCTGAAGAAAATTCCTACGGCAGACCATCGTTTCAGGATCGAGCACGCCCAGGTGATTTCGCCCGAAGACATTCCACGGTTTGCGAAGCTGGGCGTCATTCCATCGATGCAGGCAAGCCATCAGACGAGCGACATGCGATGGGCCGAGGCGCGCCTTGGACCGCAGCGCATTCACGGTGCGTACGCGTGGCGATCGCTTCTCAATACCGGGGTAGTAATTCCGAACGGCAGCGATTTTCCCGTCGAGGAAGTGAATCCATTGATTTCGTTTCATTCCGCAGTGACGCGACAGGATGCGACAAATTGGCCGGACGGCGGGTGGTACCCGGATCAGGTGATGACGCGCGACGAAGCGCTAAAATCGATTACGATCTGGCCGGCGTACGCAGCGTTCCAGGAAAAGGAGATTGGCTCGCTCACTCCAGGCAAATACGCGGATTTTGTGATACTCGATCGCGACATTATGACTGTACCGGCCACCGAAATCCTGAGCACGCGTGTACTTTCTACATACCTCGGCGGCAAGAGTGTGTACGAAGCAAAGACAGCTACCGGCTACCCGCTACAAGCTACGCGCGTGCGGTCAACGGGCGGCGGGTAGCCGGTAGCTGGTAGCGGTCACTCTGGCACGTGGGTTGCCCCGGTCCGCAACATCTCGCACTCGATAGAAAAAATGAATCGCAGTATCACCGCGTTTGCAGCTTTTGCTTTTCTCGTGCTCAACGGATGCAGCGGCGAGAGGCCGGCATCAGCGGCGCAGCCAAAAAAGCCGAAAGAAGGTAACGTCGCTCCTCGGCTGTCAGTCGTGCCTGTTCCGACGCAGCCGTACCGTGAGATATCCGTTGCATCTCCCGGAAAAATCTCCGGCACTGTCGAGTTCGATGGCGCATTTCCGGCCGACACCGTGATCCAGCTCTCGCCGAATGAAACGGGCTGTGATCAATCAATCACCGATCATCGCGTCGAGCGATCGGGGAATCGCGTTTCGGGCGTTGCGGTATGGCTAACCGATATCCGAGAGGGAAAACCTGTTCCAATCGAGCGTCGCTTCGAGCTGACGAACGAAAACTGCATGATGGACCCGCGAGTTCAGGCAGTTACAACCGGCGGAACGCTCAACGTCATCAGTGCAGACCCGGCGACCTACAATGACCGCATCGTGAACGTCGGAACGGGTGAGCTTCAGGGGCTCGCACCCTTCAATGACAACGGACAGGTTGTGCCGTTCGACAGGCTGCTCACTAAGCCGGCGGAATTGGAAGTGACGTGCGAATTCCATCCGTGGATGCGCAGTTACTTGATAGTTCTCGATCACCCGTACTTTGCGATGACGGGGAAGGCAGGCGATTTCTCGATCGATGGTATTCCGCCGGGCACCTATCACCTCCGCGCGTGGCACCCGATTCTTGGACTAGTCGATCAGACTGTGACCGTCAGCGGCGGCGGCACTGCGACGGTGTCGATGAAACTTCCGGGAGAGAAGGCGCCGGCAATGGCAGCGCCCACCTCTACGCCAGATACGACGCGCGCGAAGCCCTAACGCGTGAAGAAAGACAATCCTGCGAGCAACCCAATCTGATTCTGGCTCGGATCTCCAAATCGATGCGCGAAGTTCGCCTCGAATCTGCTGGCGAGACGACTCACCAAAGGAACTTTCATTCCGATACCGGCGCCGAGTATCGCGTCGGTGTTGCTGCCACCATCGCTCGTTCCGACGATTCCAACGAATGGCCTCACGTAAAACGCTGATCGTAAGCCCGGAGGCGGATAAACACGGCGTCCATAACCCTCGCGATAGAAATGATAGAGCAACCCGAGCTCGAAGAGATACGACGTGAAAGTATCTCCACTGCCCGTGATGGTGTTTAGCGCGATCTTCGGCTCGAGCGACAGGTTGTCATCGAAAAAGAACCCGATTCGGAACGCCTGCGCGGGGATGTTGATGACGGTCACTGAGTTATCGCCGAGGCCGATCGATACTCCGGCGTCGATGCCAAGCTCAATTGGACGTTGCGCGCTCGCTCTCGTTGATGCAAGAAGAACCGCGGCGCACGCGATGATACCGATTCGATTTATCATGGTTTGATTGAGAAATGGTGAATGACGCTCGCAGTTTTTGCTGCAGGTACTGGGCCGCTCTTACCGAGTGAAAACAGTCGCCTCGCTCACCTCGCGATCTCTGAACTGGCCACGGAACAATCGAGAGTAGACCCCCTCGCGCGCGAGGAGATCAGCATGACTGCCCTCCTCGAGAATTTTTCCGCGATCGATCACCACCACACGATCAGCACGCTGCACCGTGCTCAATCTGTGCGCGATGATCAGCGTCGATCTCCCCTGAAGCAGCTGCTCCATCGCTTCTTCAACGAGCCGCTCACTCTCGCTGTCGAGACTCGATGTTGCCTCGTCGAGAATCACCACCGCCGGATTCTTTAAAAACACTCGAGCGATCGCGAGTCGCTGACGCTGTCCACCAGAAAGCTTGATTCCACGCTCGCCGACGAGCGTGTCATAACCTTCGCCAAGCCGGTCGATGAATTCACTCGCATGCGCAGCTGCAGCCGCTCGTCGAATGGCTTCTTCAGGCGGATTGCGTCCGTCTTCGATCAACGCGTAGGCGATGTTCTCGCGTATCGTGCCGCTGAAGAGCGTGGGCTCCTGCGGCACAATCCCGATCGATCCTCGAAGATCATTCAGCGAGAGCTCGCGAACGTCGTGTCCATCGAGCGTGATCGATCCTTCGTTCACGTCCCAGAATCTTGGAATGAGAGAAGCGATCGTCGTCTTGCCGGCCCCGCTCGGTCCCACGAGCGCGACGACTTCACCAGCGCCGATCCGCAGCGAGAGATCGGAGATCACATCAGGCAGTGATGGCGCGTAGCGGAAAGCCACCTTCGACAGCTCGACCTCACCGCGCACTGGTTTCGCCAGAACGGCGGGTTGATCCGGCTCGGAGATCGTCGACCGCGTCGAAAGCAAATCGAACGTCCGACGCGCGGCGCCGACCGCTTCCTGATAAACGCCAAACAATGATCCAAGCGATCCCACTGCGCCCGCGACATACAACGCGTACAACATGAATGACACAAGCGCGCCGGCGGTGAGTGCACCTTCGAGCACGAGCCGACCGCCCTGCCACAATACCGCGACGACTGCGCCGAACGCGCAAAACGTGAGAATTCCGAAGAACAACGCGCGAATTCTCGCGCGATCCATTGCCGCCGCGATCACGTGCGCCATGTGCGCGGTGTAGCGACGCGTTTCTTCATTTTCGCGAGTAAAGCTCTGCACAGTTTTTATCTGCGAGAAAGCTTCTTCAGCAGTTCCCGTCGCCTCGGCAATGCGATCCTGAACGCCCGTGCTCGCACGCCGCAGCATCCTTCCGAAAATGAATGCTGCACCAATCACGATCGGGACCACCGCGAGCGTCGTTGCGGCAAGCTTCGGATGCGTCATCGTGAGCAGCACGACACCGCCTATCAAAAACAATGTTTGTCGTGCGAACTCGGAGAGATTGTAGCTGATCACTGTCTGCAACACCGCCGTATCTGCCGAGAGGCGACTCGTCAGCTCGCCGGTTCGCTGCTCCGTGAAAAATCCTGGCGACAATCGCACGAGATGCGCGAACAAATCACGTCTCAGCTCCGCGATGATTCGCTCGGACGTCATCGTCAGCAGGTAGACTTGCGCGTAGTTGAGTACCGCTTGTATTCCGAACAACGCGAGAAGTCCGATCGCAATATCGTCGAGACGGGTGCGATTCCCCGAGACGAATGCGGCATCGAGCAAGCGTCGAACAATCTGGGGAAATGCAAGAGCGATTCCGACGCTGAGCAGGAGACAGAAAAATGCGCCCGCGAGTTGGACCGCGTGGGGGCGGACTCGGGGAAGCAGGGCGCCCAGTGGCTTTGGACTCGGGAGACGTTTTTTCGTCTCTGCTTCGGCCATCAAATCGGGATCTTTCGGTCTGCCGCCATCGCGACGAAGAGAAGGGCCAGGTACAGCAGCGAATATTTGTAGAGCCACCACGCACGCGCGGTCCAGTCTTCAGCTCTCATCATTCGAATTATTCCAATAAGCATGAGCGCGCCAAGGATCAACGCGGAGACAAGGTAGATGAGACCGAACGCTCCGAATGTCACTGGGAGTATCGTGATCGCGATAAGAATCAGCGCGTACCAGAGCATTTGCCGCATTGTCTCTCGCTCTCCCCACACCAACGGCGCCATCGGTACGCCCGCCTTGCCGTAGTCGCGCTGCTTCAACAGCGCGAGCGCCCAGAAATGCGGAGGCGTCCAATAGAAGATGATGAGAAAGAGATATACCGCCACAAGATCGACTCTGCCCGTCATCGCGGCCCAACCGACAAGAGGCGGGAACGCGCCAGCAGCTCCCCCGATGACGATGTTGTGCGGCGTCGTTCGCTTGAGCCATCGCGTGTAGACGTACACGTAGAAATAAAATCCGGCGAGCGCGAGCGCAGCAGTCAATAGATTCGTGAACACCGCGAAGACAAAAGTCGCCGCTGTCGCCAAGGCAACGCCAAACGCGAGAACCGATTTTCCACTCATGCGGCCGCCTGGAATCGGACGCAGCCTCGTTCGCGCCATGCGATCGTCGATGTCTCGATCGAGATACATGTTCACGGCATTCGCGCCGCCAGCCATGAGATAACCGCCGAGCATCACGATGAGGACCAGTCCCAGACCTGGCGTGCCGGCGACGTACATCGGCGCGATCGTCGTCAATAAGAGAAGGGAGATGATGCGTGGCTTCGTGAGCATCACCATATCGCGAGCCAGCGTATTGCGCGCCACACCGGCGGTTGCAGTCGTCACGCTCGAGCTCATGCCGGCTCCGGCGCGAGTGAGCTCGCCCTTTTCGATTCGGCAGGCGCGGCGATTCGCGCGAGACCGGCGAACACGCACACCGAAACCCAGAGAAGAGCGCCCGTCGCCTGATGCAGCGATCGCAACACCGTCGGCAGATGCATCTCGACCATCGCGGCTGCAATCAACACTTGTAACACGGCGAGACCAAACGCGACACGCGCCGATCGAACCAAAGCACGTGGCTCATTTCTCCTCGGCAGCGCAGCGGCTATACCCCACAAGTGTCCGAAAAGGAGAAAGGCGATCACACGATGAGTGATTTGAAGAATTAACGGCGGCCCGCCTGCATTCACTGATCTGCACCAGGGAAAGCCGCCGCATGCAATCGCCGCATCGGCAACGTTCGCCGTAAGCGCGCCAAGCAGCAGCGTGAGCGCGGCGAGAATGACAGCAATTCGCGCGGCGCGCCACGTTCGGGGCGATGCTCCACTCATGTCCGACAGAGCGCCGAGTCCCCCTGTGCGCATGACGGTCATCGCAAGAACCGCGAGCAGCGACATCGCAATCGCGAGATGCGTGACAATCACAATTGGATTGAGGCCGAGCTTCACCGTTGCCGCGCCCACCAGTGCGGCGAGAATCACGAGACCCGCCGCCGCGATCGACGATCGTAACGCGCCACCAGCCCCGCCTACCCCTTGCTCATCGCGATTGATGAACGCGACGATTGCAAGGACGAATACCGCGGTCGACAAAATCGCGGCGCCATATCGATGTGAGATCTCGATCAACAAACCGATGCCGCGATTTACAGGCGTGAACGATCCATAGCAGTCGGGCCAATGGTCGCCGCAGCCGAGGCCCGAGCCCGTAATGCGGACGATCGCGCCGAAGACTATTTGCAGATACGCGAGAACGAGCGCCGCAACAGCGAGGCGGCGAACACTTCTCATTCTACTCGTTGCCTCAATGGATCGCGCGCCAGGTGGCGGCGAGAAGTGCTGCAAGTGCGACTGCGGGAATCACGGCCCAAAGAATCTCTGCTCCGCGAGATGATTGGGGCATCGTCGTCGCCGATTGGATGCTCGGCCTCCGCGCGAACACCGCGAAAAGGATTGCAGCCTGAGCGACTGCGCAGCAAAAAGCTGCGATCCAGAAAATGAATTCGCCCGACTGTTGTGCCATGTCGTTCAAAGCTACTCGCGGCTAGAGGGTGTTTGCAGTAGCGTTTGTGAATGGGCGAGCCCGTTCAGAGCAGTGCCACGCCTTTGCCGGTGGATGAATCTTCGGAGCGACTGGCGACGACGGATGAGCGCGGATTGCTCCCGCGAAGAATTGGAGTTTGGACCGGCGTCGCAATTCTCATCGGCTCGACAATCGGCTCGGGAATTTTTCGCTCGCCCGCGAGTATCGCCGACAGGCTGCCCGGCCCTCTTCCGCTTCTCGCCATCTGGGTAACTGGTGGACTCTTCGCACTGTGCGGCGCGCTGACACTGGCAGAGGCCGCGGGCGCGTATCCGGAAACCGGCGGAGTCTACGTTTTCATTCGCGAAGCCTGGGGACGGCTCACCGCTTTTCTCTTTGGATGGTCCGAGCTCGTAATGATTCGCGCAGCTTCACTCGGTGCAGTGTCGACGACATTCTCCGAGTATTTCATTCGTGTGACGGGACACGATCCCTCGGCGGCTCCGTATAGCGGGTACGTTCACTACGTAGCGGCGGCAGCGATACTAGTCGCCGGCTTCAGTAATTACGTTGGCGTGCGCGCGGCGGGCACGATTCAAAACATCACGACCATCGCGAAAGTTGGCGGTCTCGTTGCAATCGTCGCCGTCGCTTTTGCGATTGGCATTCCGCAGAACGGCTTGTCGCACTTCACACCTGCCGTTCCTCCGGGAAGCTTCTCGATCGCGAGATTCGGCCTCGCGCTGGTCTCGGTTCTCTGGGTTTACGATGGCTGGGCCGACGTGAGCTTCGTCGCCGGCGAGGTGCAGAATCCTCGACGCAATCTTCCGCGCGTGTTGATTGGCGGAACGTGCGCGATCATCCTCATCTATCTCGTCGCAAATCTCGCGTATCTGTCGATCATGCCGATCGAGGAAATGCGACACTCGAAGCTGGTCGCCGCGGATGTTGCGCAGCGCGTGATTGGAGTTGGCGGCGTCGCATTTGTGGCGACGGTAGTGATGATCTCGACGTACGGGACGCTGAATGGCTCGATGATTACAGGGCCGCGTGTTCTTTGGGCGATGGCGCATGACGGGATGCTGTTCTCGCCGCTCGCGCGAGTGCATCCGCGCTTCAAAACGCCGTCGACGTCGATCACTCTGGTTACGATAATCGCCGTACTCTTTGTTCTCGCGGGGACTTTCGAGCAGCTCGCTGACGCCTTTGTTACGGCGATAGTTCCTTTTTATGCACTCGCGGTTGCGTCAGTATTCGTCTTTCGGAGACGCCCGGGCTACAATCCGCCATTCAGAGTTCCTCTTTATCCGCTGGTTCCGGCTCTCTTCATTATTTCGACGATCATGCTTTTGGGGAACGCGGTTATCGATCCAGGCAGTCGCTGGGCAACACTCGGAGTGCTCGGCGGAATCGTCGCGGGGATACCGGTCTATTACGCAACCGTAGGAAGAAAAAAACACAACTAAGACAATCATTTCTACGTCGCGATTGTTGAATTCTTTTGCTTGCCCGCACGATGCACGGGCGATAAGTTCTTCCCGTCCAAACCCAACCAAAAGGCCCACCACATGCTCACACGACGTTTGACAAAAACTCTCGTTGCGATCGGCTCGATGCTGCTCGCGGCAATTGGCTCCAACGCAGGCGCTCAGGGAATTACCACAGGCGCAATCGGCGGATCTGTTTCCAATACTCAAGGCGAACCCCTTCAGGGCGCTCAGGTGCAAGTCGTCAACAACACGACCGGATTCCGCACGGGCGGTATCACGCGCGAGAACGGACAATTCCTTGTACAAGGCCTCGAGGTCGGCGGCCCGTACACAGTCACTATCCGGCGCATCGGCTTCCAACCCCACACTCGCGAGAACATCATCGTTCAGCTAAGTCAGACCAACAGGATCGATGTAAAGCTCGAGCCGCAAATTACGAAGCTCAGTGAGCTCGAGATTCGGGCAACGACCGGCGAGATCATCGCGCCGAGCAGCATGGGAACGAAGACTACGGTCAGCCAGCAGGCACTCGAGCGCTCGCCAAGCACGACACGCAATCTCGTCGACTATACGAAGGCAGCACCGCAGGTCTCCAGCTCAGGCCCCGGATATTCCGCCGGCGGAATGTCGAACAGAATGAACAACGTTCAGATCGACGGAGCGGCTGAGCGAGACGTTTTCGGACTCGGCTCGACGGGTCAACCGGGCGGTCAGATCAGCGCGAAGGCAATTTCAGTCGACGCCATTAAGGAGTACCAGATTCTTCTCGCGCCTTACGACGTTCGCCAGGGCAACTTCGGCGGCATGCTCCTCAATGCGGTAACGAAGAGCGGCACGAATGAATTGCATGGATCGCTTTTCGAGTACTATCGCAACCAGGATTACGGGCGAAATGTTCCGACACTGCGCGCAACCCAGTTCAACAGGAAAATGATCGGCTTCAACCTTGGTGGACCGATCATTAAGGACAAGCTGCAGTTCTTCACGGCAAACGAGTGGCAGCGAGAGTCGACGCCCGTGACCGGCCCATATGCCGGGCAGCCGTCTGACGCGACACCAGCGTTCCCGTTCTCCGATGCAGAGATCGCTGCCTTCGACGCCGCGTACACTGCCAAGGGAGAGAGCCCGGGAACAGCGGGCATCCTCAACAGCCCCAACCCAGACAACAATCTTTTCGGCCGTCTCGATTTCCAGGTGAACGATGTTCACCGCCTGGTGCTTCGGTACAACTATACGGATGCGGTGAACGACAACCGGCGCCAGAACGCGCGCACTTCGACGCGCGGCGTTTTCTCATCGAACTTCCACCAGATTCACCACAACAAAAAAGCGCCCGTTCTTCAGCTCTTCTCCAACTTCCGCAACGGCTGGGGCAATGAAGCATTCCTTGGCGCGAACTGGGTTCAAGACCGCCGTGTACCGACGACGGCAACGTTCCCACAGATTACGGTCAACTATTCCGGTGGACGCACAATCGTCGCGGGCTCAGATCAGTTCTCACAGGGCAATGAGCTCGACGCTTATAGCTATGAGTTCACAGATAACCTCACGATTCCGCGTGGCAATCACAGCTTCGTCATCGGAACGCGAAACGAGCTCGTGAAGATCCGGAATTTTTTCACGCAGAGCTCGTTGGGCGTGTGGAACTTTGCTGACGTTGCTTCATTCCAGGCGGGGATTGCAAACGGATTCCGACGCGCGTTCATTCTTGCTCAGGGCGGCAACGTCTACTTCGATGCACTGCAGTCGGCTATTTACGCGCAAGACCAGTGGACGGCGACGCCGAAGTTGACGCTCACGCTTGGGCTCCGCGGCGACAAGAGCAATTTCCTCAAGGACAATAGCTACGCCCCGGCGATCGACTCTGCCTACGGTCACCACGTAAGTCCAAAAGGCGCGTTCCAGTTCTCCCCGCGCTTCGGCTTCAACTGGGATGCTACCGGCGATCAGATCAATCAGGTCCGCGGCGGCATCGGCTTGTTCGTGGGTACGCCGCCATACGTCTGGATGGAGAACGCCTATGTCCAGAACGGCGAAATCATCACGTTCCTGAACTGCGGCTCGGGCGCGGGGAACTCGACAAATCCGGCACCTGTCTTCAACATCAATCCGGAGACGTACACCACATGCGCCGACGGTAAAGGCACGAAGCCCATCGGCGACGTCAGCTTCCTGGACAAGGGACTGAAGTTCCCGCAGCCGATGCGCATGAACCTGGCATACGACCGTGTGCTGCCGTGGAATCTCGTTGCCACCGCCGAGCTGCTTTACTCGAAGACCTTGAACCAGCTGTTCTTCGTCAATCGCAATCTCGCGGGACCAATAGCGACTGATAAGTATGGCCGAGT
>WNGI01002469.1_pt1 | contig 24525 bp, 27 predicted proteins | sample 5400621 | NCBI WGS metagenome assembly WNGI01 (sample SAMN13153374, study PRJNA577476) | soil metagenome | isolation source: 20 cm soil or saprolite under Garry oak tree replicate 1 | place: USA:California | collected 2016-06-15 | reverse complement strand
TCCTCGTCTTCGACCTCGGCGGCGGCACCTTTGACGTCTCCGTGCTCGACGTGGGCGACGGCGTGTTCGAGGTCAAGTCCACCAACGGCGACACCCACCTCGGCGGCGACGACTACGACCGCCGGATCGTGGACTGGCTGGCCGACGAGTTCAAGAAGCAAAACGGCATCGACCTGAAGACCGACCGTCAGGCCCTCCAGCGCCTCACCGAGGCCGCGGAGCGGGCCAAGATCGAGCTCTCGAGCCGGCTCGAGACAACCGTCAACCTGCCGTTCATCACGGCCGACCAGACCGGACCGAAGCACCTCGAGATGACGCTCACGCGCGCCAAGTTCGAGTCGCTGACGGCGGACCTGACCGAGCGGACGCGCGGTCCATTCCTCGCCGCCCTGAAGGACGCCAACCTGACCCCACAGCAGATCGACGAGGTCGTGCTGGTCGGTGGTGCAACCCGCACGCCGATCATCCAGCAGCTCGTCAAGGACCTGCTCGGCGGCAAGGAGCCGCACAAGGGCGTCAACCCGGACGAGGTCGTCGCCGTCGGTGCGGCGATCCAGGCCGGAGTGCTGAAGGGCGAGGTCAAGGACATCCTGCTCCTGGACGTGACGCCGCTGTCGCTGGGCGTCGAGACCCTGGGCGGGGTCATGACCAAGCTCATCGACCGCAACACCACGATCCCGACCTCTCGCTCCCAGGTCTTCTCGACCGCGGCGGACAACCAGACTTCAGTCGAGGTTCACGTCCTGCAGGGCGAGCGCGAGATGGCGCGCGACAACCGCACGCTGGGACGCTTCCACCTCGACGGCATCCCGCCCGCGCCGCGGGGCATGCCTCAGATCGAGGTCACCTTTGACCTCGACGCGAACGGCATCCTGAACGTCAAGGCACAGGACAAGGGCACCGGCCGCGAGCAGTCGGTGACGATCACCGCGTCCTCGACCCTGAACAAGGACGAGGTCGACCGGATGGTCAAGGAGGCAGAGGTGCACTCCGCCGAGGACAGGGCCAAGCGCGAAGAGGTGGAGCTCCGCAACCAGGCGGACCACATGATCCACCAGGCCGAAAAGGTGATCAAGGACAACGAGGCCCGCATCCCCGAGGACGTCAAGAGCGAGGTCAACGCCAAGCTCGAATCGCTCAAGACCGCGGCCAAGGGCTCGGACACCAAAGCCCTGCAGCGCGAGATGGACGAGTTCAACGAGGCCCTGCAGAAGATCGGCCAGCACATCTACCAGGAGGCCGGCGCCTCAGCGCCGACCGGCGCCCCCACGGATGGCTCGCCGTCCGGCGAAACGAAGACGGAAAAGGAAGGCGAGGTGGTCGACGCCGATTACCGCGAGGTCAACTAACTAAAAAGCCACTGAGGGCTGCGCCAGACGGCGCAGCCCTTATTTTTTGCCTGCCTTGGTCGTGTACTTCCGCGAGCGGACCCGGATGTGGGCCGCGGCCGGCCTGTGGGCCGGCATCCTGCTTGCCGCCTTCAACCTCTATGCGGCCGTCACCACCTACATCCCGCAGCACCTGGTCCGCAACGATTTCCGGCTCATCTACGGCGCAGCGCTCAACGGTTGGGAGCACGGCTACAGCCGCCTCTATGACCTGGCCGCCCAGAAGGCGACTGTCGAGGGCCTTCAACCAGGCACCTACTGGTCGCCTTTCCTCAACCCTCCAACGCTGGCCTGGGTCGCCACGCCGTTCCTCGGCCTGCCCTTCGATCTCGCCCTCCTGCTCTGGACGGCGCTTCTGGTCGGGGCTGCGCTGTTCGCATGGCGGCTGGTCGCGCCCGGCGCAGGCCTGACCCGGGCCGCCCACCTGGCCCTGTTCCTCGGCCTGTTTCCGACCGCCTTCGGGCTGATGGTCGGCCAGCCCGTGGCGTTGGTGGCGGCCGCCGTGGCCGCCTCGTGGTGGCTCGCCGAGCGCAAGCAGCCGGTGCCGGCGGGCCTGGTCCTCAGCCTGATCGCGATCAAGCCGCAGCTCGCGTTGCTCGTTCCGCTGTGCCTGCTCGTGTCAGGACACGGCCGGATCTTCGGCGCTTGGCTGGTGGCGACGGCCGTCATGGGGCTGGTGGCGGTGGTCATGCTGGGCCCCGACGGGCTTCAGCGATACCGCGACGTGCTCTCGCTGGCTTCGCAGTGGGAGCCGACCCGGCGCTACGCCATCGCCGGCCCGCTTGGACTCGGGCCACACCTCTACGCCGTGGAGGCGGTCGTGGTCGCGGTGGCTGTGGCCGCCGCCTGGCGGCAGCGCGGTCTCGGGACGTCGCGCCCCATCGCCACCGGCATCGTCGCTTCGCTTCTCTTCACGCCCTACGTTGGCTTCCAGGATTTCGCGATCCTCGTCGTCGCCGGCTGGCTGCTGGTGCGCTCCGGCGCCACCTCGGTCCAGGTCGCGCTGATGGTGATCGGCTACGCCTTGCTCGAGCTTGCGCTGCTGGTGCTGGCGGTGCCGATCCTGCTTGCTGAGGCTGCGCTGCTCCTATCGCTCGCATGGCCGTCCTCATTCCGCTCCGCCGGCGCCGGCGAGGCCCTTGAGAATTCAGCGCAACGCTCCGTTGGCGTCAGACGGGTATGACGTCGGTCGACCCTGGTCAGCTGGAGCCGACGGTGGGATTCGAACCCACGACCTGCCACTTACGAGGCGGCTGCTCTGCCAGCTGAGCTACGTCGGCAAAGATTGATGGAGAAATTTCGCGATGCTGCGCGAGCCTAGGCTAACATCGGGCGGGGATGCGGACGCTCGACGTGGAACGACTCGCGGCGGGCGATTATGCGCTCGTCCGACCTCTCCTCATCGAGCTTCACCTTGGCGAACAGGTCCACTACCGTGACCATCCGCAGCTGCCCCGGGAGGAGATCGAAAGGCACCTGACGCAGATCCCCTCGGCGTTCCGCGGCGAAAACGTCATCTACGTGGTGCGGGACGAGGTCGGCCAGGTCGTCGGCTTCTGCTGGATCGTCCTGTATGACCCGGGAACTGGACTCGAAGGCGAGGTTGCGGAGCTCTACGTGGCCGAGGGCCACCGCGGCCGGGGCATCGGAGAGATGCTGGTCCGGCAAGCGGTCAGGCTGTTCGCCGAGCGCCGCGTCACCCTCGCCTACGTGTGGACCCGGCCGGACAACGACGCCGCGGTCAAGCTCTACAGGTCGGCCGGTTTCGAGCCCAACCGACAGCTCGTCATGACCTGGTATCCGATCGAGCCCTCCAACCACATCTAGGCTCGGCTACCTAACATCAACCCCATGCGACCCATCCTGGCCATCACGGCCGGGCTTCTCGTGACCGCCATCGTCGCCGCGGGTGTCACGCTGGCCGTTTTGCGATTCCAGGCGCGCACCAACACGCAGCAGGTCAACCTGCGCAACGGCGTCACGATCACCGAGGACTCGGCCATCGTCCAGGCGGCGGCCAAGGCCCGGCCGGCGGTCGTCAGCGTGATCACGCAGCACCAGCCGACCATCGTCCGCGGCTCAGGCTACCTTGCGACCACCGATGGCTACATCGTCACCAACATCAACGTGATCGCGGGCGCCAGCGGCATGACCGTCCTGATTCCGGGCGACTCCAAGCCGCATGACGCGCGCCTGGTCGACTACGACTGTCAGACCGGGGTGGCGGTGATCAAGATCGACAAGGTCAGCGGCCTGCCGACGCTGGCCTTTGCGGATCCAAACGCCCTGGTCCAGGGCCAGGTGATCGTCGCCGTCGGGGGTCCGGTGGAAGGCGGGGCGGTCACGCCCGGCTACGTGAGCGCTATGCACCGGGTGACCTCCGCCCGGGATCCGGTCAACCTGGGCCGTACGGTCGAGTTCAGCGACACGATCCAGACCAACGCGGCGATCGACGGTGGCACGTCGGGCGGTCCGCTCTTGAACGTCGGCAGTCAGGTCATCGGCATCGCCATGGATTCGTCCGCGACCCGTGCGGGGTTTGGGCTCAACGTCGCCGACGTCCAGGACGACGTCCAGCAGATCCTCTCATCGGGCCAGCTCGTCGTGCCTTCGCTGGGCGCGACCACGACTGACGTCACCTCCGAGAGCGCGACGCTCAGCGGCCTGCCGGCGGGGAGCCAGGTTGTGTTCCTCGACAAGGCCGGTCCCGCCGACAGCGCGGGCCTGAAAGCCGGCGACGTGATCACCCAGGTTGATGATGTCCATCTGGACGCGGCGCACCCGCTTTCCCTGCTGCTGCGTTCGAGGTTTCACGCCAACCAGAGGGTCACCGTCACCTACTCGCGGGGCGGGACCTCGACGCAGGCTGAGCTGACCCTGAGCGCTCAGCACCCGACGTGCCGGTGAGCACCCCGGCCAGGTGACGTCGGTGCTGTCCGGCGGCGTGCGTGAACGCGTCAACGAGGCCCTGCAGGATGCGGTTCGCAAGCTGGGCGTGCAAGGTGAGATCCCGGACCTCGAGCTTGGCAGGGCGAAGGTGCCCAGCCACGGCGATTACGCGAGCTCGGCCGGGCTGAAGCTGAGCCGTGTGCTGCGACAGGACCCCAAGACGATCGCGGCGCGGATTGCGGAAACGATCGAGGTTGCGGAGGGCGCGGCCACCGCCGAAGCGGACAACGGCTACGTCAACTTCCGTCTCACCGGCGACTGGCTCCGAGGGCTCGTGAGCCGGATCGCGCCTGGCTACGGAGCGCGGGACATCGGCCGCGGCGAGCGCCTTCAGGTTGAGTTCGGAAGCGTCAACCCGACCGGCCCTCTGCACATCGGCCACGGGCGGGGCGTCACCCTCGGTGACTCGATCTGCCGGCTGCTCGAGTTCACCGGGCATTCGGTCCAGCGCGAGTACTACGTCAACTCCGACAACACCCAGACCCGGCGCTTCGGCGCGTCTGTCTACGCCCGCCTGCACGGCCTCGACCCGCCCGAGGGCGGGTACACGGGCGACTACGTCAAGGAGCTGGCCGAGATGGCGCGCCACGACATGCCTGGCATCGAGGACCTCCCTCAGGACGAGGCCGAACCGAAGCTGCGCATGTACGCGATCGACAAGATGGTGGAGCGGATCAAGGCCACGGTTGCCCGAGTCAACGTCCGCTACGACGAGTGGTACTACGAGAACCGTCTGTGGGAGTCAGGGCTGCCCCAGGTGGCGATCGATAGATTGCGCGTGTCGGGACACCTCAAAGAACGCGACGGCGCGCTCTGGTTCGGCGACCCCGGGGACGACGAGGAGGATCGGGTCGTCATCCGCGCCAACGGACAACCAACCTATTTCGCCTCTGATCTCGGATACCTGCTGAGCCGGTTCGAGCAGCGCCGCTACCACCGCGTGGTCGAGGTGTGGGCCGCCGACCATCACGGCTACGTGCCCCGGATGAAATCTGTCGCCGCGGCGCTCGGCTTCGAGCCACACAGCCTCGTGATCATCCTGCACCAGATGGTCAACCTGAAGGAAGGCAAGATGTCAAAGCGCGCCGGTCGCTTCGTCACCCTGGACGAGCTGGTTGATCGGGTCGGCAGCGACGCGGTTCGCTACTTCTATCTACTGCGCTCGCCCGACACGACCATCGAGTTCGACCTCGAGCTGGCGGTCACCCAGGGCAATGAAAACCCCGTGTATTACGCGCAGTACGCGCACGCGCGACTATCGAATGTCGAGGTGACCGCGAGCCAGCGCCATCCGCGATTGCCGGACCATGCCGATGTCTCGCTGCTGGTCCATCCGTGGGAGCTCGATGTCGCCCGCCAGCTCGCCTTCTGGCCTGACGTGGTCGAGGATTCGACCGCGCTGCTCGAGCCGCACCGCATTCCTTATTACGTGCACGACCTGGCGACCGCGGTTCATCGCTTCTACCACGCCGGCAACGCCGAGAGCGAGCACCGGGTCGTGGTCGACGATGCCGCCTTAACAAGGGCCAGGCTGGAGCTGTGCCGAGCCGCGCGTCACACTTTGAAGACTGCGCTGGACCTGATGGGGGTCAGCGCTCCGGAACGCATGTAGGACGCAAGGAGAGGGCATTGGATGTCACCTGGCTAGGGCACGGTTGCTTCCGGCTGCGCGGGCGTGGCGCGGCGGTGGTCACCGACCCCTACCCGCCGGCCATCGGTCTGAAGCTGTCGCGCATGGATGCCGAGGTCGTCACCGTCAGCCATGAGCACGACAACCACAACTACACCCAGGTCGTGCGCGACGGCGCCTACGAGATCCGCGGGCCGGGCGAATACGAGGTCGCCGGCGTGACCGTGATTGGGGTGCCGACCTTCCACGATCCTGAAAAGGGCGCCAAGCACGGCCGCAACACCGTCTACCTGATCGAGATCGACGACGTGCGCGTCTGCCACCTCGGCGATCTGGGACACAAGCTGGACGACGTCGAGGCGGAGGCGGTCGCCTCGCCCGACGTTTTGCTGGTGCCGGTCGGCGGCCGGACCGCGATGAACGGAGCACAGGCGGCGGAGGTCGTCCGCCAGCTCGAGCCCAGGTACGTGGTCCCGATGCACTACGCCATCCCGGGCCTGAAGCTGGAGCTGGATCCGCTCGACCGCTTCCTCAAGGAGATGGGGGTGACAGCCTCGGAGCCTCAGCCCAAGCTATCGGTGCAGAAGTCGTCGGTGACCGAATATGAGACCAAAGTCGTGGTTCTCGAGCCGAAAATCGAACCAAAGGTTTGACGGCCTGCCCCTTCTAGGTAACATTTGAAAAACCGCCCTGGAGGTCGTCTATGTCGAAATACGTTTTCGTGACCGGGGGTGTCGTCTCCTCTCTCGGCAAGGGCATCACCGCGGCTTCGATCGGGAACATCCTGAAAGCCCGGCACCTCACCGTCTCCCTCCAGAAGCTCGATCCGTACCTGAACGTCGACCCGGGAACGATGAGCCCTTACCAGCACGGAGAGGTGTTCGTCACCGATGACGGCGCGGAAACCGACCTCGACCTCGGGCATTACGAGCGCTTCGTCGATGAGAACCTGACGGTCGCGTCCAACGTGACGACCGGGAAGATCTACCAGGAGGTCATCGCCCGCGAGCGTCGCGGGGACTACCTGGGCGCCACCGTGCAGGTCATCCCGCACGTGACCAATGTGATCAAGGAAAAGATCCTCCGCGCCTCCAAGGACCCGCAGGCCGATGTGGTCGTGGTCGAGGTGGGCGGCACCGTCGGCGACATCGAGAGCCTTCCGTTCCTCGAAGCCATCCGGCAGCTGAAGAACGATCTCGGCCGCCAGAACGTCTTCTACGTGCACTGCTCCCTGGTGCCCGTGGTCCGGGGCCAGGAGATGAAGACGAAGCCGACACAGCACTCCGTCCAGGCGCTGCGCGCGATCGGTATCCAGCCGGATGCGATCATCTGCCGCTCCGAGCTCCCGATCGACAACGACCTGAAGGAGAAGATCGCACTCTTCACAGACGTGCCGCGTGAGGCTGTCGTCTCGGTGCCGGACGTGAAGTCGATCTACGAAGTCCCGATGATGCTCGAGGCCTCAGGTCTGGGCAAGGTGATGGCCAAGCACTTCGAGCTGGACGAGGCGACGCACGTTCCCGACCACACGCAGTGGATCGAGCTTGTCGAGCGGATCAAGCATCCGCGGGCGACGGTGCCGATCGCGATCGTGGGCAAGTACATCGCGCTGCCCGACGCGTACCTCAGCGTCATCGAGTCGCTGCGGCATGCGGGGATTCACCACGGACTCGGGATCGACATCCATTGGGTTTCCTCCGAGAAGCTCGACGCGGGAGACACGTCGACACTGATGGGCGTCGCCGGCATCGTCGTTCCCGGTGGGTTCGGCTACCGCGGCATCGAGGGCAAGGTCATCGCCTCCCGCTACGCGCGGCACAACCGGATTCCGTACCTCGGCCTTTGCCTCGGAATGCAGTGCGCGGTCATCGACTTCGCGCGGGAAAAGCTCGATGCGCCGGACGCCAACTCCACCGAGTTCGCCGCCTTCACATCGACTCCGGTGATCGACCTCATGCCCGAGCAGCGCAACGTCGACCAGATGGGCGGCTCGATGCGCCTTGGCCTCTATCCATGCAAGCTGGTGCCGGGATCGCTGGCGCACAAGGCGTATGGGGAAGAGGTGGTTTATGAGCGGCACCGGCACCGCTTCGAGTTCAACAACGAGTACCGCGAGGTCATGAACGAGTCGGGCATGAATTTCAGCGGCGTTTCGCCCAACGGGCGACTGGTCGAGATCATCGAGCTGGCCGATCACCCGTGGTTCGTGGCGAGCCAGTTCCACCCCGAGTTCCGCTCGCGGCCGAACCGGCCGCACCCGCTGTTCCGCGATTTCGTGCGCGCGGCCTTCCTGCAGAGCGGCATCGACCAGATGGAGCTTCGTCCCGCGGAGCTCCTGGAAGAGACCGAGAACTCCTAGGAAGCAATGGAACAGCAGAGAAGCGGGATTCCTTCTTTCGAGGCGCGCGCAGAGCTTTCGATGGAGTTGCTGCACGCCACCGAGGCAGCCGCGCTTGCATGCGCGGGACTCCTCGGCAAGGGCGATCCGGACCGTGTAAGCGACGCGGCAGGTCACGCGATGCGGGGTGCGCTCGAGCGCTCCGGCCTGACCGGGACCGTGGCCCTGAGCCCGCGCCACCAGGCCCACCTGCCACTTGGCCTCGTGATCGAGGGCGGAGAGCGCAAAGTCGACCTGGGTGTGTATCCAGTCGAGGGGGCGAGCCAGGTCGCGCGCGGCCATATCAACGCGGTTTCGCTGCTGGTGGCGGTGGAGCCGGAAGGCTTCGCCCACCTGCCCGCGGTCTCGCAGGTTGAAAAGTTCGTCGCCGGTCCCGGGGCCCGGGGTGCGATCGACCTCGACGATTCGATCGTGGACAACCTGCGGCGCATCGCCTTCGCCCGAGATGTCCGGGTCCAGGACCTGACGATCGCCATCCTGGAGCGCCCGCGGCACCAGGAGCTGATCACCGAGGTGGCGGCGTCCGGGGCCCGGATCCGCACGCTGGAGGAGGGCGATTTCGCGAGCGCTGTCATGGCCGCCCTGCCCGAGACTGGGATTGACGCCGCGATCGGCATCGGCGACCTGCACGCGACGCTGATCGCGGCCTGTGCTGTGCGGTGCCTGGGGGGCGAGTTCCTGGTCCGCCTGCTGCCTCGCAACGATGAGGAGCTGAAAACTGTCGGTGAAGGTGCATCCCACATCTACGGCGTCACCGAGCTGGCGCCGGCGGTCGACATCGCGGTCGCCATCACCGGCGTGACGGGCGGTCCGTTGCTGCCGGGGATTTCCTTCGGAAGCGGTTACGCGGAGACCTCATCCTTGGTGATGTCCAGCCGCCACGCCACTGTGCGCCGCCTCACCACGCGCCACCACCTGCCCGGGGACCCCCGCTAGTTGAAAATTCACCTCCCCGCTCGCGGGGGAGGTCGGGCCGCGAAAGCGGCCCGGGTGGGGCGCTTCGGATTAGCTCCGCCGTGGACGGGGTATCAAGAAACTGGTATCCCATGAGTCAGAACGACCCTTACCTGCCGCCCCAGGGCGGACAGTACATTCCCCCGCCGCCTCCCTACGAGGCGACCTCGGACATCCCGCCGGAGTCGCCGTACCACAGCTCGCCCGCGCCCCAGCAGGGAAGTCGAGGTCTGGTCGGGTGGCTGGCTTCAGCCGCGCTCGCGGTCTGGGCCGTGGTCAAGTACGGGCTCCTGCTGGTGGTCAAAGTGCCGGCGCTCGCAACCCTCCTGACGGGAGTCGTCTCGGTCTGGGCCTACACACTCCTTTTTCCATGGCAGGTAGCCATCGGCCTCGTCGTGCTGATCTTCGTCCACGAGATGGGGCACGTCCTCGAGATCCGCAGGCAGGGGCTGGCGGCTACAGCCCCGATCTTCCTTCCCTTCCTGGGAGCTGGGATCTTCATGCGGACGCAGGCACAGTCTCCGTTGAAGCAGGCGCAGATAGCCATCGCGGGGCCTATCGCGGGGACGCTGGGGGCGACAGTGGCGTTGGTCTTGTATGCGGCGACCCGTTTCGACCTCTTCCTGGTCTGGGCGTATTTCGGTTACTGGATCAACCTCTTCAACCTGATTCCGTTTGGGATGCTGGACGGTGGCTGGATCCTCGCCCCGGTCTCGAAATGGATCCAGGTCGCCGGCCTTGCGATCCTCGCCGGGCTGTTCTTCGCCGGCCTGATCAACCCGCTCGTCCTCATCGTGGTGGCGATCGGGATGCCGATGGTCTACCGCCGCTTTAGAGAGCCGGACTACGACGCCTACCTCACGTCCGGTCCCGCGTCGGCCAGGCTTGCCATCGGGGCGACATGGCTTGCGCTCGTCGTTTTCCTGGGCGTTGCCTTCTACCAGACGGAGGGAATGCTCCAGACGTTCCTTCGGTAAACTGACCGGGAGTTACAAGATTGAAAGCACAGATTCATCCAACTTATTACGAAGACGCGGTCGTGACCTGCGCGTGCGGGAACACGTTCACGACCGGCTCCACGCGCAAGGAGCTCAAGACCGAGATCTGCTCCGTCTGCCACCCCTTCTTCACGGGTACGCAGCGGATCGTGGACACCGGCGGTCAGGTCGAGCGGTTCCGGAAGCGGGCTGCTAAGACCAGGGTCTAGATGGCGCAGCCGGAGACGGCGCCTCCGGTAACGGGGACTCCGACTCCCCACCCGGCGCTCCGCGCCGAGCTCCCCGCAGGGCCGGGAGGTGAAAAACCTAAACAGCCTTTCTTCTATGGCGGCCAGGCCGTCATCGAGGGCGTGATGATGCGCGGCAAGAGCCACTACGCGGTCGCGGTCAGGCTTCCCACCACCAAGGAGATCGTCATCGACCGTGGTGAGCTGAAGGCCCCGATTTACACGCATCCGCTCTGGAAGCTGCCTTTCGTGCGCGGCCTCGCCCTGATCGGCGAGCAGCTGCACCTTGGCATGAAGTCGCTGATCTGGTCGGCGAACATGAACGCCGGCAGCCAGAACATCGAGATCGGCAAGAAGGAGATCACCGGCTCGGTGGCGATGGCCGGCGTTTTTGCCCTCGTTATCTTCATCGGCCTGCCGCTGCTGCTGGCGAGCTTTGCGGTACACCGCAGTGGAAGCTTCCTTTTCGTTCTCGTCGAGGGTTTGATCCGGGTCGGCCTGGTCCTCGGCTATCTGGCGGCAATCGCACTTTTGCCAGACGTACGGCGCGTGTTTCAGTACCACGGGGCCGAGCACAAGACCATCAACGCCTTCGAATCGGGGTGGGCGCTGGATGTGCCGTCGGTTCGCCGCGCGAGCACGCTGCACCCGCGCTGCGGCACGGGGTTCCTTCTTGTCGTATTGGTTGTGAGCGTCGTCGTCTTCAGCGTCGTGGCGCTGTTTCATCCCAATCTCTTCTGGATCATTGCGAGCCGCGTGCTCGCCATCCCAGTGATTGCGGGCGTCGGCTTCGAGCTGATCCGGTTCATGGCACGGCACCGCTACAACTCGCTCGTCCGCATCGCCTTGCTCCCGGTCCTGGGCACCCAGAAGTTCACCACCCGCGAGCCCTCCGACGACATGCTCGAGGTCGCCATCACCGCCTTCAACAGCGCCCGCGAGGGTGAGGAGGAGAGCGCCGGAGCCGCGGCATGATCGATCGCCTAGAGGCGATCGCGCGCCGGTATCGCGAGAAAAGGCACAAGGGGGGCAGGCCCCCCTTGTGGGGAACCCCCCAAGGACGTCGAGCGGCTGTCTCTACGCTGTTCAGTGGCGGTTGCCCGGCGGAGCCGGGCAACGCGGGCAACGCGGGAAAGACGAAATGATTGACCGTCTGGAATCGATCGCGCGCCGTTATCGCGAGATCGAGCAGGAGATGGGGCGGCCGGAGGTTGCCTCCGACCACGAGAAGGTGACCCGGCTGGCGCGGGAGCAGCGCTCCCTGCGAGAGATCGTCGAGGCCTATGACGCCTACCGCCGCGCGCGCACGGAGATGGAGTCGGCGCGCGAGATGCTAAGGCACGAGAAGGACGTGGAGATGCAGGAGTACATGCGGTCGGAGGAGCGACGCGCAGCCGAGCAGGTAGCCCAGCTCGAGGAAAAGCTGAAGGTCTTGCTCCTGCCCAAGGATCCGAACGACGACCGCGACGTCGTGGTCGAGATCCAGGGCGCGGAAGGCGGGGACGAGGCTGCCCTTTTTGCCGCAGACCTCTTCCGCATGTACACGCGATGGGCGGAGAAGAAAGGATGGAAGGTGGACGTGGTCGACGCCTCTCCTACCGGAATCGGCGGCTTCGACAAGATCAGCTTCGAGGTCCACGGTCAGGGCGCCTACTCGCAGCTCAAGTACGAGGGCGGCGTGCACCGGGTGCAGCGCGTGCCCAAGACCGAGGCGCAGGGGCGGATCCACACGTCGGCCGCGACGGTGTCGGTGCTGCCCGAGGCCGACCCCGTCGAGGTCGAGCTCAAGCCCGATGACCTCGAGATCAAGGCCTCGACTTCGACCGGCCCCGGCGGCCAGAGCGTCAACACCACCTACTCCGCGATCCGCATCACCCACAAGCCGACCGGTCTTGTCGTGAGCATCCAGGACGAGAAGTCGCAGCTGCAGAACAAGGAAAAGGCAATGCGTGTGCTGCGCGCGCGGCTCTACGAGATGAAGCTCGCCGAGCAGCAGGAGGCGATCGGGGCGCAGCGGCGCGGCATGGTCCGGACCGGGAACCGGTCGGAGAAGATCCGCACCTACAACTTCAAGGACAACCGGGTCACCGATCACCGCATCAACCTCACCCTGCACAAGCTCGACAGGGTGATGGCCGGAGATCTCGACGACCTGGTGTCGGCGCTCATATCCGCCGAGCGCGCGGCTCAGCTGAACGGCGGCCCAGACGGTCAGGCGTGACAATCGTTGAGGTCCTGAAGCTCTCCGCCGACTACCTCCAGAAGCACGGATCCGACTCTTCCCGCCTCGACGCCGAGCTGCTCCTGGCATGCACGCTCCGCCTGCGCCGCCTCGACCTGTACCTGAAGTTCGACCGTGCCCTGTCAGCCGGCGAGCTGGACCAATACCGAGCCCTGGTCGCGCGGCGGGCCAAGGGCGAGCCGGTGGCCTATTTGACTGGCCACAAGGAGTTCATGGGCCTGGATTTCGAGGTGACACCCGCCGTGCTCGTGCCGAACCCTGACACCGAGGTGCTCGTGCAGCGGGCGGTCGCGATCGCACGTGAGTCGCAAGATCCGGTGCGCGTCGCCGACGTCGGCACGGGCAGCGGGTGCATCGCGGTCGCGATCGCGCATTACGCGCCGAATGCGGAAGTGTGGGCATCGGACATCAGCCCCGAGGCACTGGAGGTCGCGACGCGCAACGTGAGCCGGCACGGGCTCAGCGACCGCGTCCATCTCACGCCTGGCGACCTGATGCAGCCCCTCGCCGGGGAGTTCGACGTGGTTTGCGCGAACCTTCCTTACCTGCCCATGGGCTCCAGCCTGCCGGCCGAGGTCGCGGCTCAGCCTGCCCACGCGCTGTATGCGGATCAAGGCGGCGCGTCACTTGTGAGCCGGCTCCTCGAAGAGGCTCCGACCCGGCTGAAGCCGGGGGGCCGGGTCCTCGCAGAGCTGGATCCGGGCATCTTCGCCGTGGCTTCGGAGTCCGCAGCTCGGAACTTCGCCGGTCATCGGGTCCACCGCGATGCCGGCGGCCATCAACGCGTTCTTGAAGCATGGTCCTGAAGCCGACACATGCTGGGCTTCAGCGCGCGGCGAAGCTGCTGCGAAGCGGGGCCGTGGTGGCATTTCCCACCGACACCGTGTATGGACTTGGGGCCAGCGCGGACGATGAGGTGGCACAGAAGCGGATCTATCAGATCAAAGGCCGGCCCGTTGGGATGCCGCTGATCCTCATGGTGGCAGGCCAGTCCCAGCTCGAAGGTCTGGTGCACGTCGACTCGCGGGCCGAGGAGATGATGCGCAAGTGGTGGCCGGGTCCACTCACGCTCATCCTCTATGCCATCGGCGGCGGAACGCTGGGAGTGCGGATTCCAAAGCACAAGGTTGCCCTGGGCCTGCTCAGACACGCCGGCCCACTGATGACGACGAGCGCCAACCTGCATGGCCACGATCCGGCGATGAACGCCGAAGAAGCCGCGACGCTGTCCGGCGTGATGGCTGTGATCGACGGCGGCGTGGCCGCCGGTGGGACCGCCTCCACAGTGCTGGACCTGACCGGACCCGAGCCGCACGTCCTGCGCGAAGGCGCCATTTCGACGCCGGAGCTGATCGGACCACCCCCTCCGCGCACCGGATAGCATCAAGACGTGACCACCAACATCACGACGATGACCTTCCGCGCCCTCGACCGGGTGGATCCAGAGGTCGCTCAGCTGATCCGGAACGAGTTCAAGCGGCAGTCGGAAACGCTCGAGCTCATCGCCTCCGAAAACCTGACGAGTCCCGCCATCCTGGAGGCGCTGGGGACGCTGCTGACCAACAAGTACGCCGAGGGATATCCCGGGCGTCGCTACTACGGCGGCACCGGCGAGGTCATCGACAAGATCGAGACCCTAGCCGTGGAGCGCGCCAAGCAACTGTTCGGTGCAGATTACGTCAACGTCCAGCCGCACTCTGGTTCGCAGGCCAACGCGGCGGTTTACATGGCGGTCTGCCAGCCGGGAGACCGGGTGATGGGCATGGACCTCTCGGCGGGGGGACACCTGACGCACGGAAGTCCCGCCAACTTCAGCGGCAAGCTTTACGAGATCCACTCGTACGGAGTCGATCGCGAAACCGAACGGATCGACTACGACGCCGTGCAAAAGCTGGCCGAAGAGGTGCGGCCGAAGATGCTGCTCGCGGGTTTCTCCGCCTACTCGCGGATCGTCGATTGGGGACGCATGCGCGAGATCGCCGACTCGGTCGGCGCCACGCTGTTCGTGGACATGGCGCACGTGGCCGGCCTCGTCGCGGGCGGCGCCTATCCATCCCCGATCCCGCACGCTGCAATCACGAGCACCACCACTCAAAAGACCCTTCGGGGTGCGTGGGGGGCGATCATCCTGTGCCGCGACGATTGGCAGAAGGCAATCGACTCCGCGGTGTTCCCGGGGACACAGGGCGGCCCACTGATGCACGCGATCGCGGCCAAGGCGGTGTGTTTCGGCGAAGCTCTCAAGCCGGAGTTCAAGCAGTACGCCAAGCAGGTCGTCGTCAACGCGAAAGCCATGGCCGATCGCCTTGTCGCGCGCGGCCTGCGCCTGGTGAGCGGCGGCACCGACAGCCACCTGATGCTGATCGACCTGCGGCCTCAGAAGCGAACTGGAAAGCAGGTGCAGGACATCGCCGACACGGTCGGCATCACGCTCAACCGCAACTCGATTCCTTTCGATGACGCGTCGAAGTTCAACCCGAGCGGGGTGCGCGTCGGAACGCCGCTCGTGACCACGCGCGGCATGGGCGAGGGCGAGATGGTCGTGATCGCGGACTGCATCGCCGACCTCGTCGAGCGGATCGACGATCCGGCAACGCTGGACTCGGTCCACGAGCGGGCCCTAGAGCTGTGCCGCAAGTTCCCGATCCCGTACGCATTTGACTGACCCGGCCCCGATCCAGTCTTGAGTGACTTCTTCAGCGACCAGGCGCTCGCCAGCATCACGGAGCACGTGCTGCCCGGGCTGTGGCCGCTTCTCCTCGCCTTCGCCGTGTGCATGATCGCGGTGCCGCTCGCCATCCGCCTCTCGCGCCGCTACGGGGTGGTGGCGCAGCCCGGCGGCCGCCACGCACACGCCAACCCGACGCCGGTGCTGGGCGGCCTCGCGATGTGGATCGGTTTTGCCATGGCGCTGCTCGTGTTTCTGCCACGCGACACCCAGACGTTGGCCGTCCTCGTGGTGTCAGGGCTGGCGATGGGCCTGCTCATCGTCGACGACAGATGGTCGATGCCGCCTGTCGTGAAGCTGGGCGTCCAGGTCGGTCTCGCGCTGCTGGCGGTCGCCGGCTTCGGCATCGAGATCCGGTTCTTCAGCCTGCCGGGCGGGCACCTGATCCAGCTGGGGCTGCTGATGACGCCGGTCAGCGTGTTCTGGCTGGTCGGTATGCAGAACACCGTCAACTTTCTTGACGGCGCCGACGGCCTCGCCGCCGGCGTGGTGGCGATCGTGGCTTTGATCCTCATGCTCGCCGCCGGCCAGGCCCGAGGTCGTGCAGTTGAGCGGCGCGCTCGCCGGGTGCTGCGGCGGCTTCCTCCTCTTCAATTTCCACCCGGCGCGCATCTTCATGGGCGACTCTGGCGCGCATTTCCTCGGCATGGCGCTGGGCATGATCTCGATTCTGGGCGTGGCTAAAGTCGCGGTGGCCTTCGCCCTCGCTGCACCCGTGCTTGCGCTGGCGCTGCCGATCGCGGACACCGGATGGGCGATCCTCCGCCGCCGCCGGCAGGGCGCCTCGGTGGCGACGCCGGACCGGCTCCACCTGCACCATCGCCTTCAGTCGTTCGGTCTCAACCCTCGCCAGACGTGCTACGTGTTCTACGCCGCGAGCGCCCTGCTCGGCGCGCTCGGGTTGACGCTTTTCGGGCACGGGCGGATCCTGGCGGTCGTCGTGGTGGCTGCCGCGGTGCTGACGTCGACGGTCGCGGCCGATCTTCTTCAGCACGCTGGCTGGCGCATCCCGGCGCGATGGCTGCGCCGCCTGCTGGCCGAACCTCCGCCGGCGCGTTAAGGCCGGCATCTTCCCGGGTCCATTTGCCGGCGGCAGTACCCGATAGAATTCGGAGGGGCATGGCGCCCACTCCGAGCACAGGCCCGACAGGCTCTGACATGGCGGGAATCGGGATCTATTTCGCCGCCGCCGTCCTCGTGCCTCTGCTGGGTGGTGCCGCCCTCGACAGGGTGCTCAACACGGCGCCCGTGTTTGTCCTCGTCGGGCTGGTCGTGGGTCTCGTGGCGGGCGGAGCAGCCGTCTGGTTGAAGGTGAGGGAGCTCTCGAAGTGACGTCGAGTGGTGTGCTGCGGCAGACGGTGCTGGCCTGCTTGATTCTCTCAGTGGCGGTCGCGGTGATCGCGTCAGCGAGCGGTCACCTGGACCTCGGTCTTGGCATGGCCGCGGGCCTCATGCTCGGCTCGGTCAATGGTTACTTCATCCAGGGACTTCTGAACCGCGGAGCTCCCTTCATGGCGGCGAGCCTGCTGCGCATCCTGTTTTTCAGCTCGCTGGTGTTGATAGCGGCGCTGACGATGCGAGGGTCGGCCTGGACGGTGGCCCTCGGGATCGGGCTGGCGCAGCTGGTCATGGTCGCCGCCGGTGTGCGCTCCGGGCTCCGGCGTTGATCCTTTCCGACTCCTCGGTCGGCACCCATCCAACCGTCGACCTCGGCTGCGGGCCGCTCTGCACCTTCAATTACGACAGCGTCGTCTCGAGCTTGCTCGCGGTCGTGGTCACCATCGCGGTTGGGTTCTGGATTCGCTCCAAGCTGAAAAGTGGCGAGCCGGGACGCGTCCAGGCGGTGTTCGAGTGGGGTTATGACCAGTTGAGATCGCTGATCAGAACCAACGTTTCGGACGACGCCTTGTTCATCATCCCGCTCGCGCTCACGCTTTTTCTATACATCCTGGTCGCCAACTGGATCGAGCTTCTGCCTCTGGCAATCTTCCCCATCCTGCACGGCGCCAACGCCGACCTCAACCAGACGCTGGCCATGGCGCTTGTCGTCATCGCCGTGGTCCAGTGGTACAGCATCCGGGTTCTCGGCTGGCGCGGATACCTGCTCCGCTTCACCAAGCCGTTCGAGCTGCCGGTGTGGGGCCGCGCGCTGTACACCCCCCTCAACATCCTCGAGGAGCTGGTCAAGCCCGTGACGCTTTCGCTCCGGCTGTTCGGAAACATCTTTGCCGGGGCGGTCATGATTGGTTTGCTTGCGGGCTTCGGCACTTTCGCCCTGCCCCTGGTGGGCGTGGCAGGCGGGACCGTGATCGGCGCCATCCTGTTGTCGGTTTGGAAAGCTTTCGACGTCATCTTCATCGGTTTCATACAGGCGTTCATCTTCATGCTGCTCACCGTCATCTACTTCGGAATGGCCCGCGAAGGCCTCGAGCACGAACATCACTAGGAGGGTTACATGACTGATCACGGACTTGTTCTCGCCGGCGCACTCGTTGGCTTCGGACTCGCGATCGGCCTGGGCGCGGTCGGTGCGGCCTTCGGCGACGGCCTGGCCGGCAACGCGTTCATCAGCGGAGTCGCTCGCCAGCCGGAAGCTCAGGGTCGCATGATCCCCTGGTTGTTCACGATCGTCGGCCTGGTTGAGGCGATGTACTTCATCAACCTCGCCTTTGGTTTCGTCTTCCTCTCCAACGTCCCCGCAGCCAAGTAGTCGAAATGACCTTCCTCGCGAGCACAGGTACAGCCGGGGTCATCGAGATCAATGGGACGGTGATCGTCGAGCTGCTCACATTTCTGCTGATGCTTGCCGTGCTTGCCCGCTTTGTATACCCGGAGGTTGTCAAAGTCGCCGAGGCGCGGCAGCGCGCAGTCGCGGAGCAGCTGCGTCTGGCGGAGCAGGCCAAAGCCGACGCCGAGGCGCGTCTCAAGCAAGCCCAGGCCCAACTGGAGGACGCGCGGAAGACGGCGCAACAGGTGATCGACGCGGCCAACCGGTCGGGCGAGCAAGCGCGACAGGATCTCAAGCAAAGGGCAGAGGAGGAGGCGCGGCGGATCGCCGAGTCAGCCCGCAAGGAGATCGAGGTCGAGCGTGAGCGCGCGCTCCAGTCGGCGCGCGAGGAATTGGCAAGCCTGGTGGTCGTGGCCACCGAGAAGGTGATCGGCGGCACGCTTGACGATCGCAAGCACCGAGAGCTGATCGAGCGGGCCATCGAGGAGGTCGCGAGTGGCGACGGCAGCCGCAGGCAGGGTGGCTCGTGACGGCACCGAGAGATTCGGCCATCCAGGTGGCCCAGATCCTAGGAGCCGACGAGCACCGCAGTGAGCGCATTCGTAAATGCGCGAGCGAGGAGCGCAGGAGGCGACAACGGAGATGGGTCGCCTGGGGGCCGAAGATCCGGTGACGGGCACGAGCCGCGCTGCCCGACGGTACGCGAGGGCCGTGTTCGAGCTGGCCCAGCAGGATGGTCAGCTCGAAGAATGGGCCGGGCGCCTGACCAAGATCCGCGAGCTGTTCGCCGACCCGGCGGTGGCGGCCGTGCTCAGCAATCCGACGATCGCGACCGAGCGGCGCGATGCGTTCGTTGCAACGGCGCCTCATCTGTTCGATGACGAGGCCACCAACCTTGCCAGGCTGCTCATCGAATCCGGACGCGTCGACGAAGCGGCCGCGATCGAGGACGAGTTTCAGCGTCTGGCCGACGAGGCGGCCGGTCGGGTCCGCGCAACCGTGACCACGGCGATCGAGCTCGAGCGTGCCGACCGCGACCGCGTCGAACGGGAGCTGTCGAAACGTCTGAACAAAGAGGTCAGGCTGAGCGTCGTCGTCGATCCGCGCATCATCGGCGGGCTGAAGCTTCAGTACGGAGACCGGGTCGTCGACGCGAGTGTGGCCACCAGGTTGGAGCAGCTGCGCCGCCGCTTGGCGGCAACGTAGGCGCGGGGCGCTCAATAGGAGAAGACGAGTGGGAATCAGCACCAAAGAGATCTCGGAAGTCATCAAAGAGCGGCTCAAGGACTTTGATGCAAGCCTCGTGTCGGCCGATGTAGGTCGAATCGTCGCCGTGGGCGACGGCATCGCCCAGATCTACGGCCTGCAGAACGCGATGGCGGGCGAGCTGCTCGAATTTCCGAACGAGGTCTACGGGCTGGCCCTGAACCTCGAAGAAGACCAGGTGCGGTCCGTCATCCTCGGCGACTTCGGCCACCTGCACGAAGGCGACGAGGTCAAGACCACCGGTCGCCTGCTCGAGGTCCCGGTCGGCGACGAGCTGCTCGGCCGCATCGTCAACCCACTCGGTATTCCGCTCGACGACAAGGGGCCGATCAAGACCAGCAAGACGCTCCCCGTGGAGCGGATCGCTCCGGGCGTCATCACACGCAAGCGAGTCGACAGCCCGGTGCAGACGGGCATCAAGGCGATCGACGCCATGATCCCGATCGGCCGCGGCCAGCGCGAGCTGATCATCGGCGACCGCTTCACAGGCAAGACGACGATCCTCCTCGACACGATCATCAACCAGAAGGGCAAGGACCTCTTCTGCATCTACGTTGCGATCGGCCAGAATGCGGCCTCGATCGCTCGCGTCGCGGCTACGTTGGAAGAGAACGGGGCGATGGACTACACCATCATCGTCGCGGCGGCCGCGTCCGACCCGGCTTCCCTCCAGTACATCGCGCCGTACGCGGGCTGCGCGATGGGCGAGTACTTCCTGGAGAAGGGCCAGGAGGCGCTGTGCTGCTACGACGACCTGACCAAGCAGGCGTGGGCGTACCGCGAGCTTTCGTTGACGCTGCGCCGCCCGCCCGGACGTGAGGCTTACCCGGGCGACGTCTTCTACCTGCACTCCCGTCTGCTCGAGCGGGCGGCAAAGATGAGCCAGGCGCGCGGCGGCGGCTCGCTGACGGCACTGCCGGTGATCGAGACACAGGCCAACGACGTCTCGGCTTTCATCCCGACCAACGTCATCTCCATCACCGATGGCCAGATCTATCTGCAGGCCGACCTGTTCAACGCAGGGCAGCGGCCCGCCCTCAACGTCGGCATCTCGGTCTCACGCGTCGGCGGGGATGCGCAGACGAAGGCGATGCGCCAGGTGGCGGGCAAGCTCCGCCTCGACCTGGCGCAGTACCGTGAGCTGGCGGCCTTCGCGCAGTTCGCCTCAGACCTCGACACGCAGACGCGGAACCAGCTCGAGCGCGGAGCGCGCCTGACCGAGCTGCTCAAACAGGACAAGTACCAACCGGTGCCTCTGGCGGCCCAGGTGGCTGTGCTTTACGCCGGCACCCAGGGGCACGCGGACAAGGTCCCGGTTGCCCGTATTCGCGAGTGGGAGGCCGGCTTCGTCCGCTTCTTGAAAGGCGAGAGGCAGGGCATCCTCGAAGAGATCGAGAAGCAGAAGGCCCTGGACGACAACCTCTTTGCCCGGCTCAACGCAGCGATCTCAACCTTCAACCACCAGTTCGGCGTCGAGGGTTACCAGGACCAGGCCGACCCGGGCGGCCGGGCCGAGGCCAAGGCACCTGAAGCCAAGGAGCCGGAAGCCAAGGAGCCGGAAGCCAAGGAGCCTGAGGCCAAGAAATCACCGGCCAAGAAACCACAGACCAAGAAAGCGAACTAGATGCCGGCATTCAGGGACATCGTCCGCCGCATCGACTCGATCAAGAACACGCAGAAGATCACCAAGGCGATGCAGGTGGTGGCCGCAACTCGTCTCCGCCGCGCGCAGGCGGCGGTGCAGGCAACGCGGCCCTACGCCGACAAGATGGTCGAGGTCCTGCAGACTGTGAGCGAGCGGGCGACGGAGTACAAGCACCCATTCCTCATCCGGCGCGAGGGCAAACGGGCGGTGATGATCCTGGTCACGACGGACAAAGGACTCGCGGGCGCGATCAACGTCAACAACATTCGGACCGCGACCCGCTACATGAGCCAGAATTTCCCGGAGCAGCAGCGCTACGTCACGCTCGGACGCAAGGGACGCGATTTCCTGCTTCGTTACCGCCGCGACGTGATCGCAGAGGTGAGCAACCTGCCCGACCGGCCGAGCCAGGGACAAGTCCTGCCCGCCGTCACCGTCGCCCTCGAGGAATACGCCAAGGGCAACGTCGATGCCGTGCTGCTCTGCTACGCGAAGTGGATCTCTACCATCAGGCAGGAACCAACGGTTCGCGTGCTCATACCCGCGGAGATCCCGGCGCGCGAGCGAGATCAAGGGCAGTCAGCTGGTCCACGCGCGGATTACATCTACGAGCCAGACCCCGAGTCGGTGCTCGATGGCCTTTTGCCCCGATACGTCGAGACGCAGGTCTTCCAGGCGGTGCTCGAGAACAAGGCCAGCGAGTACTCGGCCAAGATGATCGCGATGCAGAACGCAACCACCGCGGCCGGCGATCTCATCGACTCGCTGACCCTGTACGCGAACAAGGTCCGGCAGGCCGGAATCACCACCGAGTTGATGGAAATCGTCAGTGGGGCCGCCGCGCAGGAAGGCTCGAGCTGAGGGAGGAGATCTAGATGGCAACGACGAAGCCGAAGTCCAAAGCCCAAACCCACGGCCAAACCCACGGCCAAACCCACGCTAAGGCGGGACGCCAGGGCCACATCAGCGAGGTCATCGGGGCGGTGGTGGACGTCGAGTTTGAGCCCGGATACCAGCCGGAGCTGTTCGAAGCGCTGGAGGTCACAACTCAAGACGGCCGGACGGTCATCCTCGAGGTCGAATCCGACCGGGGCGACAACACGGTCCGCTGCATAGCGATGGATTCGACCGACGGCTTTCGCCGCGGTGATCCCGTCAGTGCCACGGGCGCGTCGATCTCGGTGCCGGTCGGAGTCGAGACGCTGGGCCGCTTGTTCAACGTGGTGGGCAAAGCCATCGACGACGAGCCGGCGCCGGAAGGGACCACGCGCTGGCCGATCCACCGTCCGGCTCCGCCCGTATCTGAGCAGCAAGCCAAGGTCGAGATCCTCGAGACCGGGATCAAGGTCATCGACCTGATCTGCACGTTTGCCAAAGGCTCGAAGATCGGACTGTTCGGAGGCGCCGGCACGGGCAAGACGGTCATCGTGCAGGAGCTCATCCGCAACATCGCCTATCAGCACAAGGGCCGCTCGGTGTTCGCGGGAGTGGGGGAGCGGACGCGAGAGGGCAACGACATGTACGTCGAGATGCAGGACGCGGGCGTGCTGCCGCAGACCGCGCTCGTTTTCGGCCAGATGAACGAACCTCCCGGTGCGCGTGCGCGTGTCGGGCTGACAGGTTTGACGATGGCCGAATACTTTCGCGATGAAGAGGGGGCGGACGTGCTGCTCTTCGTCGACAACATCTTTCGCTACCTCCTTGCGGGCTCAGAGGTGTCCGCGCTCCTGGGGCGCATGCCGTCCGCCGTCGGCTACCAGCCCACGCTCGCCTCGGAGATGGGCGAGCTGCAAGAAAGGATCACGTCGACTCGTAAAGGCTCGATCACGTCGGTGCAGGCCGTTTACGTGCCGGCCGATGACTACACCGACCCTGCCATCCAGACTGTGTTCGCCCACCTCGGAGCGACGCTGCGCCTGGAGCGGTCGCTGGTCGAGATCGGAATCTATCCGGCGGTCGACCCGCTCGGATCTTCGAGCCGATTTACAAGGACCTGCAGGACATCATCGCCATCCTCGGCATGGAGGAGCTGTCAGAAGACGACAAGGAGGCGGTGTCGCGGGCACGCAAGGTGCAGCGCTTTCTGTCGCAGCCTTTCAGCGTCGCCCAGCGGTTCACCGGTCGAGAAGGCAAGTACGTATCCAGGAGCGAGACAGTGCGCGGCTTCAAGGAGATCCTCGAAGGCAAGCACGACGATTTGCCCGAGCAGGCCTTCTACATGGTGGGCACGATCGACGAGGCTCGCGCCCAGGCCGAGGAGATGAAGAAAAAATGATCGCCCCCACCCGGCGGCGCACCGTGTGCGGCGCCGATCTCCCCACGCAGTGGGGAGGCCAGGGATGAAGTTCCCGCTGCGCGTGGTCAGCGTCGAGCGGAGCCTGTTCGAAGGCGACGTCGAGTTCATCATCGCCACGGGCGCCGAGGGAGAGCTCGGCGTGCTCGCGCGTCACGCGCCGCTCATGACCATCCTCAAGCCAGGCCCCCTGCGAATTCAGGAGACCTATGGCGGGCCCGAGGAGACGCTGTTCGTGGGCGGGGGCTTTCTCGAGGTGCTGCCCGAACGCGTGACGGTGCTCGCCGATGTGGCGGAGCACGCCGGGGAGATCTCGGTGGACGCCGCCGAGGAGGCGCGCCGCCGTGCCCAGGAGAGGCTTGCCGGCACCCTGACAGCGGCAGAGGAGACCGAGTTCCAGAACGCGCTCGCCATGGCGGAAGCCAGGCTGCGCCTGGCGCGGGCGCGGCGCGGCTAGAGGGCTGGGCACCCTGTGCCGGAGACGACACAGGGCGCCTGAGCTAGGTTTAGCCCTTCCATGAAGGGAAGCTTGCGTGGGCGCGAGCGTGCGCTTCGGATCAGCGGCGGCGCGGAGCTGGCCGGCGAGATCTGCGTAAGCGGTTCCAAGAACGCAGCCCTGCCCGAGATGGTCGCCTCGCTGTTGACCACGGAGCGGGTCACTCTCCGGAACGTGCCGCGCGTGACCGACACCGTGGTGATGGCGGAGATCCTGACGCTGCTGGGGGGGAACGCCAGGGGTGACGGCACCGTCGTCATCGAGGCCGGGGCTGCGAGCAAAAGCGATGTCCCCGACCAGCTTGGGCGTCGGATGCGGGCGACGATCGTTCTGCTCGGCGCGCTGCTGGCGCGCTTTGGGCACGCCCGCGTGCCTCGACCGGGCGGCGATGACATAGGCGCGCGCCGCTTCGAGCAGCACCTTCGCGGCCTGCGCCAGATGGGCGCCCACATCATCGAGACAAAGGACGAGATCGTCGCCAGCGTCGACCGGCTGCGCGGCAACAGGGTCGTGTTCGACCTCCCAACCGTCACCGGGACCGAGAACATCCTGCTGGCCGCGGTGAAGGCTGAGGGCCGTACCG
>WNGI01000808.1_pt1 | contig 24525 bp, 20 predicted proteins | sample 5400621 | NCBI WGS metagenome assembly WNGI01 (sample SAMN13153374, study PRJNA577476) | soil metagenome | isolation source: 20 cm soil or saprolite under Garry oak tree replicate 1 | place: USA:California | collected 2016-06-15 | reverse complement strand
GCTCGTATCTTTCTACCGATGCAACTGCTCGCGACGACAGTGATCGGCAGCTACCCCCAGCCGGACTGGCTGATCGACCGCGAGAAGCTCGCCGGGAGGCTCCCGCCGAGGGTTCCCGCGCACGAGCTCTGGCGCGTGGACGAGGCGCGGCTCGTCGAGGCGCAGGACGACGCGACGAGGCTCGCCGTGCTCGACATGGAGGAGTCGGGGATCGACGTCGTCACGGACGGCGAGATCCGGCGCGAGAGCTATTCGAATTACTTCGCGAATGCGCTCGAGGGGCTCGACCTCGACGAGCCCGGGACGGCGCTCGACCGGACCGGGCATCCGAACCCGGTGCCGCGGGTCGTGGGCGAGATCCGGCGCGCCCGACCGGTGCAGGTGCGCGACGCCGAGTTCCTGCGAGCGCTCACTTCCCGCCCGATCCGCGTCACCGTGCCGGGCCCGTTCACGATGAGCCAGCAGGCGCAGAACGACCACTACCCCGACCTGCGCTCGCTCGCGCTCGCCTACGCGGACGCGGTCAACGAGGAGCTGCGCGACCTCGTGGCCGCCGGCGCGGACGTCGTCCAGATCGACGAGCCGTACCTCCAGGCGCGGCCGGATTACGCGCAGGTGTACGCGCTCGAGGCAATCGCGTGCGCATTCGACGGCGTGGGCGGGACGAAGGCGCTGCACACGTGCTTCGGCTACGCGGCGATCGTGCACGAGAAGCCGAACGGCTATCCGTTCCTCGCCGAGCTCGACTCGTGCCCCGCGGACGAGATCTCGATCGAGGCCGCGCAGCCGCGGCTCGATCCGTTGCTCCTCGAGCAGCTGCCGTCGAAGCGCGTGATCCTCGGCGTCCTCGACCTGAACGACATGGAGGTCGAGACAGCAGAGACGGTTGCCGATCGCATCCGCGCAGCCCTTGAGCACATCGATCCGGAGCGTCTCATGGTCGGTCCTGACTGCGGCATGAAGTACCTCCCACGCGACGTCGCCCGCGGCAAGCTGCAGTCCCTCGTCGAGGGCGCCGCGATCGTTCGCGCAGATGCGTAGGACCTGTCCAGAGTGGCTCGCCGGTGATCCCCAGGCGGCGATTGACTTGGCAATCGTCTCCGGCTACGAGCGCCTTCCGCCGGCCGAGCTCGATCCGTGGGCGGAGGCCTCGGCGAAGCGATCTGTCGCAGCCGAGCCCTGGTGAATCGCGGTCTTCAGATGACATCGCGGTCATCCCGGGCGCCTACTTCGTGGAGCGAATCACCAAGCTCGGGCCGGATCGGCTGACCGAGGTCTGCCGCGCGCTCACGATCGCGACTGGCTGCTGAGGCATACGGCCGCGAAGGCCGCGGAATATCCTTGTCTGGGCAAGCAACCGGAGGAGGGCACGTCATGGCCATGAAGCTGAACATGCTTCCGCCGAGCGTGAACAACATGTCCGTCCGCGTCTTCGTGCGCGCGGCCGGGATCCCCGTCGAGGAGGAGAACGTCTGGGGCCAGACCCAGGAGGACGAGTACCTGTCGAAGTACCCGCCCGGACTGACGCCGACGATCGAGGACGACGAGCTGCCGAAGGGCGTCCTCGGCGAGAGCTGCGCCGTGATGATGTACCTCTCGACGCGCGAGGGCCGTGACGACCTGTACCCGTCCGACCCGAAGAAGCGCGCGATGGTCGACGCGGCGAACTTCTACACGCTGAGCATCTTCTACCCGCTGATGGCGCGCGCGACCTATCCGCGGCTCGGCTTCGCCGGGTATCCGGGAGAGGTCTCGACCTCGGACGCATCCGACGCGCTCAAGGAGACGGCGCGCAAGTCCGCGGAGGACTCGCTGCCGAGGATCCTCGACGTCTACCCCGCGTTCTGGGGCACGGACACCGGCTTCATCGGGGGCGGGGACACGCCGACGATCGCCGATATCAGGCTCGCGGCCACGCTCGAGTTTCTCGCGGCCACCGACACCGGGCTCCCCGGTTGGGCGAAGGACTACATCGGGCGAGTCGAGTCGGCGCTCGGCGACGCGTACAGCGAGCCTGCCGGCGACGTGCGCGGCTACGTGGCGCAGGCCACGGGCGAGGCGGTCGCCGCGAGCTAGTTCCGGAGCACCCGAAAGCTCACGTGCGCCACGGTCGGCGCCTCGATGAGGCGGATCCGTTCCAGGCGGACCGGCCCATCCTCGAAGTCGTCGAGGAACCGGATGCCTTCTCCGAAGATGACCGACACGAGGTCGAGGTGCAGCTCGTCGAGTAGGCCGGCGGAGAGCGCCTGCCTCGTCATGTCGCCGCCCATGACGCTCACGTCCCGGCCACCCGCGGCTTCCTTGGCGAGCCCGATCGCCCGCTCCAGGCCCTCGGTGACGAAGACGAAAGGCAGCTCGTCCGCGTTCTCGGGTGGGTGGTGAGTGACGACGAAGAACGGCCAGTCAAAGGGAGGCGTGCCGCCCCAGCCACACGCCGTGTCGTAGGTGTTGCGGCCGACGACCGCCGCGCCTATTCGGGTCAGGAGCGTGTCGAAGACCTCACGGCTCTCGTCTGAGAGATGCGGCGGCTTGGGCTCGTCGCTCCCGAAGAGCCAGGCATTCAGCCTGCCCACCTGGCCGTCTGTGCGTGCCATGTAGCCGTCGAGCGAGACGGAGTGGGTGCTGAGGACGACGCTCACGCCGAACTAGTATCTCGCGGCGGTCAACCTCCTACATCGTCTCGAACGTCGCCCGCCGGCGGCCGTCGATCTCGAACAGCCGCAGGAGCGCGTAGGCGACTGCGGCGTAGCAGAGGCCGATGAGCAGCTCGGTCAAAACGAGGCTCGAGACGTCGCCGAGCGACGCGCCGTCGGCCACGCGCCGGGCGGCCTGGATCCCGTGCGTCAACGGCAGGACGCTCGCGACCTGCTGCATCCAGGCGGGCAGCGCGTCGAGCGGCACGTTCACGCCGCAGAAGAGCAGGAAGACGAAGATCATCAGGTTCGCGAAGAAGAAGATGTCGCGGCCGCGAAGGCCGAACGCTCCGATCAGCGTCCCGAACGCGGTGCACGAGAACGAGGACACGACGACGATGAGCGCGATCGCCGGAATCGAGCCGGCCGGGAACGAGACGCCGAGGAGCAGCGAGCCGACGACGAAGCCGACCGTCGAGACGATGACGCCGTTCGCGATGTTCGGCAGAGCCCGGCCGAGGAAGAGCGCGAGCCGGTTCGCCGGCGTGACGAGGATCGACGACAGCGTCTGCGTCCAGCGCTCGCCGCCGATCGTCATCGCCATCCCGAAGATCCCGCCGAGCGCGCAGATGGCGACCGCATTGCCGACGAGGAAGAACTTGTCTGATTGCGACCCGGCATAGCGCCCGATGTAGGCGAAGAACAGGATCTGGAAGATCGGGCCGCCGAGCATCGTCGGCACGTACATCGTCCAGTGGATCCAGTTGAAGAGCGCGCGGTACGCGAGGTAGCCGCCAACGAAGAAGATGCGGACAGCATTCATCGCAGCGCCAACGTCGCGCTCTTGCGGGCGCGCACCTCGAAGTAGCCGAGCGTGTAGTGGCCGATTGCGAGGTAGATGAGCCCGAGCGCGACGCACATGAGGAACGGAATGACCGGGTCACCGCCGAGCGCGGCCGCACGGAGCCCGCGGATGCCCCAGGTCGGCGCGAGCACCCACGAGATCGGCCGCGTCCAGCCCGGCAGGAGCGAGAGGCTGATCAGCAGGCCGGTGACGAGCCAGACCGGGTATTCGAGGAGGTTCGAGAGCGAGTTGGCGTTGCGCAGCAGGACGAACGTCGACGACAGTACGAGCCCGAGCAGGCCGAGCGAGAGGATCGCGGCGACGAGTGCGACGATGAACCACGCCGGATGGATGAAGTCGAGCGGGAGCCCGAAAATGACCCGCCCCCAGAGCAGCGTGGACGCGATCGAGTAGAGGCCGATCGAGGCGGTTGCGACAGTCATCGGCAGCACGACCGCAATCAGGCGCGGCGGCACGCCGATCACGTACTCGAGCGTCCCCTGCCAGCGCTGCCACTGGATGAGGCCCCCGGAGCCGAAGAGCACCGACGACCAGATGCCCATCATCCCGGCGCCGAGCGAGGCGTAGAGCAACCCTGACCCCGGCCGCGTCCCGCCGGCGAACATGTAGTGCGCGATCGTCGCGAAGAAGATCGGCGAGATCGTCGCGTTGAGGATGAAGAAGCCGGACATGGTCAGGTTCTTGACGTTGAAGACCCAGCCCGTCCAGAAGAGGCGGAACGCCCGGCTCACAGCTGCTCGAGGGTCGCGTGCTTGCGGCCTTGCCACTCGAAGACGCGCAGCAGCACGAGGCCGCCTGCGAGGTACGTGACGCCGAGCCCGAGTTCGGTCGCGAGCAGGCCGGTCACGTCGGAGAAAGGCTCGCCGGCGGCGAGGTCGCGCGCGGCCTGGATCGCGTGCGTCAGGGGGAGCACGTGCGAGACGTCTTGCATCCAGCCCGGGAGCTCGGAGATCGGGACGTTGGCGCCCGTGAAGATGAGCAGGAACCCGAAGATGACGTTCGAGAGCACGGCGTTCTCGCGAACGCGGAGCGAGACCGCGGCGTTGGTCAGGCCGAGCCCCGTGCACGAGAACGCGGCGACGAGGATCACGACCGCGAGCCCCGGGATCGATCCGGCCGGGAGGCTCACGCCGAGGATGATGCAGCCCGCGGCGAACGAGAAGGCCGAGACGAAGGCCGCGTTGCCCATCACCGGCAGCGCGCGCCCGACGAACAGCGGAAACCGCTTGGCGGGGCTGACGAGGATCGCGCTGAGGGTGTTCTGGAAGCGCTCCCCGCTCACGGTCTGCGACATCGCGAACAGGCACGGGATCGCCGCGTACTGGATCGCGTTCCCGGTCACGTAGAAGACGTCCGACTGGAGGCCGGCCGAGCGCCCGATGTACGCGAAGAGCAGGATCTGGAAGATCGGCGCGACGATGAGGCTCGGGATGTAGATCGTCGGCGAGAGCCAGTAGAAGAGCGCCCGGTAGCTCGTCAGGCCTCCGACGAAGAAGAGCCGGACCGAGTTCACGTCAGCGAGAGCGCAGCGCGTTCGCGGGCGGCTCGGAGTAGCCGGTCCATGATGAGGAACCCGAACGCGATGTACGCGGTGCCGAGAACGAAGCACATGAGGAGGTCGGGGAGCGGCGATCCGCCGAGCGACGACTCTCTGATCGCGTTCATCCCCCAGGTCGGCGCGAGGACCCAGGAGATCGGCCGTACCCAGTCCGGGAAGAAGGTCAGCGGCACGAGGAAGCCGCAGATGAGCCAGACCGGGTACTCGAACATGTTCCCGAGCGCCCACGCGGCGCGGAAGCGGACGAAGCAGACCGCGAACAGGAAGCCGAGCGCGCCGAACGTGAGGACCGTCGCTGGGATCGAGAGCACGAACAGGAGGGGATGGACGAGCGTCAAGTGGATACCGAAGAGGAACCGTCCCCAGAGCAGCGTCGCGACGAGGCTGTAGATGCCGATCGTCGCCATCGCGATCGTCACCGGAAGGAGAATGAGGGCGAAGTTCGTGGGAGTGGCGACGAGCGCTTCGAGCGTTCCCTGCCAGCGCTCACGCTGCATCGCCGAGCCGGCGGTCGTGCTCGTCGCCGACCACATGCCCATCACGGCCGCGCCCAGCGACGCGTAGAGGAGCGTCCGCGGGCTGTCGCCGGCGCGGAAGACGAAGAAGGCGACGGTCGCGAAGAAGAGCGGGTAGATGACCTGGCCGACCCCGTCGAAGGCCGAGCGCATGATCATCTTGAAGTGGAAGAGCCAGCCGATCCCGAGAAGCCTGAGCGTTCTCACTCGTCTTTGACGAGCGCGACGTAGGCGTCCTCGAGCGTGGGCTCGCGGTGCGAGACGCGGCCGACGTTCGTGCCGTTCAGGTGGCCGAGGATGGCGGCGGTCAGCTGGACGTCCGCGCGGGTCTGGACGCTCAGCACCTGGGCCTGTTCGCGCTCCTCGACCCAGACGGACATGACGCCTTCGAGGGTGCGGAGCCGCTCGACGGTCTCGTCCGGGATGCCGTAGACCTCGACCTCGGTCACCGCGCCCGATGCGACCCGGCTCTTCAACTCGCCGGGCGTGCCTTCGGCGACGATCTCGCCCTGGGAGATGACGGCGATGCGGTCGCAGAGCGCGTCGGCCTCGAACATGTAGTGCGTCGTGAGCAGGATCGTCTTGCCGGCTTCGGTGAGCGTGCCGATCGTGGCGCGTAGCTCTCTGGCGCCGACCGGGTCGAGGCCGATCGTCGGCTCGTCGAGGAAGACGACCTCGGGGTCGTGGAGGAGCCCTCGGGCGACGTGCAGTCGTTGCTTCATGCCACGTGAGTAGCCCTCGGTGCGCTCGTGCTCGCGGCCCTTGAGGCCGACCAGTTCGAGGAGCTCTTCGATGCGCGGCTTCTGGACCTTCGGGGGCACGCCGTAGAGCTCTGCGAAGTAGCGCAGGTTGTCGTAGCCCGAGAGCCGTTCGTAGACGCCGCGCTCGCCGCCGAAGACGTAGCCGATGCGCTTCCGGACCTCGCGCGGGTCCTTGACGACGTCGTGGCCGAGGACGCTGGCGTGCCCCGAGGTCGGAATCAGGAGCGTGATCAGCATCTTGATCGTCGTCGTCTTGCCGGCGCCGTTCGGCCCGAGCAGGCCGAAGAGCTCGCCCTTCTCGATCTGGAAGCTGACGCTCTTGACTGCTTCGATCTCTTTGACCCGGCGGCGGATCGTGCCGGTGTGCGTCTTGTAGACGCGGCGCAGGTCGTGTGCCTCGACGACGGCCATGGCTTTCAGCCTACCGACGGCTCGGACGGCTTACTGTTGCGCCGATGGGACTGGAGTTTCCTTTCCGGCTGCGCGGCGACGACGGCGTGATTCGCGTGTCGGTCACGCCGAACGAGGAGCCCGCGCGCTGGGGCTGGCGGCTGCTCGGCATCGACGTGCCGCTCGAGCACATCGTCGGCTTCCCCGTCGTCGAGGCGACGGTCGACCATCCCGGCGAGGGCTACGCGGCGGTCATGGGCTGGGTGCAGGTCGTCCGCTACGAGGTGACCGGCGAGCCCGAGACCGTCGTCCTCGCGGACGTGGCGCCTCAGCTGCAGGGTCTCGGGATGCCGTACGTCGCGTTCGGCGTTCGTCCGAACTACTTCGACTCACCGGCGATCTCGGCGCCCGACGCGGACTGGCGCGCGGCGACGTTCCTGACCGCGTCGCCGGACGTGCTGCTCTCGCGGGTGATCGAGCCGGTCTGCGGCTTCTGTTGGGGCTACCGCCGCAAGGAAGGCGTGACCGACCTCGTTGAAGCTCGTCGGGCCGAGGAAACGGACTGGCTCGAGGCTCGTGAAGAGCTCGTCACGCGGTATCCCGACTGGGAGTGGCGGTCGGGTTGGGCGAGCTGAAGCCGCCTCCTCCCGGAGTTTCGATCCGGACGAGGTCGCCGGCCTCGAGGTCTCTCGTCGCCTTCGACGGAAGTTCCTCGTCGTTGACGTAGTTGCGGCCGGGCTGTCCCGGCTCGCCTCCGCGCACGCCGCGGGGTGGATGACGTCGCCGCTCCGAGATGACGGACAGGCGGCACGGTTCGAGGACGCGCAGCTCCCGGACGACGCCGTCTCCGCCGCGGTGTCGTCCCGACCCGCCGGAGCCGAGCCGCAGTGCATGGCGCTCGACTCGCAGCGGGTACGCGAGCTCGAGGGCCTCGGCCGGAGTGGTCAGTGTGTTTGACATTGTCACGTGCACTGCCGAGGGGGCGTCTGCGTCCACACAGGCGCCCTGGCCCCCGCCGATCGTCTCGTAGTAGGTGAAGCGTTCGTTGCCGAAGGTGAGGTTGTTCATCGTTCCCTGGCCTTGCGCCGGAACAGGAAGGGCTTCCCCGAGCGCCGCGAAGAGCGTGTCGACGATCCGGCCCGAGGTCTCGACGTTTCCGGCCGCGACAGCTGCAGGTGGGCGGGCATTGACGAGGGAGCCTTCGGGGGCGGCGACCGAGACGGGTGCAAACGCCCCGCCGGACGAGGGCAGATCGGGTGCGGTCAGGCAGCGGACGACGAAGTAGCAGGCCGAGCGTGTGACCGAGAGCGGACAGTTGAGGTTGCCCTCGTGCTGCGGTGCGGTGCCGGCGAAGTCGAAAGTGATCTCGTCGTCCGCGATAGTGGCCGCGGCACGGATCACGAGGTCGCCCTCCGGGGCCTCGAGCACATCCTGCGCCTCGAAACTGCCGTCCGGGAGGCGGTCGATCGCGGCTCGGACGACGCGCTCCGAGTAGTCGAAGAGCTCGTCCATCGCCGCGACGACTCGGTCTCGGCCCCGGCGCTCGCACAGTTCGGCGAGGCGCCTAGTCGCCAGCGTATGGGCGGCGAGCTGGGCTCGAAAGTCACCTCGGCGCTCGTCCGGGTTGCGCATCCTGGAGACGAGGTCGTCGAACAGCTCGTCGTCGAGCCTCGTAGGTGGGATCACGATCCCCTCGTCGGCCAGCGTGCGGGAGCCGGCGGGCATGCTCCCCGGCTCGACGCCGCCGACGTCTGCGTGGTGCGCGCGGCTAACCGCGAAGCCGACGTCGGTCCGGGAGACGAGCGTGATGTCGGGTAGATGGGTCCCACCCGCGTACGGGTCGTTGAGGACGAACACGTCGTCGGGGCCGGGGTCGTAGCGCATCACGGCCGCCACGGCGTCCGGCATCGCGCCGAGGTGGACTGGAATGTGCTCGGCCTGCGCAATCATCCGGCCGCGTTCGTCGAAGAGCGCGGTCGAGCAATCGCGGCGCTCCTTGATGTTCGCGGAAAAGGCAGACCGGATGAGCACGGCGCCCATCTCTTCGGCCACAGAGCCCAGGGCGCTGCCGAGAACTTGGAGCTCAATATTCACAATCTCGTGAGCCTCCAGCCGGCACCCTTCCCATCCCTAACCCCCACCCACCCTGGGGGAAGCCAGCAGGTGGAGGTGTCCAGTTCGAGCATGGCTGGCCCGACCACCCGTGCTCCAGGCGCCGTGCCGCGCTCGATCGCTGGGCCGGGCCTGATCTCGGCGGTGCGCACCGCGACGAGCTCGATCCGGCGCGACGGGTCCGCGTATCCGTAGCGCTCCTCGTGCGCGCGGTGGAACGCCTGCGCGAGGTCGGGACCGAGCGGCACCGTCAGCTCGAACGACTGCCCTTCGTAACGGAGATCCGCCTCGCCGGCGTGCGGCAGCTCACTGGCTTCGTCGAGCGGGACGAGGTACGAGCGCACGAAGTCGCGCCGCTCGTCACTCGCCGCGAGCCCGAGCGCGGATAGGACGCCGGCGCTCTCCGGAACGACCACCGAGTGCAGTTCGAGCTCGTCCGCAAGCTCGCACGCGTGGAGAGGCCCCGCGCCGCCGAACGCAACGAGGGCCAGCCCGCGCGGATCGTGCCCACGCTCGACCGAGACAAGCCGAACGGCTCGCACCATCTCGGCATTTACGGCACGCACCACGGCCTCCGGGTCGAGGTCGCCAAGCGCACGCTCGGCCGCCGCGCGATCGAGGCGGAGACCGCTCGCGAGCGTGTCTGGGAGCCTGCCCAGGACGAGGTTGGCGTCCGTCACGGTCGGACGCGTGCCTCCGCGGCCGTAGCAGGCGGGTCCCGGGTCTGCGCCCGCGCTCTCGGGGCCGACGCGAAGAGCGCCGCCCTCGTCCAGCCACGCGATCGAGCCTCCGCCGGCGCCGACCGTCTGGATGTCGACGCTCGGGAGCCTGACCGGAAACCCGGCGACGCTCCGCTCGACGCCGCGCTCGACTTCGCAGTTCCTGATCAGCGCGACGTCAGTCGATGTCCCGCCCATGTCGAGCGAGACCGCGTCCGGCACACCGGCCGCACGTGCAGCGAGCGCCGCGCCGACGGCGCCTGCAGCGGGGCCGGAGAGCAGTGCAAAGGCAGGGTGCGCTGCAGCCTCGGTGATAGTCGCGACGCCGCCCGACGAGCGCATGACCAACGGCTCGGGCAGCCCCTCTTCGGCGCAGCGATCCGAGAGCGCCTCCAGATAGCGCGCGACCGATGGGCCGAGGAAGGCGTCGATCGCAGTCGTCGACGCGCGCTCGTGCTCGCGGAGCTCCGGCGAGATCTCGTGGGAGGCGACGACGCGGACTCCGGGCAGTCTCATCCGCAGCTCCTCTGCCACCGCCGCTTCGTGCCTCGCGTCCCGAAACGAAAAGAGACAGCACACGGCGACTGCCTCCGCATCGATCTCCGGTATGGACTCGAGATCGAGCGGCCGCAGGACGCCCTCGGGCCCGATGCGCTCGTCGATGCCGAAGCAGCGCTCGAGCGGCACGAGCGGCTCCGGATGGTCGTCGCACAGCCGGTAGAGATGAGCTCGCGCCTGCCTCCGCAGGTGCAGGAGATGCTCGAAGCCGGCGGTCGCGACGAACGCTGTCTTCGCGCCCTTGCGCTCCAGGAGCGCGTTCGTCGCGACCGTCGTCCCGTGCGTGAAGCGCTGCAGGTCGCGTGCGCCGACGGCTCGAGCGGCTGCGAGCACCGACTCCTCCTGGCGCCCCGCGGTCGGGACCTTCGCCGTCGAGATGCGGCCGTCCTCGACGAGGACGGCGTCCGTGAACGTGCCGCCGACATCGACGCCGATAATCCCCACGGCGCGAATGTACGCGGTCGCCGCTGCGTTGAATCGGTAGATGGCGGCACGCACGACGGAGATCGAGCTCCGGGGCGCGGGCGGCGAGCCGGTCGACCTCCGCCGGACGATCGCCTCGCACGGCGTCGCCGACCTGCCGCCTAACCGGATCGACGAAGAGGCCCGGTCGCTTGAGGTGACGGTGCTGCTCGGCCGGCCGGGCGCGGCCACGATTCGCATCTCCGGCGGCCGCAAAGGTCACGCCAGGGTCGAGGTGCTCGCAGGTCGGGCGACAGTTGCACACGCGCGTCGTTCCGCCGCCCACGTTCTGCGGCTCGACGAGGACCTGAGCCCGTTCTACGCGGCGGCCGCGGCCGATCCGGAGCTTGCGTGGGTGACGAGCGGCGCGGGGCGGATGATTCGCAGCCCGACCGTGTTCGAGGAGGTCGTGAAGACGATCTGCACGACGAACTGCACCTGGTCGGCGACGATCCGCATGGTCTCCGCCCTCGTCGAGCACCTCGGCGAGGCCGCTCCCGGCTCGACGGAGGGCCCGCTCGGCCACGCCTTCCCGACCCCGGAGGCCATGGCCCGGAAGAAGGGTGCGTTTTACACTGAAACTGTCAGGGCGGGCTATCGAGGCGAGTACCTGAGGAGCCTCGCCCGATCGGTCGCGTCGGGAAAGCTCGATCTCGAAGCGCTCGGCACCGCGAGCGCCGACGAGCTGCCCGACGACGAGCTCGAGGCTCGCCTCCTCGCGCTCCCTGGAGTCGGCCCGTACGCCGCGGCGCACATCATGATGCTGCTCGGCCGCTACTCCCGGCTGATCCTCGACTCGTGGACGCGGCCGAAGTACCTCCGCCTCTCCGGCGCGAAGCAGGCGAAGGACTCGACGATCGAGCGCCGCTTCCGGCGCTACGCCCCGTACGCGGGTCTCGCCTTCTGGCTCTATCTGACCCGGGACTGGGTTGAGGAGTAGCTACCGGGAAGGCCTGAAGCGGATCGCGCCGGTGGCCCCGGCCTCGGCAAGCTTCGGCATCGCATTCGGGATCCTGGCGTCGACGGCCGGCCTCGGCTCGTTGGCACCGATCGTGATGTCCGCGACCACCTTCGCGGGCTCGGCGCAGTTCGCGGTGGCATCCGTGCTCGACAACGGTGGCAGCGTTGCGACCGCAGTGGTCGCCGCGGTGCTGCTCAACGCGCGCTACCTCGCGGTCAGCGTCGCCATCGCGGGCGACTTCGAAGGCTCACGCCTGAGGCGTCTGCTCGAGTCGCAGCTGATCGTGGACGAGTCCTGGGCGGTCGCGCAACGAGGTGGTGGCCGGATCGACCGCCGGATCCTCGTCGCAGCAGGGCTCCTGCTCTACCCGTGCTGGGTCGGGGCGACCGCGCTCGGCGTCTTCGGAGGCGGCTTCCTCGGAAAGCCCGAGCGGTTCGGCCTCGACGCCGCCTTTCCGGCGCTGTTCCTCGCCCTGCTCGTCTCGGTCGTCAAGACCCGCCGCGAGATCGCCGCGGCGGTCGCGGGTGGAGCGATCGCGCTCGCCTTTCTGCCATTTTCGCGTCCTGGCGTACCCGTGATCGCAGCGAGCGCCGTCTGTCTTGTGGGGCTCTGGAGGCGATGAGCGCGACCTGGGTCGCGGTGCTGGTCGTCGGCGCGTTCACGATCTCCTTCAAGGCCGCAGGCCCGGTTCTGCTCGCCGGCCGGCAGCTCCCCGCCCGGCTGACGTCTGCGTTCGAGCTGCTCGCGCCGTCGCTCCTCGCTGCACTCGTCGTCACGCAGTCCGTCGGCGGCAAGGGCGGGATCGTGCTCGACGCCAGGCTCGTCGGCCTCGGTGCAGCGGTAGTCGCGATCAGGCTTCGCGCGCCGCTGATCGTCGTCGTCGTCGTGGCCGCACTAACGACTGCGCTCGTCCGCGTGCTCTGAGGTGTCGCACGACTGCGGCTCGCCCTCGCAGCACCCGAGTTTGAAGCGGCAGCGAGGGCACTGCCACGTGCCGTGACGCCACTCCATCTCGGCGGTACAGCGCCAGCAGCGCTCGGAGGCGGTCAGAGAATGGCTGCTAATCTTCGACGGCTCGGCGGCGTAGCTCAGTTGGTTAGAGCAGCGGAATCATAATCCGCGTGTCGGAGGTTCGAGTCCTCCCGCCGCTACCTCCTCGTAGACTGGTCCCAACTTCAGAAAGTCTGTAGGAACTCGTATGGCAACTCAACGTAACTTGGACGCATAGCGTGGCATCCGCAGTCAAAGACGCAATCACGCTTGCCTGCACCGAGTGCAGGCGCCGTAACTACCAGACCTCGAAGTCGAAGCGGAACACGCCCGACCGCCTCGAGCTGAAGAAGTACTGCCGCTGGTGCGGTCGCCACACCGCGCACCGGGAGACGCGCTAATGGCCAAGAACACGAGGCAGCGCCGGCGCCAGAGGCGTCGAGCGCAGAGCGGCGCCGCAGGAGGAGCCGAGCAGGCGCAGCCCCAGGAGAAGAGCGTCAGCCAGCGGGCGCGGGCGCGCCAGCAGGCCGTTCGCCCGTCCGCTCAGCCGCAGAAGAGCCAGACCGGCGCGCGCCGTGTCCCAGGAAGCGGCTTCAGACGCTTCGTCACGGAGTCCTGGGCCGAGCTGAAGAAGGTCGAGTGGCCGACCCAGAACCAGGTGCTGCAGGGAACGATCGTCGTCATCATCGCCTGCGGCATCGTCGGCTTCTACCTCTGGATCGCCGACCTCATCTTCAAGCCCTTCGTCCGCGACATCCTCCTCACCGCCCTGTTGCTCAGGTAGCCATGTTCCGCTGGTACGTCATCAACACCTACTCGGGGCACGAGAACAAGGTGAAAACCAATCTCGAGCACCGGATCATCTCGATGAACCAGGGCCCGCGGTTCCGCCGCGTCGTCGTCCCGACCGAGCAGGTGATCGAGACGAAGGACGGCCAGAAGGTGCAGACCGAGAAGCGCGTGCTGCCCGGTTACGTGCTCGTGAACATGGACCTCGACGACGATGCGTGGGGCGTGGTCAAGAACACGCCGGGAGTGACAGGTTTCGTCGGCGCGGGCAACACCCCGGTGCCGCTCTCGCAGCCCGAGGTCGACCGGATCCTCCGGACAGGCACCGCGATCGGGGAGCGCCAGCGCGCGCAGGTGGAGTTCTCGCTCGGCGAGTCGGTGAAGGTAACCTCAGGGCCGCTCTCGGACTTCGACGGCGAGATCGTCGACGTCAACGGGGACGCCCAGAAGCTGAAGGTGCTCGTTGACATCTTCGAGCGCCAGGTGCCGGTTGAGCTGGGGTTCGATCAAGTGAAGAAATTGGACTGACATGGCCAAGAAGGTACTGACACTCATCAAGCTGCAGATCCCTGGCGGGCAGGCGAACCCTGCGCCGCCGGTCGGCCCTGCGCTCGGCCAACACGGCGTCAACATCATGGAGTTCTGCAAGGCGTTCAATGCCCAGACGCAGCAGGAGAACGGGCGGATCACGCCGGTCGAGATCACGGTCTACGAGGACCGGTCGTTCACGTTCATCACGAAGACGCCGCCGGCGGCCGTCCTGATCAAGGAGGCGCTGCGGCTCGAGAAGGGCTCCGCCGAGCCGAACCGCGAGAAGGTCGGACGGCTGACGCGCGACCAGGTTCGCCAGATCGCAGAGGTCAAGATGCCCGACCTGAACGCGCGCGACGTCGAGCAGGCGATGAAGGTCGTCGCCGGCACCGCGCGCTCGATGGGAGTGGAGACCGACCTGTGAGTCACGGCAAGAACTACAGGAACGCGCGCGCGACCTTCGACCGCGAAGAGCTCTACGCGCCGGCGCAGGCAATCCGCATCCTCAAGGGTTTCGAGACGGCCAAGTTCGACGAATCGGTCGAGGCGCACTTCAATCTCGGCCTGAACGTCCGGCACGCAGAGCAGCAGCTCCGCGGGACACTCATGCTCCCGCACGGCACCGGCCGCGACACCAAGGTCGCCGTCTTCGCCGAGGGCGACAAGGCCAAGGAAGCGCAGGAGGCAGGAGCAGACATCGTCGGCACCGCCGACCTCGCGACGCAGATCGAGGAGGGCTTCGACGACTTCGACGTCGCCGTCGCGACGCCGGATCAGATGAGCGTCGTCGGCAAGCTCGGCCGCATCCTCGGCCCGCGCGGGAAGATGCCGAACCCGAAGACCGGCACGGTCACGATGGATGTCGGCAAGGCCGTCCGCGAGGCGAAGGCCGGCAAGCTCGAGTACCGCACCGACCGCGGCGCGAACGTCCATGTCACGATCGGCAAGAAGAGCTTCGACGAGCGCCAGCTCGCGGAGAACTACGCGGCGCTGATCGACGAGATCATGCGCGCGAAGCCGGCCGCAGCGAAGGGGCGCTACATTCGTTCCGTTACCCTGACGAGCACGATGGGGCCGGGAGTGCACGTCGACCCGGCTCGCACCAGAGGAATCGTCGAAGACCTGGAGGCATCCGAGCCAGCAGCAGTGCCAGCGTAAGTAGCCCGTCGCCGAAGACAGCCGGCAGCTCTACTTAGTAACAGACTGTTACTTGGGGAGCGGAAGTCCAGCCGAGGTGCGGTCGCAGCGAGAGTCATCTCGTCGGCCCGCCTGCGTGCGGGTCGAAGTCGTTTTAGGAGGTGATTCGATGCAGAAATCTGAAAAGGAACGAGTCGTCGCGGAGCTGACCGAGCGCCTGCAGGGCGCCGAGACGCTCATCGTCGCGGACTACCGCGGGCTGACGGTGACGCAGATCGCGGAGCTCCGCGGGAAGCTCTACGAGCACGGGGCGCGCTTCTCGGTCGTGAAGAACTCGCTCACGAAGCGCGCGGCGGAGTCGGCCGGTATCGAGCCGCTGCTCGCGCTGCTCGAAGGGCCGACCGCGATCGCGTTTCTCGAGTCGGACGGCGATCCGGTCGCGGTCGCGAAGGCGCTGGACGACGCTGTCCGCACGGACACGATCACGCTCAAGGGCGGTCTGCTCGAAGGCGCGGAGATCGGCGCGGACGACCTCAAGCAGCTCGCGAAGCTCCCGCCGACCGAGGTGCTGCGTGCGCAGCTTGTCGGCGCAGTCGCCGGCCCGGTCACGGCGATCGTCGGGTTGTTCGCGGCGCCGATGCGCGAGCTCGTCGGCGTGATCGACGCACGCATTCGCCAGCTCGAGGAGCAGGGAGAGTCGGCTGAGCCTCCGGCCGAGGAGGCGAAGGCGGAAGCGGAGCCTGTGACCGACGAGCCCGCCGCTGAAGAGACTCCGGCGGAGGAAGCCGCTGTGGAAGAGCCGGCGGCCGAGGAACCGGTCGCCGAGGCCGAGCCCGAGCAGACAGAGGAAGAACCAGCACCAGAGCCCGAACAGGAATCCCAGGACGGAGAGGAGCAGTAATGGCAACCAAGACGGACACCGACAAGCTCGTCGAGTCGCTGGGCGGGATGACCGTCCTCGAGCTCGTCGACCTGAAGAACAAGCTCGAGGAGGAGTGGGGCGTCACGGCGGCAGCGCCGATGGCCGTCGCCGCTGCTCCGGCTGCCGGCGACGGCGCCGCGGCGGAAGAGGAGAAGACGGCCTTCGATGTCGTCCTCACTGCGGCGGGCGGTCAGAAGATCCAGGTGATCAAGGTCGTCCGCGCGGTCACGGGCCTCGGCCTCAAGGAGGCCAAGGACCTCGTCGACGGCGCGCCGAACCCGGTCAAGGAAGGCGTCGCGCAGGAAGAGGCCGACCAGCTCAAGGCGCAGCTCGAGGAGGCAGGCGCCACGGTCGAGCTGAAGTAATTCGCGACACGCGATCTCGAAGCGGGGCGGCCTCGAGGCCCCGCTTCGACCCTTCTGCGACACGTCTCTTGACGCAGGGGCTATAGTCAATCTCGTAGGAGGGCCGTCGCGCTGCAGCGTTTGCGCAGCGACGGTCCGTTTCGCTATTCTGTTCTGTTCCGGCCGTAGATCCGCGCATCCGCACCCGCTCGCCGCATTACAAGGAGGCTCCACACTTGAGCAGCACGACGATTGCTGCGCCAGACGCGCGCAAGAGTTTTTCACGCCTGAAGCACGTCCTCGAACTACCGAATCTCATCGACATCCAGAAGGCTTCCTTCAAGTGGTTCCTTGAAGAGGGCCTTCGCGAGACGATCGACGACATCTCGCCGATCGAGGACTACACGGGCACACTCGCCATCGAGTTCGGCGAGTACGAGTTCGGGGATCCCCCCGTCTCGATCCAGGAATGCCGTGAGAAGGACCTGACCTACCAGGCTCCGCTCTCGATGCTGGTCCGCTTCGTCAACAAGGAGACGGGCGAGATCCGCGAGCAGCGGGTGTTCATGGGCGACTTCCCGATGATGACGGAGTTCGGCACGTTCATCATCAACGGGACGGAGCGCGTCATCGTGACGCAGCTCGTTCGCAGCCCGGGCGCCTACCTGATGGAGCCGAAGGACGCCGCGAAGCAGGTCTTCACGGCGAACCTGATGCCGAGCCGCGGCTCGTGGCTCGAGCTCGAGATCGACAAGAAGGGCATCGTCTACGGCCGTATCGACCGGAAGCGCAAGCTCCCGATCACGACGCTCCTGCGGGCGCTGCCCGACGAGGACCCGACGACGGGCTTCAAGCTCGACACGAGCTCGAACGAGGCCATTCTCGAGCTCTTCAACAACTCGATCTACATCGTCAACACGATCGAGAAGGATCCGGCCACGCGCGAGGACGAAGCGCTGATCGAGGTCTTCAAGAAGCAGCGGCCGGGCGAGCCGCCCACGGTCGACAACGCACGCAACCTCCTGAATTCGCTCTTCTTCGATCCGAAGCGCTACGACCTGACGAAGGTCGGCCGCTACAAGCTGAACCAGCGCCTCGACGTCGACGTCCCAGAGGGCACGCGCGTGTTGACGACGCAGGACATCCTTGCCCTCGTCCAGCGCCTCGTCGATCTGCCGACGAAGCTCGGCGTGCCCGAGGACTCGAAGGATTTCGCGGCCGAGGCGATCAGCCTCTCGCGTGACCCGATCCGCGGCGAGCTCGACGAGTACGAGCACTTCGGCAACCGCCGGCTGCGCACCGTCGGCGAGCTGATCCAGGAGGCGTTCCGCGTCGGCCTCTACCGGATGGAGCGCGTCGTCCGGGAGCGCATGACGACGGAGGACGTCGACACGATCACGCCGCAGACGATCATCAACATCCGGCCGGTCGTGGCCGCGCTGAAGGAGTTCTTCGGCTCGTCGCAGCTCTCGCAGTTCATGGACCAGACGAACTCGCTGGCCGGGCTCACCCACCGACGCCGCCTGTCGGCGCTCGGGGCGGGCGGCCTGACCCGCGAGCGCGCGCCGATCGAGGTCCGCGACGTGCACCCGACGCACTACGGCCGCATGTGCCCGATCGAGACCCCGGAAGGCCCGAACATCGGCCTCATCGGCTCGCTCGCCTCGATGGCGACGGTCTCGGAGTTCGGCTTCATCCAGACGCCGTACCGCGTCGTCAAGGCCGGCAAGGTGACCGACGAGATCATCTATCTCGACGCAGCCGAGGAGGCGCAGTACACGATCGCGCAGGCGTCCGAGCCCGTCGACGAGAAGACGGGGCGGTTCCTGCACGACGCGGTGCTCTGCCGCTCGAAGGAGGGCGAGGCGGTCACAGCCAATCCGAAGGACATCGAGTACATGGATGTCGCCCCGGCGCAGATCGTCTCGGTTGCGACCGCGCTGATCCCGTTCCTCGAGCACAACGACGCGAACCGCGCCCTGATGGGCGCGAACATGCAGCGCCAGGCCGTGCCGCTGATGATCGCGCAGGCGCCGCTCGTGGGCACGGGGCTCGAGTACCGCGCGGCCGTCGACACGGGTGACGTGGTCCTCGCGCGCGAGAACGGTCAGGTCGTCGACGTCGACGCCGAGAAGATCGTCCTCGAGACGAAGGACGGCAGGGACACCTACGAGATGACCAAGTTCATGCGCTCGAACCAGGGCACGCTGATCCACCAGAAGCCCGTGGTCGAGCTCGGCGACCGCGTCAAGGCGAACGAGGTGCTCGCGGACGGCTCGTCGACGTCGAAGGGTGAGCTCGCGCTCGGCGCGAACCTGCTCGTCGCGTTCATGCCGTTCGAGGGCTACAACTTCGAGGACGCGATCGTCATCTCCGAGCGGCTCGTGAAGGAGGACGTTCTCTCGTCCATCCATATCCACGAGTACGAGATCGACGCCCGCACGACGAAGCTGGGCGACGAGGAGATCACGCGTGACATCCCGAACCGCTCCGAGGAATCGCTCAAGGACCTGGACGAGCGCGGCATCGTCCGCATCGGCGCCGAGGTCGGATCGGGCGACCTGCTCGTCGGCAAGGTGACGCCCAAGGGCGAGACCGAGCTGACGGCCGAGGAGAAGCTGATCCGCGCGATCTTCAAGGAAAAGGCGCGCGAGGTCCGCGACACCTCGCTCAAGGTTCCGCACGGCGAGGGCGGCAAGGTGATCGACGTCAAGACGTTCTCGCGCGACAACGGCGACGACCTGTCGCCGGGCGTGAACGAGCTCGTCCGCGTCTACGTCGCGAAGAAGCGCAAGATCGCCGAGGGCGACAAGCTCGCCGGCCGCCACGGCAACAAGGGCGTGATCGCGAAGATCGTGCCCGACGAGGACATGCCGTTCCTGGAGGACGGGCGGCCGGTCGACGTGATCCTGAACCCGCTCGGCGTGCCGAGCCGGATGAACATCGGCCAGATCCTCGAGACCCACCTCGGGTGGGCGGCCGCGCACGGCGTCTTCAGCGAGAACGGCAACTCGAACGGTGAGCCGACCCCGGTCGCGACACCCGTCTTCGACGGCGCGAGTGAGAAGGACGTGGACGAGGCGCTCGTCGAGTGGGTCAGGCGGAACCCGGACTCGCCGATCAACTTCAACGTCGACCAGAAGCGGCCCGAGGGTCGCAAGGCCTCCGGCAAGGTGCGGCTCTTCAACGGCAAGACCGGCGAGCCGTACAACCAGAAGATCACGGTCGGCTTCATGTACATCCTGAAGCTGCTCCACCTCGTCGACGACAAGATCCACGCGCGCTCGACCGGCCCGTACTCCCTCGTCACCCAGCAGCCGCTGGGCGGCAAGGCGCAGTTCGGAGGCCAGCGCTTCGGCGAGATGGAGGTGTGGGCGCTCGAGGCCTACGGCGCCGCGTACACGCTCCAGGAGATGCTCACGATCAAGTCCGACGACACGGTCGGTCGCGTGAAGGCCTACGAGGCGATCGTCAAGGGCGAGAACATCGCTGAGCCCTCGATTCCGGAGTCCTTCAAGGTGCTCCTGAAGGAGATGCAGTCGCTCGCGCTCGACGTGGACGTCCTCTCGGAGGAAGGGTCCGAGGTCGAGGTCCGCGAGGAGGACGACGAGCTCCTGCGGGCGGCCGAGGAGCTCGGCATCGACCTCTCACCGGGCTCGCTACGCGCGGCGGCACGCCCGGCAGACGCGCAGGAGACCGAGGAAGGCCAGGAGCGGGTCGACCAGGACGGGGAGTTGGCCCTTCCCGCCGACGAGACCCTGACCGACCTGGCCGAGGTCGAGGTCACAGAGGAAGCAGCGGCAGAAACCACGGAAGAGAGCTGAGGGAACTTTGATCGACATCAACGATTTCGACGCGATCCGCATCGGTCTCGCGTCGTCGAAGCAGATTCGCGACTGGTCGTCCGGCGAGGTGACGAAGCCCGAGACGATCAACTACCGCACGCTCAAGCCCGAGCGTGACGGTCTCTTCTGCGAGCGCATCTTCGGTCCGACGAAGGACTGGGAGTGCTACTGCGGCAAGTACAAGCGAGTCCGCTACAAGGGCATCATCTGCGAGCGCTGCGGCGTCGAGGTGACGCGCCAGAAGGTGCGCCGCGAGCGCATGGGCCACATCGACCTGGCCGCGCCCGTCTCGCACATCTGGTTCTTCAAGGGCGTGCCGAGCCGCATCGGCTACCTGCTCGACATCGCGCCGCGCGAGCTCGAGAAGGTCCTGTACTTCGCCGCCTCGATCGTGACCACGGTCGACGCCGCGAAGCGGAAGAAGGACCTGAACGACCTCGAGAGCAAGGTCGAGGCCGAGAAGGAGCAGATCGACGTCGATCGCGACGAGGCGCTGGCCGCGCTCGAGGACCGGCTCAAGAGGCGCCGCAACTACTTCACGAAGAGCGCCGAGCGGAACTTCGACGAGGACGACGAGTTCTGGACCCGCGGCCTGTCCAACTGGGCCGAGGAGCAGGCCATTCCGCCGCTCGAGGAGGCCCGCGAGCTCGTCTCGAAGCTCTTCCTCGACGTCGCGACCAAGATCACGACCGAGGACTCGAAGAAGATCCGCGAGCTCGTCCGCAACGCTGCGATCCGCGACGACCGGCGGCTGACGCCGAAGGAGCTGGACTCGGTCGCGAACTCGGCGATCCAGATCCGCGAGGCGCTCAAGGGCCTCTACAAGGAACTCGCCAAGGCGACCGGCTCGAAGAAGGGCGCGGTCACGAAGCACATCAACCGCGTAATCGACGGCCTGCTCGTCAAGAAGGCGCAGATCCACGAGGACGACCAGGAGCTCGTCTCCGGGATCGACGAGAAGCTCGTCGAGAAGGCGCGCGACCTCGGCAAGGGCCTGCTCCGCGAAGTGCTGGAGACGGCCGAGCCGAACGCGAGTGCCGACGAGATCCGCGAGCTGACGAACGACCTGTGCCTCCGCACGGACGGGAAGATCCAGAAGGAGGATCTCGACGCGATCGTCCAGTGGTCGCTGAAGGTGCGCGAGATGTACCTCGACATCGAGTCGCGGCGCCAGGACGCGCGCGAGGCGGCCGAGGACTCGAAGCAGCGGCTCGCCGACACGTGGCAGCTCTTCAAGGACCTCGAGCCGAAGCAGATCATCGGCGACGAGCAGCTGTTCCGTGAGCTGAAGGACCGCTTCGGCTCGCCGTACGGGTTCGACGTCTACTTCACGGGCGGCATGGGCGCGGAGGCGATCCGCGAGCTGCTCAGGGACCTCGACCTCGACGCCGAGGCCGCCTTCCTTCGCGAGACGATCAAGACGTCGAAGGGTCAGAAGCAGCAGCGCGCGATCAAGCGCCTGAAGGTCGTGAACGCGTTCATCAAGTCGGAGAACCGTCCCGAGTGGATGGTCCTCGAGGCGATTCCGGTGATCCCGCCCGAGCTGCGCCCGATGGTGCAGCTGGACGGCGGGCGGTTCGCCACGAGCGACCTGAACGACCTCTACCGGCGCGTGATCAACCGGAACAACCGCCTCAAGCGGCTGCTCGACCTCGGCGCGCCCGAGATCATCGTCAACAACGAGAAGCGGATGCTGCAGGAGGCCGTCGACGCGCTGTTCGACAACGGCCGCCGCGGCCGCGCCGTGACCGGCCCGGGCAACCGGCCGCTCAAGTCCCTCTCCGACATGCTCAAGGGCAAGCAGGGACGCTTCCGGCAGAACCTGCTCGGGAAGCGCGTGGACTACTCAGGCCGCTCGGTGATCGTCTCCGGGCCGTACCTGAAGCTCCACCAGTGCGGCCTGCCGAAGATCATGGCGCTCGAGCTGTTCAAGCCGTTCATCATGAGCCGGCTCGTCGACCGCAAGAGCGTGCAGAACATCAAGGCGGCGAAGAAGTACGTCGACTCGATGACGCCCGAGGTCTGGGACGTGCTCGAGGAGGTCATCGCCGAGCATCCGGTGCTGCTCAACCGCGCACCGACGCTCCATCGACTCGGCATCCAGGCCTTCGAGCCGGTCCTCGTCGAGGGCAAGGCGATTCAGGTGCATCCGCTCGTCTGTCACGCGTTCAACGCGGACTTCGACGGCGACCAGATGGCCGTCCACCTTCCGCTGTCGGCCGAGGCCCAGGCGGAGGCGCGGCTGCTGATGCTGAGCTCCAACAACATCCTCTCGCCCGCCAACGGGCGCCCGCTGGCCACGCCCGGCCAGGACATGGTGCTCGGCGGCTACTACCTCACGTACTGCGAGCAGGACCTGACGAAGACGACGGTCGAGAAGCTCAAGCCGCGTCCTCAGCGGTTCCAGTCAGAGGAGCAGGTCGAGATGGCGGTCGAATCGAAGCAGGTCGGGCTCCAGGCTCCGATCGAGTACCGCTGGCACGGCGAGCTGGTCCTGACCACGCCCGGGCGCGTGATCTTCAACTACGAGGTCGAGCGCGCCCTGCTCGAGGCGTACGAGGAGGGCGAGGGCTTCGAACCGCCCGAGTTCATCAACCAGACGCTCGCCAAGCGTGAGACGGACGACCTCATCTCCGACCTCGCGAACCGCTACGGCGCGCACGTGATCGCAGGAGTTCTCGACACGATCAAGACGCTCGGCTTCAAGTACGCGACCGAGGGTGGGATCACGATCTCGAAGAACGACATCGTGGTGCCGCAGGACAAGCAGGAGATCCTTGCTCGCTACGAAGCGCGGGTCGAGAAGGTCGAGGACCAGTACGAACGCGGCCTCATCACCGAGGAAGAGCGCCACGAGCAGATCGTCAACATCTGGACGGAGGCGACCGACGAGGTGGCCGCCGCCATGGAGAAGACGCTCTTCACGCTCAACCCGATCTACATGATGGCCAACTCCGGAGCGCGTGGATCCTTCAAGCAGATCCGCCAGCTCGCCGGCATGCGCGGCCTGATGGCGAATCCGAAGGGCGAGATCATCGAGCGCCCGATCCAGGCGAACTTCATGGAGGGCCTGTCGGTGCTCGAGTACTTCATCTCGACGCACGGCGCCCGCAAGGGCCTCGCCGACACGGCGCTCCGCACGGCCGACTCGGGCTACCTGACGCGGCGTCTCGTCGACGTCGCCCAGGACGTGATCATCCGCGAGGAGAACTGCAAGACGAAGGACTTCATCGACCTGCCGGTCCTGTCCGCGGACGGCTTGAACAAGAGCGCCCTCGGCCGCGTGCTCGGCGAGGACGTCATGAAGCCGCTCTCGTCCGGCAAGCCCGGCAAGACGAAGCTCGCGGGAAAGGGCGACATCGTCACGGTGCCGCTGCTCCAGGAGATCGCCGACGAGCTCGGCGACCAGGCCGCGGAGACGACGCTTCCGGTGCGGTCGGTGCTCAAGTGCCGCAGCGACTACGGCGTGTGCCGTGACTGCTACGGGATCTTCCTCGCCACGGGCGAGATGGCCGAGATCGGCGACGCGGTCGGAATCATCGCCGCGCAGTCGATCGGCGAGCCCGGGACGCAGCTCACGATGCGAACGTTCCACACGGGCGGCGTCGCCGGCGCCGACATCACGCACGGCCTCCCGCGGGTCGTCGAGATCTTCGAGGCGCGGAACCCGAAGGGCGCGGCGAAGCTGGCCGAGGTGGCCGGGCTGGTCGACCTCGAGCAGACCGACCGCGGTGTGAAGGTCACGATCGTGCCCGACGAGAAGGGCAAGGACGGCGAGGAGCTCGACGAGGTCAGCTACGCGCTGCCGCGCCGGACCCGCCTGCTCGTGACCAAGGGCCAGCACGTCGAGCAGGGCGACCCGCTCCACGAGGGCTCGATCGCGCCTGCCGAGCTGCTCGCGCAACACGCGGCGACCGGCAAGGGATCGACTCCGACCGAGCTCTACCTCGTCGCCGAGGTGCTCCGCGTCTACCGCTCACAGGGCGTCGAGATCCACGACAAGCACATCGAGCTGATCGTTCGGCAGATGCTGAAGAAGGTCCGCGTCGAGAACGCGGGCGACACCGAGCTCCTGCCGGGCCAGCTCGTGGACAAGATCGTCCTCGAGAAGGAGAACGCGCGCGTCAAGAAGGAGAAGGGCGAGCAGGCGACCCACGAGCCGTTGATCCTCGGGATCACGAAGGCATCGCTGGCGACCGAGTCCTTCCTCTCGGCGGCGTCCTTCCAGGAGACCACCAAGGTGCTGACCGACGCCTCGATCGAGGGCAAGGTCGACAACCTGCTCGGCCTCAAGGAGAACGTGATCATCGGCAAGCTGATCCCGGCTGCGACCGGTCTCAAGCAGTACCGGAACGTCGAGATCGGGCCATCCGAGAAGGTGCCGAAGGAGACCTACGAGCGGGCCACGCTGCTGCGCGCGCTCGAGGAGATCG
>WNGI01001936.1_pt1 | contig 24528 bp, 30 predicted proteins | sample 5400621 | NCBI WGS metagenome assembly WNGI01 (sample SAMN13153374, study PRJNA577476) | soil metagenome | isolation source: 20 cm soil or saprolite under Garry oak tree replicate 1 | place: USA:California | collected 2016-06-15 | reverse complement strand
CAGGACCGCAACCGCGACGAGGATCAGGGCGCGCCCGGCCATGACGCTAGGCCCGCCGAAGGATCCCGCGCTGGTCTAGCTGCGCCATCAGGAAGCAGAGGGCGCAAAAGTCCAGGCTCGCGTCCAGGGCAACCATCACGCCGATCGGGAGGCTGAGCACCCACGTGAGCACGGGGTTGCCGGCGAGCAGGAAGGCGGCGGCGATCAGCCAGATCGCGCCACCGATCACTCGGGCGATGCGGCGTGTCTCGTGGTCCTCGTGAACGTCGTCCCGTTTGAGCAGGCCGGCCGGCTCGAGCGCCCGCCAGACGAGCTGCCGGACGATGTCGGCCGGCCACCAGAAGCGGCCCACCAGCATGATGAGGCCGGCGATCGCGATCAAGAGGCTGCCGGCGACGCCCTGGAGGATGAGCCCGGCTGCGACCAGGACGACCATCGTCCATTGGTGCGCCTTCCGGGCCGTCCGATCGTACAGGGGCAGTTGTCCGGCGTCTGTCATAACTTGACTTTCACGATCCACAAACTCAACAATCTGAGGTTGTCAGTTTAGGTGCCGACAAAGCCAGCAGTCAAGCCGGAACGCGAGTGGCGCGACTCCTACGCCGACAAGGAGAATGGAATCAAGAATGCGGCGGGTCAATCGCCGGCTGTGGCGCTGGGTCATCCCGATCGGCGGCGGGCTGCTGTCCGCCATCCTCATCGTGATTGCCACGCCTCACGTCTCCTGGTTTCTCCGCGCCGGACTTGCCCTGATCGCTTTCCTCTACATCGGCGGCCAGTCGGCGGCCTATCTGTGGTCGAGCAGGGATCAAGGCAGCTGACACAGTTCGACATGCGGCTGATCCAGCGCGGCGCTCGGCTGCGGCGCTCCCCCTACTTCGATGCGACGCAGCGCTACGGCTGCCGGGCTTATACGGTCTATAACCACACCTTCCTGCCAAGCTATTACGACGACCCGGTCTCGGAGTACTGGCATCTGATCGAGCACGTCGCCGTCTGGGACGTTGGGGTCGAGCGTCAGGTGGAAATCAGCGGGCCGGATGCCTTTACGCTGGCCCAGCGACTCACCCCGCGAGATCTGTCCACGTGCGCGGTCGGCCAGGGGAAGTATGTCTTGATCACCGCCGACGATGGCGGCGTGATCAATGACCCAGTCCTGCTCCGGCTTGCCGAAGATCGGTTCTGGTTTTCCCTGGCAGACAGCGACGTCCTGCTGTGGGCCAGGGGCGTCGCGATCAACGCCGGCCTGAAGGTCGAGATCGCCGAACCCGATGTGTGGCCCTTGCAGTTGCAGGGACCGAAGTCCAAACCGCTGGTCGCCGACCTGTTCGGCGACCGAGTCGCCTCGATGCCCTACTACGCCTTCAGCGAGGCATCGCTGGACTCGATCCCCGTGGTCGTGACCCGAACCGGGTGGACGGGCGAAGTCGGGTACGAGCTCTACCTGCGCGACGGCAACCAGGGAGATGCGCTGTGGGAGCGGGTCATGGCCGCCGGCAAGACCTACCAGATCCGGCCGACCGGCCCCTCCGACATCCGCCGGATCGAGGCGGGGATCCTGAACTACGGCGCCGACATGACGCTTGCCGACAACCCCTACGAGGTTGGCCTGGGCTGGACGGTCGACCTCGACAAGTCCCAGGACTTCATTGGCAGGGCCGCCTTGCGACGCATCAAGGCGGAGGGCGTGCGCCGGAAGATTGCCGGGATCGAGATCGAAGGCCCGCCCATCGAGTTCAACGAGACCAAATGGGCAGTGCGGCAGGATGGCCGGCCAGCCGGACAGGTGACCTCCGCCATCCACTCGCCACGCCTGAAGAAGAACATCGGCTACGCGATGCTCCCCCTGCCGGCTGCCGAGCTCGGAACCAGGCTGACCATCGCCACGCCGGGGGGCGAGCGGGCCGCCCGGGTCGTCCCCAAGCCCTTCATCGACCCGAAGAAAGCCATCCCGAAGTCGTAGGTCCCCACCCCGACCCTCCCCCGCGAGCGGGGGAGGGAGATGCAGCGCGGGTTAGAATTCAGATATCCCAAAGAGTGACATCCTGCGGGTGCGGCGGCGGGAGGCGGCCGCCGACACGGCCTTCGCCAACGTGCTCCGGGAGGCGGTCGAGGCCGTCGAGAAGGCCGGATACCCCTTCCTGGTCCTGGGTGGGCTCGCCTCCTCGCTGGTTGGGCGACCGCGGTGGACGCACGACATCGACCTGATGGTGCGGCCCGACGATGCCAAGGATGTCCTGGAAGCGCTGCGAATCGCCGGCTTTACCACCGAGGAGACGGACCCGGTATGGATCTATAAGGCATTCAAAGATGATGTCCTGGTCGACATCATCTTCATGGTGATGGGCGGGATCTATCTCGACCCGGAGATGCTCAGCCACTCCATCGAGCGCAGCTACGAGGGCTTGCATCTGCGAATTCCAAGTCCGGAAGACCAGATCGTGATCAAGGGCGTCGTCCATCGCGAGGAGACCTCGCGCCACTGGTTCGATGCGCTCGCCATCATCGGGCGGTCCGATCTCGACTGGGAGTATCTGCTCCGTCGCGCTCGTGTCGGCGCCCGTCGGGTGCTGGCCCTGCTGATCTACGCTCAATCGAGCGATGTCCTGGTGCCGCATTGGGTGATTCGGCGCCTCTACGAGGAGATTTACACGCAATGAGCGAGCGTCGCGCCGACTACCTTCCCGAACACATCCGCGAGTCCCTCATCCACGACCCAAGAGTCGCCGAACAGGACCTCAAGGTCGATGTCAAGGAGCATCGAGTGATGCTGGGCGGCAACGTCGCCACCCCGCAGCTGCGGGAAACCATCACCAACGTGGCGCGCGAGCTGCTTCCGGGCTACGAGATCGTGAACGAGACAACGGTTGTCCCCGCGACCGAGCCGGATGGCGAGGAGCCTGTGGCGTGATCCGGATCGCGGCCGTCGGCGATCTTCACTACGGCGCCGGCTCCCAGGACATCCTCCGACCGAGCCTGCTGCACCTCCCCGACCGGGCCGATCTCCTCCTGCTGGCCGGCGACCTGACGCGCTGCGGTGGAACGGAAGAGGTCCGGGTTCTGGCCGACGACCTGCGCGGCTTGCCGATTCCGATGGTTGCCGTGCTTGGCAACCACGACTACCACGCCGACCGCGAAGAGGAGGTCCGGCGGGTCCTGGAAGGCGTTGGCGTGATCGTATTGGAAGGTGAGGCGGTAACGCTGGACATCGACGGCGCCCGGATCGGGATCGCGGGCACCAAGGGTTTCGGGGGTGGCTTTCGGGGAGCCCATGCCAGCGATTTCGGCGAGCCGGAGATGAAGGCGTTCGTCGCTCACACGAAAATGCTGTCGGACCGGCTGGAGCGGGCCCTGACGGACCTGGAAGCCGACCTGCGCATTGCCTTGCTTCATTACTCGCCCATCGAGACGACCCTGGAGGGCGAGCGACTCGAGATCTATCCGTTTCTCGGCAGCTATCTCCTGGCAGAGGCGGTCGACAATGCCGGGGCGGACCTGATCCTGCACGGCCATGCGCACCACGGGACGGAGAAGGGTCGAACCCCGGCTGGCATTCCGGTTCGCAATGTCGCCCAGCCCGTGATCCGACATGCGTACAACGTCTATACGCTCGACGCCAGCCGGCAGGTCATGGCCGCCGCCGGCGGCGTTACCTAAACGGGCGGAATGGTGTTATCTCGAATATGAAAGCTATCTGGAACGGCGCAACGCTCGCGCAGAGCGACAGGACGATCGTTGTCGAAGGGAACCACTATTTTCCGCCTGAAGCTGTCAACCGCGAGCTCTTCCAACGGAGCGAGACTCACACGATCTGTCCGTGGAAAGGTGAGGCGAGTTACTACTCCGTCGCGGTCGACGGCCGGACTAACCGCGATGCGGCCTGGTTCTACCCGTCACCAAAGCCGGCGGCCGCTGAGATCAAGGATTACGTCGCGTTCTGGCGCGGCGTGCAGGTCGAGCCCTAACCCCCACCTGGTCCCACTCGCTCCGTCCTATCGCGAGGAGCCTTACTGGTGGCGCGACGCCGCCCCGATCCGTTTGCCGCAAGCAGCCCTGCCGACGGAGGCGGATGTGGTGATCATCGGCGGCGGCTACACCGGCATGATGGCGGCAGCGCGACTCGCATGGCGCGGCCGATCGGTGACGGTCCTCGAACAAAATGAGTTGGGCTGGGGCGCGAGCAGCCGCAACGGCGGCATGGTTCTCCCGGGATTCAAGAGCGATCCGGGCTCACTGCTCAGGCGATACGGCGACCACGGCCGTCAGCTCTACCAGGCGACGCTGGACGCCATGGCGCTGGTCGAGGAAACGATCCGCGCCAACCAGATCGATTGCCAGTATGCGCAGACCGGCCAGCTGTACCTGGCGCACAAGCCAGCGCTTGTGCGACATCTCGATGATGAGGCGCACATTCTCAGCCAGCAGTTCGGATTGGCGGCTCGGGTCATTCCGCGGGTGGAGCTGGCTTCCGAAATCGGCTCATCCCGCTATTACGGCGGCTTGCTGGTCGAGCGGAGCGGCGGCCTGCACCCGGCAAAATATTTTGCCGGCCTTGCGCGGCTGGCCCGTGATCGCGGCGCGCACCTCTACGACCACACCCCGGCCACCGCCATCGAACGACGGCACCGTGGGGGCTTTGCGGTGAGCACGCCGCGCGGCCGCATCAGCGCGGGCAACGTCCTGCTGGCAACGAATGGCTACAGCGACTCGATCGTGCCGTCAGTCCGCCGGCGCGTGATTCCGATCGGGAGTTACATCATCGCCACCGAGCCCCTGACTTCCGAGCTGGCGCAGAGTGCCATTCCGAATCGCCGCATGCTGATCGACTCGAAGAATTTCCTCTATTACTGGCGGCTCAGCGCTGACAACCGCATGCTGTTCGGCGGCCGAGCAAGCTTTGCGCCGACCACCATCCCCAAGGCCCGCGACTGGCTCTACGCGGCGATGACCCGAGTCCATCCACAACTTCGCGGCGTCAGGGTCGAGCACGCCTGGAGCGGGCTGGTCGGCTTCACCTTTGACCGGATGCCGCACATCGGCCGCATCAACGGGGTGACGTATGCGCTGGGCTATTGCGGCACCGGCGTCGCGATGTCAACGTATTTCGGCCAGCTTGCAGCGGATTGGATCGCCGGCGATGCGCTGCCACCGTTCTGGCAGCGCCCATTCCCCTCGATGCCGCTCTACCGCGAGAAGGCCTGGTTTCTACCGGCGCTGGGCTGGTACTACAGGACGTTAGACGGTTTGGGAGGCGGCGGACTCCCTTAGCTTGAAGCGCTGCGTCTTGCCGGTGGCGGTCTTGGGCAGCGCCTCGACAAACTCGACCCATCGAGGACGCTTGTATTCGGCAATCTTGGAGCGAACGAAGTCCTGCAGCTCGCGGCCAAGCTCTGGCGACGGCGCATGGCCAGCCGCCAGAACGACGTAGGCCATCGGCTTTTCCAGCCTATCGGCATCCTGGCGTCCGATGACGCCTGCTTCCTGCACCGCGGGATGTTCCACCAGCGTGTTCTCGATTTCGACCGGACTCACCCAGATCCCACCAACTTTCAGCATGTCGTCCGCGCGGCCGGCATACCAGTAGTAGCCCTCGGGATCGCGGTAGAACTTGTCACCAGTTCGGATCCAGTGCCCTTCGATGGTGTTCTTGGTCCGCTCGTGTTTGTTCCAGTAGTAGGCGCAGGTGCTGTCGCCCTTGATCAACAGGTTGCCCACCGTTCCGTCCGGCACATCCGCGCCCGCCTCGTCAACGATCCGCGCCTCGTATCCCGGCACAAGCTCGCCGCTCGACCCGGGGCGGATCCGGCCGGGCCGATTGGAGATGAAGATATGGAGGATCTCCGTGCTGCCGATGCCGTCGAGAATCTCCCGACCGAAACGATCCTTGAAACGCTCGTAAAGGGCCTTCGGGAGCGCCTCACCCGCAGACACGGCGTGCCGGATGCTCGAAAGATCGAAGTCCTGAGCCTCCTGCTTATGGGCCAGCAGCTGCCCGTAATTGGTCGGCACCGAGAAGAACAGCGTTGGCTTGAATCGCTCGATCTGCGCATAGACGTTGGGCGGCGTCGGCGGCCCCGGCCAGAGGATGGTGGTCGCGCCAACCGCAAGGGGAAAGGTCAGCGCGTTTCCAAGGCCGTAGGCAAAGAAAAGCTTGGCCACCGAAAACGTCCGATCCGCGGCGGTGATTCCGAGGACGCCCTGCGCGTAGCACGCCACGGTATGGACGACGTCGTGATGCAGGTGTACGGCGCCCTTCGGAAATCCGGTGGTGCCGGACGAGTAGAGCCAGAACGCCGCGTCGTCCTTGCTGGTTTGTTCGACCTCGAGCTGCGGTGAGGCCGAGAGCAAACGCTCGAGTCCAATCTGGTCGGCGGACGCTGCGGCTCCGTCGACGACGAGATGCTTGAGGTAGGGCAGCTCATCCCGTGTAATGGCAGTCAGTTGGGGTAGCAATGCCCCGCTCACCACCGCGATAGTGGCGCGCGAATCGTTGAGCATGTAGCGGTAGTCCTGGCTCTTCAGGAGCGTGTTCGTCGGGATCGGCACCGCGCCGATCTTCTGCGCACCGAAAAAGCTGTACGCAAAAGCGGGCGTGTCGAGCAGGAGGAGCAACACCCGCTCCTCGCGACGCACGCCCAGCGCGCGGAGTCCGTTGGCCAGCCGGTTGGAGCGATCGGCGAGCTCCTCGTAGGTGACCGACTCATCGCCGCAGAGAATCGCCGTCCGGCCGCCGCGTCCTTCGCGAGCATGGCGATCGACCAGGTAGTCGGCGATGTTAAATGAATCGGGTACGGTAACGACCGGAGCCGCCGGCGCGGCGCGCTCGATCGTCGTAGCCATGCGCCAAGTCTAGAGCTAGCGTTCGCCTCGGCCGATCTCGGCCATGTGGTTCCGGTCGCGGCTTACCGCCTCGCCGCCCTTTTGTCCCGCCTGGCGCGCCTCCGATGGTGAGAACTCATGGGCGGTGCCTTGCTGGTGGGCTGCCCGGCCACCCTCGGCGGCGATCGCCCGTTGGCGCTGGTCGGTCATCCCGGCGAATCCCCGGCCGTTACTCGACCCGCGCGCGGCGCGGTGCGGCCGGGAAGATCTTGAGTGGGAGCGTTTCGATCGCGTGGTCGACGTCTTGCGTGACCGTGTGCGTGATCCGGTCGACCGAGACTTCGTTGTTCGCGATCTGCTCGCGCTTGACCGGCTCGCGACCTTCTTCTTCCCGCTCGATCGCTGCGATTTGGTCTCACCCTTTTCCCGCCGGACCTTGTTCACGGTGCGCGCGGCGACTTCTTCTGCACGACCCCCGTAACGCCCCGATTTCTTTGCACTCTGTTTGATGTGCTTGTACTGGCGCTCCCGTTTCGGACTCGCTCCGCGTGGCATGCTCTTCCTCCTTCCTGGCAGTTACTCTACTATATTAATGGTAGTGCTGACTACGCGTAAGCTGATAGTACTAGTGTAGCATGACGATCTCGTCTGTGCTACTGAAGGCCGTCGTCGGAGGTCTCGCGGTGGTCGCCTTCTCACTGGTCGGCCAGGCCGGTCGTCCGAAGCGTTTTGCCGGGCTGTTCTCGGCGGCACCCTCCGTCGCCGTCGCCAGCCTGGCGATCACCGCGGTAGTCAAAGGAGCCGACGCAACCGTTCCCTATGCCCAGGGAATGGTGTTCGGTACAGTCGGGATGGTCGCCTACTGCCTGGTATCGCTCTACCTGATTCAGCGACTTCACGCGCTGATCGGCTCGATCCTGGCTTGGCTGGCATGGCTCCTGGTCGCAGGTGGCCTCTACCTGGCACTCGGCCGATAACGATGGACGGCAGGCAGCTGCTGGAGGATGACCGCGAGCGCGTCGGCTTCGACTGGTCGACGCTTGGCTCTGTCAAGCCCGCAGAGCTCGGCATCCGCTTCGCCTTTGGGGCAGCTATTGCGCTGGTCGCCGGCGTGGCGGGTGCGGTTGCCGGCCCCAGGTTCGGTGGCCTTTTCCTCGCCTTCCCCGCTGTCCTCCCCGCGACCCTGACGTTGATCGAGAAGAAAGAGGGAACCACGAAGGCCTGGGCGGATGCCAGCGGTGGCGTGCTGGGCGCGCTGGGTCTCGGCGCCTTCGCCTTGACCGCGATGCTGCTACTCAGATGGAATCCGGTCGCCGCCCTCCTGGTGGCATTGCTGGCCTGGACCGTCGTCTCCGCCGGACTCTACTTTCTGTTCCGCGCTACTGGTCTCTTCCTGCGACAGGACCGGCTGGCGTCGACGTCTCGCTCGTGAGTTCGCCGCTGGTGGCCACGCCCCGCCAGTTGACGCCGTACTGAAGCACCAGGCCGTCATCGCCCACGGTAAGGTCGGCCGTGAAGCGCCCGGAGCGGTAACGATAGCGGTGCTGGTCGAGCCGCTCGTACGACTGATCGAGTCGCTCCACCTCCAGCGACGGGAAGCGAATCCAGGCGGCCGTGACGGCTCTGGTTTCGGCGATCGCCAGGGCGAGGCGCCGGATGGGCAACGTATTCGTGGAGGGCGACCACTCGAGGTCCACGTCGAGACATCCGTCAAGGTCGTTCAATCTCCCATCTTCGCGCGACCAGTGACCGGCCCCGTCGGCGGATACGCTGAGAATTCGCCGCCCCCCGTCTTCGAGCTCGACCTGGACGTCGCGCGTGCGCCAGCTCTGGTCGACTCGGATCGCGTACCGGACCAGATAAGGCGTGTCCTCGTGCGTCTGCAAGATCAGGCCCTTGAGCTCGAACCCGTTATCCGAGACGCTGGCGATGAAGCGCTCCATGCTGGGAGCGGTCAGGCCCTGCCACAGGATCCAGCGCCGTTTGCCCATCGGGCGATTATCGGTAAAATCACGCGGTCGGGCAGATACCGAAGCGGTCAAACGGGACTGACTGTAGATCAGTTGGCCTAGCGCCTTCGGGGGTTCGAATCCTCCTCTGCCCAATACCCGAGCCCACATAGCTCAGGTGGTAGAGCGACGCCTTGGTAAGGCGTAGGTCGCCGGTTCAACCCCGGCTGTGGGCTCTCCCTTTTTGTGCGAATTCGGCTGAAGCACGACAAAACGTGTTCGGCTGATGCTTTACCCAGGTTCGGCTGATGCCTTACAGGAGTTTCGGCTGATGCTTGACACTCCGGCCGAATCAGCTTCATCAAGCATCAACCGAACCTGCAGATCATCTCCGCTTCATTCTGTCCGATAGCCTGTGCTCATGGAACCACGTATCCACCCCCCGTTCATGCGGTTCCATGTGATGTATCCATTTGTCACGATGCTCAGCGCCGTTGGCGCGCTTGCCGGGGCCTTGCTCGGTGCTCTACTCGGCAATCTCGACGCTGGCATTGCCGCCGGCTTTGTGCTGGGGATGGTCGCCGGCCTGATCGTCGGCATTCGCATGCTGAATCAGCTGACACGTGGTCTCGCTAGCCCGCCGCCACCAGGCGGATGGCGACGCTGGGACGATGACGACGAATGGACCTAGCTCAGGGCGGGTCGTAGCCGACGATACTTAGGATGAGGAGATGGCCGTGCGACGCGAAAGGGCTGTCGCCCACAACCCCGGTAAGGACCTCGAAGGACAGGGGTTCACGCCGCTGGCGAATATAGGTTCCGGTTTCGGCGATCTGTCCGATAAGGCCGAGGACGGCGGCCCGAATCTGACCGAGCCCAAGAGATTGATCGCGAGGCCGCACCTCGACGACGAACGCACCATCTTGATCGATCTGGCTCGAGTCAAGCGCAAACATCGAGTTGGCCTGCCCGCATACCGCTCGCAAGTGCGGTAGGAGGTGAATCTCGGGCTCCTCTGCAATCCAATTCGTTACGAAAGCGAGCCGGCGCAGCTCCTCAATTCCCTCAGCGACGCGCGAGCCATCGGCGACGCCCTCACCCCGTGTGTCTCCCTCCCAGCGAGCCCTCACGAGGTGAGGCTAGCACTCGACGTTTCGATAGGCTTGCCATATGCCTGCCAAAAAGAAGGCTCCGAAGAAAGCCCCGAGAGCCGCGGCGCGAGGTCGGAAGCCGGCCGCGGCGCGCGGCCCGGAGCCACGCGATAGCGTTATCGATCTATCTGGAAATGACGTCTCGCAACTCGCGGGGCAGGTCGAGAAGCATGGCGGCGCCGTCGTAGGCGCCTACCGCGACCCCTTCGCCGGTCAGGCGTTGGTGCTGGCGTCGCTCCCGATCAAGAAAGTCGTAGCTACGCCGTTTCAGCGCGATCTCTCTAAAACCCACGCCACCCGGCTCGCTGATGCCATCGGTGCTGCAGGGCTGTTCCTCGATCCCGTCATCGCGGTGCCGTCCGCTGATGGGTTCTGGTCGCCGAATGGCCGCCATCGGCTGGAAGCGGCTCGGCGCCTGGGCATGCGGTCCGTGACCGCCCTGCTGGTGCCCGATGAAAAGATGGCCTATCGCATCCTGGCCCTGAACACCGAGAAGGCGCACAACCTGCGGGACCGCAGTCTCGAGGTGATCCGAATGGCGCGCCAGCTTGCGAAGGAGCAGCCCCGCTCAAAAGAGAACGAGCACGCGGTGACCTTTGAATCACCGGCGTTCCTTACCCTCGGTTGTGCCTACGAACAACGCTCGCGCTTTGCCGGCTCGTCGTATCAGCCGGTGCTGAACAAGGTCGATCGCTTCCTCGACAGCACGCTCCCGGCGGGGCTCCGCCAGCGCGAGCAGTGGGCGGTCCGGATCATGGATATCGACGACCGCGTGGCGGCCCACTTGAAGACGATGCAGGCCATGGGAATGAAGAGTCCATACCTGCGCGCGGTCATCGTCGCCCGCATCAACCCCGTTCGCTTCGTGCCGCCGTCACGCAAGAAGGATGCTGCGCCGCCGATGTCGATGGCGGAGGCGCTGACCAAGATGGCGGCCAATGTTCGCAAGTTTGACCCGAAGTCCATCAGACCCGGCGATCTGGCGCTGGTGGCTGCTATCGCTCCGTCTGCCGCCGACTGACGGTGTTTCGCCCGCTGGCGGCGCTCGATGCGTTCGATCGACGGCTCTTCGACCGGCTGACCCGACCGGAGCGTCGTATCGTCGACCGAAGCCTGAAACGGTTGAGCAATAGCGCCAACCGATCGATGCTCTGGCTAACGATCGCCGCAGCCATGGCCGTCTTCGGCGGCCACCGTGCACGGCAGGCGGCGCTGCGCGGTGCGGTCGCGATCGCGATCACCTCGACCCTGGTCAACCTGCCGCTGAAATACGTGGCCCGACGCGACCGGCCGCCGCGGCGGCGATTCGATCGACCGTTGCCGATCAGCATGCCGGGCAGCTTTTCGTTCCCATCGGGTCACTCCGCCTCAGCCTTCGCGTTCGCCACCGGCGTTGGACTTGAGCACCCCTGGATGGCTCTTCCAATCCTCCCGCTGGCAAGCGCGGTCGCGTACTCTCGGGTCCACCTCCGGGTCCACTATCCGTTTGACGTGCTGGCGGGGGCCGTTATCGGAGTTGGCATGGGCCTGATGAGCGGCCCGGTCATTCGCGCCGCCCGCCGCGGATGGGACTCGATGGCGCCGGTGCCGGAGTCGGAACGTCCCTCGAGCAACGAGCTGATCCTCGTTGTCAGCCCGGGCGCGGGCCGCAGCGCGAAGCTGGTGCGGGCGAAAAAGGCCATCAAAGCGATGGGCTTACAGATCGCCACCGAGATCCCGGTCAAGGACGCGGCGCTCTTGGCGCGGCTGTTGCAGCGCTCCGGTCCTTCACCGATGATCGTTGCGGCCGGCGGCGACGGGACGGTTGGCGCCGTCGCCGACGCTATCGTTGGGACGCCGGCGGTGCTCGGCATCATTCCGCTCGGCACCTCGAATGACTTCGCCCGATCGATCAGTGTCCCCATGCACCTCGAGCGTGCCGTCCAGCTGCTCGCCAGGGGGCGTATCTCAAGGGTCGATGCGGGTCGCTTTACCGGCGAGGGAGAGAAGCCCCGTCATTTCGTGCACGCTGCAGCGGTAGGCTTGAACGTCGCCTTCGCTCGGTTCGCGACTAGAGCCGATGTGCGCGCGCGTCTCGGGCGCCTCACGTACGCGGCGGCGGTGGCGCTGGCACTTCGGGAGCGCCCGATATTTCGCTGTGAAATGGAGTGGGAAAACCGAAAGGAGCAATCGAGTTTGGTCCACCTCGCGGTGATCAACGCCCCAGTTTTCGGCGGTTTCCTCGACCTGAGGATTCCGGGTTCGGATCCGGACGATCGAACGCTCGACGTCATCATGATCGAGCACCTGCCGATCCGTCGCCTGATCCGATCGGCGATCTATCCCGCCGTCGGCGTTCGGCGCGGCATCCGGGGCATTCGCACGCTCCAGGTTTCGCGGCTGAAAGTACGGCCAACCGAATCGATGGATGTAACGCTTGACGGGGAGGTCGCTGGAAAGCTCCCAGGGATCTTCGAGGTCGTGCCGGCCGCGCTAAGGGTTGTCACGCCTGCCCACTTCAGGGACGACCATCGATAACCGCGCGGAGCTCGTGACGTTTGGATTACGCGTCCTCGGCAGCTTCCTGGGCCTGGCGATCATCACAGCGGTGGTCGGGTTCGGCGTCAGAGCGTTGAGCCTGGGTCTCGACATCGGGATCATTCAAGCGGTGGCCGCACATCGCGATGCCACGGTGACCTCGATCGCCGAGATCGTGACCTATGCGGGATCATTCCCAATCCTTGCTCCGATCGCCGTCGCCGTCGTCCTGCTCCGACGCTGGAATCGGCCGGCCGATGACATCGCGCTGGTGGTTATCGCCGCCGGCAGCGCCGCTCTGCCGTGGTTGGTCAAGCTGATCGTGGCGCGGCCGCGGCCCAGCCTCGAGCAGCTTCAACATCTGTCGTCGCTCAGCTTTCCCTCTGAGCACACTACCCAGGCGGCGGCGATCTATCTGACAATCGCCATCGTCCTCTCAAAAGAACTGGGCCGCGGCTTGAGGGAGCTCGTCATCGGGCTCGCCGTGGTGATCGCCGTGGTCGTTGCCTGGTCGCGAGTCTATCTCGGCGTGCACTATCCCACGGACGTAGCAGCCGGGCTCCTCCTGGGGTGGAGCTGGGCGCTACTCGTTTTCCACTGGGCTCGGCCGAGCCTGGAGCCCGCATCCTGACCTTCCCCCGCGAGGGGGCGAGGGAAAAGTAGCCAACCGCCCGACTTATCACGATTTTTTGGTGAGCCGGTGACGGCCGCCAACGAGGCTGCGACCAGTTGACAACGATCGCGAGACCGGCGATGCCATCGGCGGGGCATGTCCGTTGTACCGGCAGCGGACGGGGAGCAAATTCCGCGCGAACGCGCGCGATGGTGAGGGGGCATCAGCCCAATGGATCGCGACAGGTTCAGCTTGCGCAAGGCGTTGTCGGCGCTGATGGGAGCGACCGTGCTCCTGCTGGGGATTCCGGCGTTAACCGTGAGCGCCGCCGGGATCGACGATTATCCGTATCGGGGGACGTCCAACCTGTTGGATCGGTGGGGCTTCTATACCGGGTACTGCACGTCCTTCGCCGCGTTTCGATTGAGCCAGGAAGGGGTCGTCCTCCATGGAGCGACACTGCAAGGCCCGAACGGCAAGTCGGCGTTCTTCGGGAATGGCGGGACGTGGGACGCGGCCGCCGCATCGATCGGCTACGTCGTCGATGCCCATCCAACCGTTGGCTCGGTGGCCGTCTGGCACGGCGGAGAGGACGGTGCCTGGTCGGGTGGCCATGTCGCGTACGTCATGGCAGTGGATGGCGCGGGCAATGCGGTCGTTGAAGAGTACAACTGGTCGAACTATCTCCGGTACGGCCAGCGCACGACCCAGGCACGCCGCTACATCCATTTCGTGGGCGCGGCGACCCGGCCGGTGGTGCTTCCGCCAAAGGCTCCTGCGGTGCCGGTGGGCCATCCGTATCGCACCACGGATGTCGTCCGGCAACGCTCCGGGCCCGCCACCTGGTATCGCACCGTGGGGATCATTGCTGCGGGCCAGCGGATCATGATCGTTTGCCAGGTTCGGTCCGGCAGCGTCATCAACGGGACCGGGATTTGGGACCGGCTGAGCAACGGGTCCTACGTGACGGACTACTACACCTCTACCCCGGCGTTCAATCGCTTCAGCCCCGGACTTCCGCGCTGTTAATCCCTGCAGATAGGAGGGCCGCATCGCGCGGCCCTCTTTTCATTTGGGGGGCAGCTCGCCGCGTCGAATCTGGTTGAGCCGTTCGCGAGTCCTGGCATCGAGGCGATCCTCGAGCCGACGGGCAATGTCGGACCGGGCACGGCTATCGCCAATCTGCTCGTTCCGGCGCGCCAGCACGGCATCGACCTGGCTTTTCAGGGTGAGCGCCGAGACGGTCTTGATCTGGCGACCCAGGGCCAGGTCGCGCTGGACGGCATCCGAGGTCGCGACGGTCACCTCATCGCTCGCCTTCGCCTCGAACAGGAGCCTTTCAATCACGTGGTCGGCAGATGTCTTCCGGCCAGAATAGACGACCTGGACGCCATTGATGGTCTGCGTAGAGGCCTCGGCGTCAGGTCGCCGATGGGAATCGAAGACGACGGTAACCTTCTGGCGCGTCATGGCCGCGTAGTCGGCGAGGACGGAAATCAGCAGATCTCGAGCGTCCTCCAGTTTGACGTCCTTGACCGCCGAAAGCTCCGGCCAGGCAAAGATGATGTTGTAGCCGTCGACGATCAGCCGCTCCATTCGCTCAGCCTACGACCCGGGCACCTCCGTTTGTTGGCATGGTAGGTTGGTGCCTGAATGCGGACGCCACCGGACGGTCCCCATCCCGCAGACGCGATCACCGGCAGCGAGCTTCGCCGCGATGTCTCGGTCTGGGGCTCCTACATGTGGGGCTACGCGGCGGTCGGCGCCGACATCTACACCGCATTGGGGATCATCACCCTGGCTGCCCTTGGCCTGGCGCCACTAGCCTTCCTGGCCGCCGGGATCGTTTTTGCGCTCGTCGGCCTCTGCTACGCGGAAATGGCTTCTTCGTATCCATTGGCCGGAGGCGGTCAGTACTTTACTCTGCGAGGCCTCGGCGACCTGTCCGGGCTGATCGCCGGTGCGGCCCTGGTCCTCGACTACACGATCGACATCTCGCTCTTTACGGTGGTCGCGCTCGGCTACTTCAACTACTTTCTGCCATTGATCACGTTCGGCCACCATGCGGGTGACTTCACCGTGTCGCTCGGGCCGGTTCACCTCGCCTGGCTGTGGCTGCTCGAGTCGGTCGCCGGCATTGTTTTGCTCATCTGGCTCAACGTTCGCGGAATCAAGGTCTCCACGAATTTCAACGAGATCATCGGGACCATCGCCATCTTTGCGCAAAGTGTGATCGTGGTGGCCGGCTTCGTGCTCGTCTGGAAGCCGGAGATTGTTGCGAACCAGATGCTGTACAACCGGCCGACGCTGAGTCAGTTCGCCTTTGGCTCCTCACTCGCAATCATCGCCTTCGTCGGACTGGAGACGATCTCGCAGGTCGCTCAGGAAACGCGACGGCCCGCGACCATCATCCCGCGCACGTCGATTGGTCTGGTCATCTCGGTGCTTCTCTTCGCCATGGCCTTCTCGATCCTCGCCGTAGGCCTGGTCAATCCGTCGGAGTTTGCCGGCCACGAGGGTGAGTCGGTCGCCCTGATTGCGAGTCGGATCCCGATCATTGGAGTGGTCGCCGCCCCCCTGGCAGCGGTAATCGGCGCTCTCATCGTATTCATCTCGGCGAACTCGGGGGTGGTCAGCTCGTCGCGGCTCAGTTATTCAATGGCCCAGTTCGATCTCTTGCCCGCATGGTTCAAGAAGGTGAACAAGCGCTTCGCGACGCCAGCGCGGGCCGTGATCGTCTTCGGCGGGATTGCGATGTTGCAAACGATCTTCGCCTTCTTCACACCTGGACAGCCTGGTAAAACCGCAGCGATCGATGTCCTCGCCGACCTTTACGCCTTCGGTGCCACTACCGGTTACCTGTTCGTTTTCATCTCGCTGCTCGTCCTGCGATTCAAGGATCCCTTCACGCCCCGGCCCTATAAGATGCCGCTCAACATCCGCGTGACCTACAAGGGCAACCAGGTCTGGTTCCCGGTGCTCGGCCTGCTCGGACTCCTGGGCGTCCTCTTCTTCCTGATTCTGGTGCTGCTCACTCATCATTACGCCCGCATCGTCGGTCCCCTCTGGGTGGTGGCCGCCATCATCCTGTTCGCCATGTACCGACGACGGCGCGGCCTGCCCATATTCAAGACGCTTCCACGGGATTGGGAAGGCGCGACCAAAAAGGTGCTGCTCGAGGCGGAGGAGTTCCAATCGCTGGAAGAGTACGAGGCAGCCCTGAGCGAGCATCGGGCGCGCACCTCCGGTCAGCCGAGCTAGCCTGGCCCTGGCTGGCGCCGGACCCTATCATCGGGCGCGTTGACGCAGGACTTCGTAGAGCAGAATCGACCCGGCGACGGCGGCGTTCAGAGAACTCACCTTGCCGAGCATGGGGAGGCGGACCAGGGCGTCCGACTTCTTCCGCAGTAGCTCGTGCAACCCTTCACCTTCGGCCCCGATGACCAGCACCAGCGGCCGGCGGTAGTCGAAGTCCGTGTACAGCGTGGGCGCATCGCCGCTCAGCCCGACAATCCAGAAGCCAAGCTGCTTTAGCGTCTCGGTCGCCTGGGCGAGGTTGGCGACCCGAGCGTAACGCAGGTGCTCGGCGGCGCCGGCAGAGGCTTTGACCACCGACGGTGTGACCTCAGGCGAGCGGTTGTGAGACGTCACGATACCGCCGACCCCGGTCGCCTCAGCCGTCCGGCTGATGGTCCCCAGGTTTTGAGGATCCTGCAGGCTGTCGAGCATCAGGAGGACGGCATCCGATCGGTCGGCCAGCGCCTCACGCGCCATCGGCTCCAACTCCCAATATTTGCGCGGGCCTACGTAGGCCACCACTCCCTGGTGCGCCTCGGAGTGCGCGATGTCATCGAGCTTTCGCCGGTTTGCCGACTCGATCGTGATCCGCCGGCCGGCCGCCAGTTGGCGTAACTCCTTGAGCCGGGGTTCCTCGCGCAGGCCTTCGGCGAAGAGCAATCGCTTCACTGGTCGGCCGGCGCGAAAGGCCTCCAGGATCGGATTGCGTCCGTAAATGATGTCGGGCGGGCGGGGCATGCCGTTGTCGGACTTACCGGATCCGCTTCCAGCGGGTGCCGTCCTGGGTATCGTCCAGCTGGATCCCCATCGCCAGGAGCTGCTGCCGGATCTCGTCGGCGCGGGCGAAGTCACGGCGATCGCGTGCCGCCCGCCGCTCCGCGATGAGCCGTTCGACCTCGGCGTCGACCGCCTGCGGGAAGTCGATCACGTCCAGGATTCGATCCGCGTGCCGCAGCATGGCCATCGCCGCAGCGCGCTCGTCCGCCGTCGCCTTGCCTGACTCCAGGCGCATGTTGAAGGCCTTAATGAACTCGAAGAGATGTCCGACCGCGGCCGGGAGGTTGAGGTCATCACGCAGCGCGTCGTCCCAGCGCTGCTGGACCTCGAGCCCCCCACCCTGACCCTCCCCCGCAAGGCGGGAGGGAATCGGGCCGAGGCGCACGGCGAACTCGTCGAGCCGCTTGACCGAACTTGCGGCGGCCTTGAGGAGCTCGGGAGAAAACGCCAGTGGACTCCGGTAATGCGCGCCGGTCATGAGCGCATAGCGGATGGCGCGCGGCTGATAGCCCTCGGCCAGGACGTCGCGCAGTGTCGAAAAATTCTTGAGCCGCTTTGACATCTTCTCGCCCACGGCGTCTTGCAGGAACTGGGCGTGCAGCCAGTAGCGAGCGAAGGTCTTGCCGGTCGCTGCCTCGCTCTGCGCGATCTCGTTCTCGTGGTGGGGAAAGATATTGTCGACGCCGCCCGTATGGATGTCGAAGCTCTGACCCAGGTACTTCATGCTCATCGCGGAGCACTCGATGTGCCAGCCGGGGCGCCCCGCCCCCAGCGGCGTTTCCCACGACTGCTCGCCTGGTTTGCGTGCCTTCCAGAGGACGAAATCACGGGGGTCGTCTTTGCCGTAGTCGTCGACGTCGACCCGCGCCCCAGCCTTGAGGCCGCTGACATCAAGGTGCGCCAGCCGCCCGTAGCGAGGAAAGGTCGCAATCCGGAAGTAGGTCGAGCCGTCGCTGACGTACGTGTGGCCCTTTTCACTCAAGACTTCGATCAACGAGACCATCTCGAAGATGTGCTGAGTGGCACGCGGATAATGCTCCGCCCTCTCGATCCGCAAGATATCGAGGTGCTCGAAGAATGCCTCGATGTATGGCTCCGTGAATTCGTCAATCGTGATGGCTTTGTCCGCCGCTTTCTTGATGATCCGGTCCTCGACGTCGGTGAGGTTCATCACCTGTGTGACCTGGTAGCCCTGCTGAATCAGAACGCGACGCAGGAGGTCCTCAAAAAGAAAGGTCCGGAAGTTCCCGATGTGGGCGTAGTCGTGCACCGTTGGGCCGCAGGTGTACATCCGCACCTGGCCAGCAACCAGGGGCATGAACTCCTCGGTCTTGCCGGACATCGTGTTGTGGAGCCGAAGCGGCGTCACGGAATCTCTCGAAGCAGGGCCACAGCCTGGGCGGCCAGGGCCTCGCCGCGGCCGATCGCGCCGATGTGGTCGGTGGTCGTCGCCTTTAGCCCGACCGCTGCCGGATCGACGCCGAGCGCATCCGCCAGGCTGTTCCGAATCTGCTCGCGATACGGCGCCAGCCGCGGTACCTGGGCGAGCAGCGTCACGTCGACGTTCTCGACCGCCCACTTCGCCCGCCGGCAGTGATCGGTCACCTCGTGGAGCAAATCGAGGCTACGGGCGTCTTTGTATTTCGGGTCGTCATCGGGAAAGAGCGTTCCGATGTCACCAATTCCGGCGGCGCCGCAGAGCGCGTCAATCAGCGCGTGGCAGATGACATCCGCGTCGCTGTGGCCCTGCAGCCCCATGTCCCAGGGAAGTTCGATGCCACCAAGCACAAGCCGGCGGCCTACGACCAACCGGTGAAGGTCGAACCCGGTTCCTACGCGCACCGCCGCCCACCCCCGCCGTCCAGTCGCATCTACTGCATTCTGCTATACAGCGGCCGTCGATCTCGGCGATTGTTAGGGCTGTTCAGGCGGCCTTCTGCAAAGACGCTCTGATGGCTTCCGGCCCGACCTCGACCACGTTGCCATCCTCGGACTGAAATAGCATGAGCAAACGCAGCTCCGACCACGGGCTCCACGGATTGCCTGTGAGCACAGCGGCGATTTGATGCGGGTCGAGCTGTTTCATATTGGCTGTTCGTCCTGGCCGGCGCCGGGCTGCCCCTACTGAATAAAACGTCGGAACCGTTACGGCCCGCGTAGCGGCTACACGGACACGGGGTGGGCGGCGAGCAGGGCTTCCACCATCAGCGCATCCTCACGGGTTGCAACTTTGAGGTTGCTGTAGGAGCCTGTGAAGACCTTGACGGGCTTGCCCAGCTTTTCGATCAACTCCGCATCATCCTCCACGACGATCCGCTCACGTACCGCCTTATCGTGCGCCGCAACAATCCAGTCGTAACGGAACACCTGCGGAGTTTGGACCTGCATCAGGTCGGAGCGCTCGACGGTGCCGTGAACGAAGCCGGCGCGGTCTACATGCTTGTATGTATGGCGGACCGGGATGGCCGCGGTGGCCGCCCCATGCTGGCGAGCGGCCTCGAGCCCGGCATGGATCAGCTCGTCGCTGATCAGCGGCCTCGCGCCGTCATGGACGATCACAAAATCCGGCGGATCCTTTGCGAGGCTCTGCAGTCCGAGGCGAACCGAGTCCTGCCGTCGTTCACCGCCGAGGCGAATGTCAATCGCCTTCCGCCAGCCATCACCTTCCAATTCGCGCGCGACTTCGAGCAAATTGCGCTGCGAGATCAGCAACGTGATGCCCGTGATCTCGGCGCAGCGGTCGAACGCCTCGAGGGTTCGCCGAATCAGTGACCGGCCTCCAACCGGCATCAAGACCCTTGCGCTGGACTCCCCCTGATGAAGCCCGGCCCCGGCTGCCGGGATGATGGCCTGTACCTGCACGCTTCACCCCTTTGTCTGGCGTTTGGTGGCTTGAGTATACGGGCGGCGGCCGGCGAATTGAGAAGCGGCGCGTGATCGACCACGGACACCGCCTGGGCCGGAGGGGTTGAAGTGACGGTTCGATGGCTGCGGAGAGGCTAGAAACCGTTATTCGCACAAAACTTAGTGATCGCGGCCAAAACGATTGCGCAGCACTGAGCGACTGATTCCAAGTCGACCCATTCTCGCGCCCCGTGAAGTCCTTCGCCTGCCGGACCGAAAACGACGCTGGGGATGCCCGCTGCGGTTAGCAGCGCCGCATCAGTCCATCCGCTTAGTCCGCTGATCACCGGATCCCGCCCAAGCTCTGTTAGAACTTGCATGCCGAGAATCTTGACGATATCCAACTGCGCACTGACGTCGAGAGGCTCACGGTTGAAGATCGGTCGACACGTGGCGCGAAACTGCGGATCAGCTGCGCTTAGACGATCAATCACGGCCTGGATTTCGTCGCGTACCATCTCAGGAGTCTCTCCCGGCAAGGTCCTCCTTTCAAGGCTCAGCTTGCACAATGCTGGGTAACTCGACAACTCCTGTCCGCCCTCAATAACTGAGGCATGCACGGAGGCCGGGCCGAGAAGGCGATGACGCGGCCCGGCCTCCAGGTGGCTGCTCAGGGCCTCAAGGGCGCCCAGGAACTTGCCCATCTTGACGATCGCGTCCACTCCCTCTTCGAATCTCGAGCCATGGGCGGCGACCCCGCTGGTCTCAATATCGAGCCAAACGAATCCCTTATGACAGGTTGCGATCTCAAGCGCGGTTGGCTCGGCCACGATGGCAGCGTCAGCATGAAATCGGGCCGCGAGCGATTCCGTTCCCAGGCTCGCGAATTCCTCGTCGATGACACCGGCGAAGATCACCGTACCTTCAAGTTGGCGTTCTGCTGCTGCCGCAGTCGCGAGCATGAATGCGGCAAGGCCACCTTTCGTGTCCATGGCACCCCGGCCAAAGAGTCGGCCGCTCTCGATAGCGGCCGAGAAGGGCTGGTTCATAGCGGCTACGCCGACCGTGTCCAGGTGTGCATTGAGGATGATCGTGCGACCAGGTCTGCGTCCGCCCGCGACAGCGATGACATTGGGCCGTCCGGTTGCCACGTCTTCAAGGGTCGCCTCAATCCCGTGTCTCTTGAACCAGTTCGCGACGAACCGCGCCAACTCGGCCTCACCGGCCCCACCAGGGACCAAGGAAGGATTGACTGAGTCGATGACGACCAGTTGGGTGAGCAGCGAAACAAGCTCGTCGGCGAAAGCGTCGGTCACGCGATCATCCGCCCATCGGGGTCCATGAAGAGGATGAATGATAATCCTCGACGTGCGCGTGAGCGACATCCAACCACGGCCACGCGCCGGTCAGTGGATCAGAAGCAGCATCCCGCTTCTGACCTTTGTGACGCTTGGGCTCCCGGCGGGAGCACTCGGCGTCGCCTGGCCGTACATGCGCGCCTCGTTCGGGGCGCCGCTGGCGGGTCTCGGGCTCGTGCTGGCGACCTTTACGATTGCGTATTTTCTGGCGAGCGCCACCAGTGGACCGCTCACCGGCCGGCTCGGCACCTCGGGCCTCCTCGTGGGCGGCTGCACCCTCAGCGCCGTGGCCTGGCTTGGCCTGGCCCTCGCGCCTGAGTGGTGGATCGTCATCGTGGTCAGCTTCCTGGCGGGCGCCGGCTCGGGCCTCATTGACGCCAGCGTGAACGCGCACATCTCGTTGAACCGCGGGGTCAGATATATGGGTTGGCTGCATGCGTCGTGGGCGGTGGGCGCGGCCCTGGGTCCGCCGGTTGTAGTGGTGTCGCTGGCCGGCACCAGTTCGTGGCGGGCGGGGTTCGCGGCGATGGGCGGCGCGTTCCTGGCGGTCGGACTTCTGGTCAGTGCCAGGCGTCAGGACTGGGCAGAGGCAGCCGTGCCCCCGGCCGGTAACCCGTCGCAGAACGCGCCGGGTCGGCCCGCCTACCGTCGGGCCATGGTGGTCCTCGCCGGGCTGTTTCTGGTCGCCGCCGGGCTCGAGGCGACGGCCGGCGACTGGTCATACACGCAGCTCACGGTCGGCCGGGCCCTGTCGGCCGGGCTGGCTAGCTGGGGCGCCACCCTGTTCTGGGCCGGATTGGCCGCCGGCCGGGTCGCACTCGGCGTGCTGGGCAACCGCTTCCCACCCATTCGGTTGCTCGACGCCGGCATCGGCATCTCCGTGCTCGCGACGCTTATGTTCTGGCTCGCGCCGCCGCTGGTGTCGGCTCTGATCGCGCTCCCCCTACTGGGCGCCGCCGTCAGCGTGATCTTTCCGGTGCTGCTCTCACTCACCCCGGGTCGGGTTGGCACCAGGATGACCGCCCATGCGGTCGGATACGGCCTTGCGGCCGGCACCATCGGCGGCGGCGGAGTACCAGCCGGCATCGGCGTCGTACTCCAGTCGGTCGGGTTGTTCACGTTAGGACCACTGCTGAGTGTCCTGGCAATGGTGCTGGCGCTACTCCATGCCATCAGCCGAGGCGCTCGGCGATACGCTCAGCTCGGGCAAGATCGTCCTGGGTCGTGATCTTAATGTTGTCGGGCTCGCCGTCGATCACGGCGACGTCGCCGCCCGCCCATTCGATGACCGAGGCGGTATCGGTGCCGACGAATCCCTGACGGGCCGCCTTGTTGTGCGCCTCCAGCAACCAGGTCGCCTGGAAGGCCTGCGGTGTCTGCACAGCCCAAAGGTTCTTGGGATAACCGGCTATCCAACCATCGGCGACGTGCACGACGCTCCCGGCAAGAGGCAGGCCCGGAACACAGCCAATCGTGCGATCGGTTTGGGCCAGCAGCCGCTCGATCAGGCGATGGCTCGCAAACGGGCGTACCGCGTCGTGCACCAGGACCTTTTCGATTTGTTGGGCGTCGATCCGGGCAGCGAGCGCCTTGAGACCGGCAAATTCGGAACGATGCCGCACGTCGCCGCCAGCGACGACCATGCGGAGCTTGGGGAATCGTTCCTTCAGGCTTTCGCACGCGCGAAGGTCTGAAGCCCGGGCGACGAGCACGACGTCGGCGACGTGCCGGCTCGACTCGAGCAGAGCCAGCGAATATTCGACAATCGATCGACCACGGATCTCGAGGAAAACCTTGGTTTTCTTTGCCTGCATGCGGGTGCCCTCACCGCCGGCGACGACGATCGCGGCCGTGCTCATTTCCTCGGCAGGATGCTGACGCGCACTCCCGCGGCTTCGCAGAGCGAGAGCATGTCGGTAATCTCGCCCTCCCGCGCCACCGCCCGAGCCAACGTATCGACCAGCCCCTCGCGGGTGATCAGCCACGGACCGCGCGCCTCGACGAGCGTTTCTCGGGGCACGGTCCGGCGAACCAGACCGTCTACGACCTCTTTGCACGTATCGGTGATAGGAACGGTGGCGACGCTGATGGGGAATGCCCCCACCCTGCCCTCCCCCGAAGGGGGAGGGACATATTGCTCCAGGGGAGAGGGAATTACTTCATGGATTACGAAGCGGTTCGCGCCGGGGGATGCGGCGGCCAGCGCCTGACGAAGCCGCTCGACAATGGCTGGCCCGGGGGCGATGGTGAGGACGGCGAGATCAGTGTCCGGTGCCGCCGCCCTGGATCCTCCGTAGTGGTTTCGGCCGCCCCATCGTCGACTCGCTGGCCGGCGTGGCGAAGATCATCCGCCCGGCCGCCGTCTGCAGCACGGAAGTCACGATGACCCCGATGGTCTGGTTCATGTAGCGCCGGCCGTTCTCCACCACGATCATGGTGCCGTCATCCAGGTAGGCGACCCCCTGGTTCTGCTCCTTCCCTTCCTTGATCACCTGGATGTTCATCTCCTCACCGGGGATGACAACCGGCTTGAGCGCGTTGGCGAGGTTGTTGAGGTTGAGGATGCGAACCCCTTCCAGCTGCGCCACCCGGTTGAGGTTGTAATCATTCGTCATGATGGCGGCGGTTCGCGTCTTTGCCAATTTGATGAGCTTCATATCGACTTCAGTGACATCGGGCACGTCCTCGTCGATAAATTCAATGTCGACCAATGGCTCTTTCTGCAGCAGGTTGAGGACCTCGAGGCCGCGACGTCCGCGGTTGCGGCGCAACGCGTCACTGGAGTCGGCGATGTATTGCAGCTCAGCCAGCACGAAATGCGGGACAAGGATCTTTTCGCGAAGAAATCCAGTCTGGGCGATGTCCATGATGCGACCGTCGATGATGACGCTCGTGTCGAGCAGTACACCCGTCTCTATCGCGCGGCCCTCGATCAGACCGGCCCCCGCGCGGGCGGGGCCGAGCACAAGAGCCATCATCTCGTGTCGCCGGTTGAGCCCGAGAGTCACCCCCCAATAGGCGAAGACGAGGGCCACAATCAACGAGATGACGAAACCGAGATACCAGGGCAGCTTGGCCAGGAACAGACCAACGAGCGCCGCCAACAGCAGCCCAACCAGGAGTCCCACCGTCGCCGCCACCAGATCTGGCAGCGGCGTGACATTCAGCTTATTTTCGAGCCAGAAAAAGGGCTTGGTCGTAAC
>WNGI01001452.1_pt1 | contig 24535 bp, 25 predicted proteins | sample 5400621 | NCBI WGS metagenome assembly WNGI01 (sample SAMN13153374, study PRJNA577476) | soil metagenome | isolation source: 20 cm soil or saprolite under Garry oak tree replicate 1 | place: USA:California | collected 2016-06-15 | reverse complement strand
GGCCCCCGCAGCCACCAGCGCCAGGTCTGCCTCGGCCATCGGAACGCGCCCCTGCTCGATCATCTCAATCACCTCCAGAAAGTTCGCTGGGCGGCATTGTCAGGCCTACTTCTCAAATTGTCAAGAGATCAATTGAATTCTTGACAGACCACCCCAAAACGGGGATACTGGCGAGCGCGATGACAGAGCGCGCCTTGAAGATCGAGCTGTTCGATCAATTCGCCCGAGTAGCGCAGGCGGCCGCCAGCGGACGCCGGGTAGAGATCGTCGACGTGCTGGCCAACGGCGAGAGGAGCGTCGAGGAGCTGTCGCGCCAGGTTGCCATGTCGGTCGCCAACACCAGCCGTCACCTGCAGGTCTTGAAGGAGGCCGGACTTGTCGCCGCCACCAGGGAGGGGACGCGCGTTCGGTATCGGCTGGCCTCGCCGGCCGTCTACCGTTTCTGGGTGGCGTTGCGCTCGTTGGCGGCTGAAAGGTTGCCGGGCGTACAGGGCCTAGTCGAGGCGTATCTGGGTTCGCGGGAAGGCCTCGAAGCGATCAGCGGCGATGAGCTTCTGGCTCGACTTAGGTCCGGCGAACCATTGGTGGTGGTCGATGTCCGACCCGCCGAGGAGTATCAAGCTGCACACGTTGCCGGCGCGGTTTCGATTCCGCTTGCGGAGTTGGAGCAGAGACTGCGGGAGTTACCACGGGAGCGGGAGGTCGTGGCTTATTGCCGTGGACCGTACTGCGCTTTTGCGCCGGAGGCGGCCCGTACCCTCCGTGAGCACGGTTACGCCGCGCTATACCTCACCGACGGCCTGCCGGAATGGGCCGACGCGGGGAATGGTGTTGAGTCGGACGGAGTCGGAAGTTCGACTGCGGACCGATGAAGGGGGCCGACCTGACAGCGGGTCAGCAGACAGCGATGCTGGCTGACCGCTACTCGCAGCGCGCCGAAGCCTATGACGGACTTTGGAGTCCAATCATCCGGCCCGTTGGCGAGCGTCTGATCGCACGGCTTCCGTTGTCCGGCAAGACGAGCCACGTCATCGACATTGGCACGGGCGCAGGCGCGTTGTTGCCAGCAATCCAGCGGGCGGCTCCAAGCGCCGTCATCGTCGGCATCGATCGTTCGCAGGGCATGCTCCGCCTGGCCAAAGAGAGGCACTCGTGCCCGCTGGCACTCATGGATGTTCAGAGGCTGGCGCTGCCTGCCAACCGTTTTGAGGTAGCGATCGTCGCCTTCGTCCTCTTCCACCTGCCGTCGCCCGAACAATGCCTCGCAGAGGTGAACCGGGTGTTGCAGCCAGGAGGCTCCGTGGGCACGGTTACATGGGGGTCTGAGACGGAGCCCCTGGCGAGCGCCATTTGGGATGACGAGCTGCAAGCAGCGGGCGCCCGGGTGATCCAGCTGCCCGCAGTCGACAATCGGGCTTGCTGCGACAGCACTCAAAAGATGACTACGCTGCTCGGGCAAGCGGGATTCGTCTCGATCAAGGTATGGACCGAGTCGATTGAGCATCGATGGCGACCGGAAGACCACTTCGACTATCAGTTGCGCATGAATTCGCGACTGCGTCTTCAATCATTAGATGTCCAAGATCGTGAGTCTTGCATCAACCGTGTTCGAGACCGCCTATCCGGTGCGGATCGCGAGCAGTACGTCTACCGCGGCGAGGTGTTCATGGCGACGGCGGTCAAGGCAGATCATCCGGCGCGCAATTACTAGGAGAAGACGATGGCCGAGATACTCGAGGTGGTCGATCTGGAAGCGCTCCGCAAGGAGGTGCGCGAGAAGTACCGCGAGGTCGCAGAGGACCCCACCGCTGAGTATCACTTCCATACCGGGCGCGCCCACGCGGTTCGACTCGGCTACCCTGCGACTCCGCTTGACCAGCTTCCCGATTACGCCTGCGAAGCCTTTGCCGGCGTGGGCAATCCTTTCTTTTGGGGCGGACCGAAGCCTGGTGAGAGGGTCGTCGATCTTGGATCCGGAGCCGGTATGGACTCCTTCTTGGCGGCGCTCTGGGTGGGCAAGGAAGGACGTGTGATCGGTGTCGACATGACTCCTGAGATGCTGGATCGCAGTCGGTCGATGGCAGCCAGGTTGGGCCTCGACAATATCGAGTTTCGCGAGGGCCTGATTGAAGATTTGCCCATCGAAGATGGGTGGGCGGACGTCGTGATATCCAACGGCGTAATCAACCTCTGCCCGGACAAGCTCGGCGTCTACCGTCAGATCTTTCGGGTGCTAAAGCCGGGAGGCCGGATGACGGTAGCGGATATCTGCCTCGAGCGCCCCGTTCCAGAGGAGGCGCTTCGTGACATCGATCTCTGGACGGGTTGAATCGCCGGCGCCCTGCCGTGCGCAGGGTGGGAGACAGTGATCGGCGGCGCCGGGCTCATCGACGTGGAGCTGGCCAATCCGCTCGACACGTTCGCAGGCGCTCGCGGAGAAGAGAGCGCCCGCGAGTTCGGCACCCTCGGCTACTCGATTCGAGCCCGCCGTTCCGCGTGAGCGACTGCTGCACACCGAAGGGTTACCGACAGATCTTCAGCGAGAAGAATGCGGCCGGAGAAGCAAAACGCTACCGGAGCAAGGGCCTAGATGGGACTTCTAAGCAAATCCTTGACTTCATCACGGAGCAGGGCGTCGAAGGCAAGACGCTTCTGGAGGTAGGGGGTGGCATCGGAGCCATCGAGATCGAACTGCTCAAGGCCGGAATGGGAAGGGCGGTCAATGTTGAGCTGACACCCACCTACGAATCGACTGCCAGCGAACTTATCCTCGAGGCCGGCCTGGGTGATCGCGTTGAGCGAAGGGTGATGGACTTTGCCGAGGCAGATACCTCAGTGGAATCGGCTGATGTCGTCGTCATGAATCGCGTCATCTGTTGTTATCCGGACATGCCCAAGCTGGCCGGCGCGGCGGCCGTGCGCGCCAAAGGCATGTTGGTCATGAGCTTTCCCAACTACCGCTGGTGGACCCGGGTTGGTCTAACGATGGTCAACCTCGTGTTCCGCGTCATCAGGATGCAGTTCCGAGTTTTTCTGCATCCACCGGCGCGGATCTTGGCTGCCGTCGAGCAGCGCGGATTCAAGATCAGGCTTAACAAGCCAGGCCTCATATGGCAGGTCGTCGCGCTTGAGAGGACCCCGGGAGGCGCTTAGTGATAGCGAAAGAGGGCAAGACCGAGCGGGGCCTTCGTCTGGCCGAGTTGCTCGCCGCGGTTTCGCTCGCCACTGATCTCGCGCACGATGTGCCGGCGGAGAGCGCGCTTCGAGATTCGTTGCTTGCGGTTGAGCTGGCTCGACTCGCGGGCTGGTCCGAGCCTGACCTCTCGGACGTCTTTTACCTCGCGTTGCTGTACCACATTGGATGCACCGGGGCAGTCGCAGCGCAGAGCCGGCTTGGGGCGGGTGACGACGTGAACGTGCGCCGATGGATGTCCGAAGCTGACTACGCCGATCGTCCGCAGCTTATGCGCATTGCTATGACCAAGCTCATGCCGAAGTGGGGCCCCACGAATTGGGCTCCAGCCATGGCGGCGTTCGCGACCGCCGGACGGGACCTCCCGGAGGCGTTGGCCAATACTGCAGAGGCCGCCGCTCGGCTTTCGCAAAGGCTGGGCGCGAGTCCTCGAGTCACGGCATCTTTGAGCCACGCCTATGGACGCTGGGATGGGCAGGTCTTCCCGTTGCTGCCGAGCGGCGAAGGACTGTCGGCGACCGGCCGCCTCGTCCACCTGGTGCACGTGGCCCAGATCTATCACCAGATGGGCGGGGCCGACGCCGCGGATGAGGTGGTGCGACGCCGCAGCGGCACCGAGTTCGACCCCGAACTGGCCAGACTCTGGCTGCAGAACAGTCACGATTTGTTTCGCAAGGTGACGCTCGATTCGGTTTGGGATCAAGCGCTGTACACCGAACCCGAGCCCCACCGGCGCGTTGGTCCGGCCCATCTGGACGACGTGTGCAGCGCCCTCGCCGACTTCGTCGATCTCGCGTCTCCCTTCACGTCCGGACACTCTGCGGGAGTCGCCCGCCTGGCTGAAGCGGCAGCTCTCAATGCGGGGCTTGATACGGACGACGTGGCGACAGTCAGGCGCGCCGGGCAGGTTCATGACCTCGGCATGGTCAGCGTCCCAAACCGAATCTGGATTACGCGAAGGCCGCTGAATCCCTCCGAGTGGGAGCGAGTTCGCCTCCATACGTACCACAGCCAGCGCATCCTTAGCCTCGCGGCGCCATTGCGGTCGTTTGCTTCCGTCGCGGGTCTGCACCACGAGCGACTTGACGGCTCCGGCTACCACCGTGGATTGTCCGCATCGGTGGTGCCGACGCCCGCTCGCATCCTCGCTGTCGCCGAGATGTATCAATCGATGAAGGAACCTCGTGCCTGGCGACCGGCGCTCACACCTGACGAGGCCACACGTCAGGTGGGCGGTGAGGTCGCCGCGCATCGCCTGGATCCCCGCGCGGTGGACGCGGTCCTCATGGCAGCTGGTCAACCCCGATCAACCAGGAGGTCAAGCCGGGCGTGGCCCGCCGGACTCACCGACCGGGAGGTGGATGTGCTGAGTGCGATCACACGCGGACTTGCCAACAAGCAGATCGCGCGAGAGCTACATGTCTCACCGGCCACAGTACACACGCACGTGCTCAATCTCTACGGCAAGATCGGCGTCAACACGAGGGCGGGCGCGACGCTGTATGCCTTCGAGCACGACCTCACCGATCCGGCGAACCCATAAAAATCGACCGAACGGTGGATACCCTGGCGCGGCATTTGTACTTACCGTCGAGCCATGAAACAATCCTCCATGCACCTCACCAGGCTTAGTTCGGCGCCACCGGATGTCGTCTACGATTTGCTGGCCGATCTCGGAACGCATATGACCTGGGGCGGTAAGCAGCAGACCAGCGACTTCCGGCTCCTGTCGCTCGAAGCACCGGCCGGTTCAGCCACTGCTGGCACCACCTTCACCAGCACCGGATCCATACCGATGTCATCACGGCGATGGGAAGATCGGTCGAAGGTCACTGCAGCCGAGCGCCCAAATACGTTTGAGTTCGTAACCACCGCATGTGCGCGCGGAACCCGGCGCTCGATGGAAGCGACCTACAGGCACCGGTACGAGATCGCGGCGACGCCGGGAGGTTCGAAGGTCAGCTACAGCATGACCCAGCTGACCTTGTCAAATCCCTTACTCCGACTTGGTCTGCCAGTGGTCAAGACCCTGACCTGGCGATTCGGAATCCCGTTCATGGCGGGGCGTGGATTCCGTAACTTGGTGGCCGGCGCTGATCAACGCGCCGGCAGAGAAAGTCTTCCTCGCGCGCAATCAAATCGCGTGTGAGCTCTCTGATGCTCGATTGATCGACCAAACGGTGGATTCCGCCACGGACTTCACGCAGCTAGGCTCAATCAGTGACAGCGGTTTGCGGGGCTCGCTGCTCACGGTCACCGTCGGCCCCAGATTTGACTTTCGTAAGGAGGTTCGGAATGCCGCTATATATGGATATTCATCACAAGATCGATGGCCTGACCGCAGAGGCGATCAAAGGCGCGCACGAACAGGACGTAAAGGTCCAGAAGAAGCACGGAGTTACGTACCACAAGTACTGGTTCGATGCGGCCTCTGGCAAGGCCTTCTGTCTGGTCGAGGCTCCCAACAAGGAGGCCGCCAACGCTGTGCATCGCGAAGCCCACGGTTTGGTCGCCGACGAGCTAATCGAGGTGCAGGAGGGGGCTTAGTCAGGCTGGGGGTAGCGAGAACGCAGCGTGAAGTTTGTCGGGATTCGCTACACCGAGCGGCCGGCAAATAGCGCCGGTCCGCTCGGTCGGCTCCCGGCCTGAGTCTCACGACGATCCGGTTTGAGTCAAAAACAATGACCGCCGACCCCGTTTCAGAGTCGACGGCCAGAACTGCTGGGGGATTGGTCCGTACGAGCGGCATTCCCTACCCCTGAGATCCGGTACACGGCGCCCGAGCTCGCCCGGTGACCTTCCCGGCGCGATCGTACGCTGGCAGCTGCGATCCAACAGGCCGTTTGAGGTCCTGGGATCAGGTCGCACGCGGAAATGCTCGGTGGATCGATGCGCGCTCCTCGATCAGTCGAGATTGCTTTCTGCGTCAACAACCGGCCGATCACAATGTCAGGAGTGTCACGTGCGGCCTTAACACGACAGCTACGTCGGATTCTCGAGATCGGTTGCCTGCCGACAGACACTGATCAGGAGAGGGTCACGAACGCTCGCCATCAGCATCGCGGTCGTGCCTATCTTCGCGAGGTTTGTAGCCACCAAGCGACTCGGCCTTCTGCCCCTACCGTTCCTCGGGCTTGGAATCTCTGGACCCTCGTCGCGGGGATTTATCTAATAATTCGTCCGGCCCCGATAACTCGTTCAGCCTAGCCCAGCGGCTTGAGTTCGTTCGAGCGGATTGAATAGCGTCCGGTTTGGGTTATGGCGACTCCCGAAGGAACGCGAGCACCGCCGCCACCCGCCGGTGCACTTGCGGCTCCTCCGACAGGCCTAGCTTGGAGAAAATCGCATTCGCGTACTTCTCCACTGCCGACTCTGAGACAGAAAGCGACTCCGCGACTGCGGCGTTCGTCTTGCCCTGCGCCATCTCACGCAATACATCTGTCTCGCGAGGTGTCAGTGACGCTAGGGGCGAATGAGCCCGCCTCGCCCGCGATGCCAGCAGGGCCTCAACGACGACCGGGTCAATCACCGATCGCCCCGCGATCGTCTCCCGAAGCGCACGGAGCAACTCATCCATATCGCCGATCCGCTCTTTAAGCAAGTAGGCCAGCCCAGCCGTCCCATCCTTCAGGAGCTGGAACGCGTACGCCTCATCCGCATGCTGGGACAACACGACGACGCCAACCTCGGGGTGACTCGCCCGGATCTGGTGCGCGGCGTGAATGCCTTCCATGTCATGAGCAGGCGGCATTCGGATGTCGGTCAAGACGGCATGTGGAAGCAGCCGATCCACGGCATCGAGTAGCTCCTCCGCGCTGCCAACGGCCGCCACTACCTGGACCTCGCCGGAGTCTTCGAGCAGCCGTCGGGTGCCCTCTCGAACCAGGTAGTTGTCCTCGGCGATCACGATCCGCAAGGGGTCAGACATGTGATCCGTTCGAGGTGGGAAGCGACGCGTCAAGGCGGGTGCCCGATTGCCGGCTGTCAATCTCGACGTGCCCGCCGAGGGCCTCGATACGGTCGCGAAGGCCCCGCAGTCCGGACTCGCGGACCGCATCTTGGTCAAAGCCGTGACCGTCGTCGGCGACCGCTACGCGCAGCCACGAATCGTTCGCACTTATCGTGACGATCGCCTCGGTCGCATTCGAATGCTTGAGGACGTTGGCGAGTCCTTCGGCCACGACGAAGTAGGCCGCCCCTTCAATCTCAGGCGCAAAACGGACATCGCGGACCGACAGATCGCTGTTGACCCTGACGCCCACCGGCATGCGGGCTGCCATGGCGTCGATGGCTTCGATCAGGCCCCTGGAGCTCAGCACAGCCGGATGTATCCCGCGTGCCAGTGATCGCAGGTCGGCAAGGGCGTGTTGCGCGCTGCCCTGAAGCTCGGCCAGCGTCTGGGCTGCCAGCGCTGGATCGCGGTCGATCTGGTTGCGTGCGAGGCGAGCCTTGGCAATGAGGACCACCAGCTCCTGCTGGATTCCGTCGTGCAGGTCACGCTCGAGGCGCCGTCGCTCGCTTTCCTGGGCCTGGACCAGCCGGGCTCGCGATGCGGTCAGCTCCTCAGCCTGTGCCTCGAGCTGCTCCAGCCTCGCGTCCAGCTCTGCGCCAAGTCGGAGCGTGTGGAGCGCGTGACCGGCCTGGGCGATCAGAGCCTCGGTCAATCGCTCGCCGCCGGATTCGTCGGCGGCGATCTCGCCAACGGTTTCGCCGCCGTAGGTCACAGAGAAGGTCTTGCCGAACCGACCGCTTTCTGTGGCCGGCCAGACGGCGGCGCGGGTCTGGCCGCCCGGCAGGAGAAGGCTCACTCGTGCCCGCAGGCTCCCCATGCTTCGCGCCACCGCTTCGGCGACCTGGGCGAGCGCGCGATCCATATTCCCCGGCGCTGGCGTTCTGGAGAGCTCCGCTAGCAGTGCGTACGGATCGGCGGGTGCTCCGTATACGAGCCGGTTGGCGATCCTCTGGAGCCTTGCTCGCACCGGCTGAATCAGCACAACCACCAGGCCCATTGCGACGACAGAAAGCAGGAGGTTGGGCCGGCCACCGGTTCCGAGTGCGAGCCCGACGCCGACCACGACCAATAGGTAGGCGAGCGTGATGAACGCAACCAGGCCCGCGTACGCAAGGCCTCGGCTGATGACGACGTCAATGTCGTAGAGCCGGTGGCGAAGGATGGCGCCGCCGATGGCGAGCGGCAACAGCAGCAGGGCCAGCGGGATCAACGCCGCAAAGTAGGGAGTCTGGTACGGGGATTGGTGCGTAAACAACGTGGCGACGAACGCTCCCGACCACAACGCGGCTTCGAGGGCGACCGCCGCGAAGAACCATTTCAATTGTTGCCGTTGGATCCCTCGTGACCTGCTGAACCGAACCGCTAGCGCGGCCACAGCCGCAAAGAGGGGCAGGATCCAAAGCACGCCGGATGCGAGAGTCAGAAGGTCGAACAACCAGCCTGCGGTGGGGTACGGACCATCGACGATCTGACGGCCAAACATCAGCTGGCTCAGTGACACCCACACCAGCTGGTCCACGATGCCCACAGCGGCCGCCCATACGATCGGCCTCCAACGCGCCGACGGCAGGCGCCCATCTGGAAATAGCGCTGGAACCACGATGAAGAGGAGGCTTGTGCCCGGGTACCAGATCCAACCGCGAAGCCACTCGGCGAAGACGGCCGCGGGCAATGGATGCCCGGAGGTGAGCGAGTAGGCGGCATACGCGCCCGCGAAGGCAGACAGCGCCAGGCACAGGCTGCCCGCTACGGCGACGAGCCCGACGCCGTGACCAGCGTGGCGGCGAAGGATCAGGGCCCCGACGATCCCAAACTCGATCGCCAGCAGCGGCGAGAGCGCGCCCCACCAACCGAACTGCAGGGTCTGGGAGACGTGGTCGCTTGCACTCAGACCCAGGTACAGGGTGAACGGGTAGAGGAGGACCTCGATCCCGGCGAGGATCCAGGCCACTCGGCCGGCGACGGGCTGCCGAAGAGCGCTGCCGATCACTAGCGGATGTTCCCGCATCTGCCCCTGAACGTCCATGTGGCTGGCCTCTCTAGCTTCCTGGGGGAATCCTCACCTTCGATTCGCAGGCTGGCTTGATCGACCGGGGGAGCGATCTCGCCGCAGTCTGTCGCTCATGCAATCCACACCTTCGGAGGAGATCGTCAAATGAGAGATGCCGTCTGGAATCGCGTCGGGCCCGCTGCCGGGCTGCTGTTCTTTCCGCTGATCATGTTTGGGTTTTCGATTCACGGATATCCGGATATCGCACCAACCGACGGCCAACTGGCCAAATGGTTGGCCGGCGTCGACCAGAACACATTTAGGCTGGGGGTGTACGTCGAAGCGCTGGGGACGGTCTTGTTTCTACCATTCGTCGCCTGGCTCTTCGGTCGTCTGAAGCAGAGTGCCCGCGACTCGTCTTGGCCGGCCATCGCGATGCTCGCTGCTGGTGCCGGATGGATCACCGTCACCCTGCCAATCAATGAGTCATGGGTGGGGCTTGTGGACCGTGCTCGAAATGGCCTGGACATCGGCGTGGCTCAGACGATTGTGGCCATCAATCAGGCGTGGTTTGAAATGACCGGAATCCTGTTCGGTCTCACGCTCATTGCAGCTGGGGTGGCGATCATCCGTGGCGGCGCAATGTCACGATGGGCGGGCTGGGCTGCTGTCGTGATTGGGCTGGGGGTCGTGGCGTCGGTGCCCGTCGGCGCAGCGTCGACACCAGCTCAGATCCTGGCGTTCCTATGGTTTCTAGTTGTCGGCGGCTATTACACGTTTCGTCCGGGCCGGACTCAGGAGCAGGAAGCCGGTATGACGCAGCGCTCAGTCACAACCGGAGTTGCCGCCACAAGATAAGGATCGCCGTTGGCCGGGCGCCCGACCGAGCTGACTTGCTCGGCCGGGCGCCCGCCGCAGGAGGGATCTCACACCCCGGCGACCGCGACGGTTCTTGAGGAGGGCTGCGTTTCGTTCGCCAGGCGCGGTCCCCGGACGAAAAGGGTCACGCCGGCAACCGCCATCCACAGGAACCAAGCCAGAGTTGGGGCAACGACGAAGTTGGCCCCGAGGATGAAGGCCGGGACCATGGAGACCGCAATCACGCCCGCAGTTCCCGCTAGCCAGCGTGGGATCCCGCCGTGTAGAAGCCCCGACGCCGCGACGGCGCCGATCGACAACGCTTGCACCAGCATCGAGACCGTGAACGCGAACTCACCAATTACCCACAACGACCGTGCGAGCCCTGGGTCCAGCTGAACCGGACTCGTGTACAGAGCGTACGTGGCTGGGAAACTGCCCAGCTTGATTGCAATCGATACGACGCAGGCGACAACCGCGACTTGAGCCGCCACCGCGAACTTGGGCTCGGCAGGACGAAGCCGCGAGTACAGGACGAGCGTGAAGACCATGACCGACAAGTAAGCCCAGAGCTCGATGTGAACGAGCGCATTGAGGTTGGGCATGCCGTGCTGGTAGACGTAAACGGCGATCTGCTGACCGGACGCCGTGCTGGTTGGGGCTGAGTCATCGCCACCTCCTTTGACAAACCCGAAGATCGGGAAGATAAGTCCCGTGAGCGCGGGGAGACGACCAAGCCACTTGTTGTCCATATCGAAACTAGACCTCCTTAATGGGCTGAAGGGAACGGACGTATCGTCTGGTCCAAGCGGGGGGCTGGTCGTCCGGTGCCGGGCTGAATTTCGTCTCGGTCGCTTGGTGGAGACTCGCGTGCCTCTCATCCTGCTGACGTAGGCCCTGTCAGCTTTCGAGCTGATGGCAGGCGCTTGACAGTGACCTAAAGTGCCGAGTAATGGATAGACGCTGGCGGATCGCCGCGGAGTTTGGGCCTGCCGTGGCATTTACCTTGCTCTCGCAGTACGAGATCTGGGCTGGACCGATCCCGCACATGGGAGGGTCGATCAGCGGTCCGAAACCGGTTCTGTCTGCCGTCGTGGGCTTGATCAGCGTCGGGCTGGCGCTCCGGCTTCGCAACCCGCTTCTTGCCCTGGTCTTGGCGATGGGCCCCTTCGGGGTGCACGGCGTCGTTGACCATTTTCTCGGGCCGGGGGGCCCGAACTTGTTCGAAGTGTTCCTCTCGCAGGTTTTCATCGTGTATTCGACCGCGGCGAACACCTCCGGTCGTAGGACTTACGCCGGTGCGGCGATTGTCATAGGCCTCCAGCTGCTGGGCTACGGCCCAACACTCCCAGGCAGCTTCGACCAAGCGTCCGGAGAGTGGGTGTTCTATGCGATCGCCTGGGCGCTAGGTAAGACGCTTCGGCACCGAGTTCTGCGCGGCGACCGCCTCGAGGCTCGAGCCGCCGAGCTTGAGGCTCAGCAGCACGCACAGATCCAGGCCGCCGTCGCCGACGAGCGAGCACGAATCGCGCGCGAGCTGCACGACATCGTTGCCCACAGCGTCAGCCTGATGGTGCTGCAGGCCGGCGCGGCTCGCCAAGCCCTGGACAGGCAGCCGGAACGAGCACGGGAACCGTTGCTCTCAGTCGAGTCGACCGGGCGAAGCGCAATGTCGGAGTTACGCCGGCTGGTCGCCATGCTGCGTCAACCCGGAGACGAAGACCAGCTCGCGCCCCAGCCCAGCCTTCGTCATCTAGACCTTTTGGTTGCTCAGATGCGGGAAACGGGCCTGGTCATCGACGTCGACGACAGCTGTCGACAGGACGGAATCCCACCTGGCGTTGATCTTTCTGCATACCGAATCGCACAGGAGGCCCTGACCAACGTCCTCAAACACGCGAGCGCCGGCCATGTTTGGCTCACGGTGCGATGCGACGGTGCCATCGTCGAAGTGACGATTGAGGACGATGGACGCGGACCGTCCGCTAACGGGTTCGTCGCGGGAGGCCACGGTTTGATCGGAATGCGGGAGCGGGCCACTCTTTTCAGCGGCAACCTGGAGGTGGGAGCTCGCCCGGGGGGCGGCTTTCGGGTCTTTGCGCGCCTTCCGTTTGAGCCGACATGATCCGGGTCCTCGTGGCCGACGACCAGGCCATGGTGCGTGCGGGTCTCCGCCTGATCCTCGAAGGCCAGGCCGACATCGAGGTGGTCGGGGAGGCAGCCGACGGCGAAGAAGCGCAGGTCGCGGTGCGACGTGACCGTCCCGACCTTGTGCTGATGGACATCCGAATGCCGCGCATGGACGGTATCGCCGCAACCCGGAAGTTGATCGAGCACGATCCGGTTCTGCGAATTCTCATAGTGACCACCTTTGACGCCGATCAGTACGTTTTCGAAGCCCTCCGCGCAGGAGCCAGCGGCTTCATCCTCAAGGATTCATCGCCTGAACAGCTGGTGGCCGCGGTTCGGCTCATCGCCGCTGGGGACGCCCTTCTAGCGCCGGCACGTACACGCCGGTTGATTGAAGCCCAAGTCCGACCCCAGTCCAGCTTCGACAAGAGCCTCGTCGGAACTCTCACCGATCGCGAGCGTGAGGTCCTCGTGCTGATGGCGCGCGGTCTCGATAATCGCCAGATTGCAACCGAACTGTTCGTCAGCGAGGCGACTGTGCGCACTCACGTCGGCCACGTTCTGGCCAAACTCGATGCCCGGTCACGCGTCCAAGCGGTAGTCGTCGCCTACGAAACAGGTCTTGTGCGACCCGGCTCCGCCTGACAGCTCCGAGGCTGATGCAGGTTACCCAGCACTCTCGTCGTGAGGCACGCAAAGGTTCGCCGGGATGGATGTCGCCTACCAATGCGATTGCGCTGACCAATTAGACGGTTACGTTTGCCTCATGCGACAGGCGAGCCACCTCCCGCGGCGATCACTCCGGCTTCGTAGGCGAATATCGCCGCCTGCACGCGGTCGCGTAGCTGGAGCTTGATGAGTAGCCGGCCGATGGGCCCCGGGTTCAAATCCCGGCCCCCCCGACCAATTTTGAGTTCAAAATCGCCCGATTTCGCGCGCCGTCGGAAGAGCGTCGGAAGGCGGGAGGTCACAGCCGTGTCACAGATTTTCTTGGAACTCGGCCGCGACAGACCCCGTTCAAGTGGATTGCGGCCGTCGATTGAACTCGCTCACGCCTATCCCACAGCCGATATATCAGCACGCGCACGGCCCGGGGACCGTGCGTCGCATCTCTTCGAAAATCCAAGCGAGACGACGGCGATCGGCACGCCCGCAACTCGACCATGCGCTTGCTCTCAGCTCGCCGCTCTCTTGACAAGCTCGCAGATCTTTTCCTCGACGGCGGTGCTGAGCCTCTTCAGGGCAAAGGAGGTTGGCCAGATGTCACCGTCATCGAGGTTTGCAGCGTCTTGGAAACCGAACGTCGCGTATCTCGACTTGAACTTCTGACCGCTCTGGAAGAAGCAGACAACCTTGCCTTCCTTGGCATATGCGGGCATCCCGTACCAGGTTTTCGGTGAGAGCATCGGCGCGCTGGCATTGATCACGGCATGGAGCCGCTTGGCCATGCCGCGATCTGGTTCCGACATCTCGGCGATCTTCGCGAGTACGTCGCTTTCCCCGTCCGCCCCACCCGAGAGCCCGTGCCTTCGCTCTTTGAGGGTCTCCTTCATGGCGGCTCGTTCTTCGTCCGAGAGTAAATTGGACCCCCTCGCGCCGGTGCTCCGGGCCGACTTCTTCTTGTCGCTCATAACAGTTCCTCCAGTGTGTAGAACGTCCCATTAGACGGGCCTCATGCAACTGACCGGCCCCGTGGCCGGGCTTCTCGATTCCTGATCGGCTTGATCAGTTCTTCCGGCGCTGCCTCACCCTCTTGCTAGACGGCCTGCGGGGTCGCCACGGCTCGTGCTCGTGCGCGAGCCAGACCAGCTCGGGGCCAAGCGCGCGCATCCGCAGCTGGCCTTCGGTGTGCGGCTCGTCAAGCTCGCCGAACCAAACCGCCACGTCGCCGCCGACAACCATCGGACGGCCACCAGTATCGACAACGACCACCTGCATGCCGCGTGTGTGGCCCGGCGCCGGGACGAGCCGGAGCCCGGGAAGCAGCTCGAGCTCGCCGTCGACCGGCACGTACCGCACGCCGGGCGCCTCGACCCACTCGCGAATGGTGTAGTCGTCCTCGCTGCGCGCGTCGTCGAGCTCCCGACGCTGGACGTAGATCGGCCTGCCGGCGAAGAGGTGGTTGCCGCCGCAGTGGTCGAAGTGTAGGTGTGTGTTGACCACGATGTCGATGCCGGCGAGGTCGAAGTCCTGCTTGCTCAAAGGACGGAGGCGGGGATCGAGGTCGGCCACCGCCGCATGCAGCTCCGTCATGGCGGTGTCGACCAGCACGCGCGCATTGGGATGGTCGATGACGTGCACGTAGACCGGCATCAGCTCGCCCTCGGCGAGCAGGTCGGCAACGTGGACTGGCGTGATGGTGATTGACGCGGAGGCGTTCATTGCGTTCCGACCGCCGCGGCGGTGGTGGATGTCATGATGATCTTCTCATCGGTTACTGGCTGACACGCGGCCAGCCGCATTCGACGAACGGAGGTAGCGATGAACTTCAACAGCATCATGATCGGATCGGAGGATCCCAAACGGCTCGTCGATTACTACACGAAGATCCTCGGCAAGCCCGCCATGTCGGAGGGGGGCTATGACGGCTGGCAGATCGGCAGCGGATGGATAACGATCGGGCCCCACGACGAGGTCAAGGGCAAGAACCCGACGCCGGGCCGGCTTATCCTCAACATTGAGAGCGAAGACGTAAAAGGGGACTTTGAGAAGTTCAGGGCTGCAGGCGCCAAAGTCGTCCGCGAGCCATATAACGTCGGAGAGGAGTCGCCCTATTGGATCGCGACCTTCGCCGATCCCGACGACAACTACTTCCAGCTCACGAGCCCGATGTAACTGATTTCCGAGGCCGACCGACTCCTCCGGCACGTGCCGACTGACAATTGCGACGCCATCGACCTCCGGAAACAATGCCTCCACCACAAAGATGACGCATCCCCTCGAGCGATGAGACAATGCGGGAAGTCGTGAGCGATCGGGCGACGATTGTCGTCGCGTGCCTAGGCTCAAGCAGCACCGCCGGGCAGGGCCAGGCCTTCGGTTGGATCGACGAGCTCTCCCGGCGTCCGCAGAATGCACGCTTTGTCTTCAAGAACCTCGGCGTTGGAGGCGACTTCGCATATGACGCTCTGCAGCGCGTCCCGGCGGTCGTGGCCACAAGTCCGGACCGCATCGTTGTCCTAGTAGGTGCCAACGACGTGCTGGCGATGGTCTTCCCAAATGTGCAGCGCTTACTAGGCGGTTTTATGAAGCGGCATTCGCAACAGCCATCTTTCGAATGGTTCAAGGAGAACCTCGCCGCGATCATCGCCCGGCTCCGGGCGGAGACTCGAGCCCGCATCGCTCTGTCGTCACTTGGGCCCATCGGTGAGTCTCCGGACTCAACCGATCCGGGTCAGCGGCGCCTCAACGACCTCGTCGCCAAGTTCAGCGCGACGATCAAGCAGGCGGCGGCGCAACATGGCACCGACTACATACCTTTCTATGAGCGGCTCAGCGCCGAGATCGCGGCATCACCCGGCAAGGCGCTGACTACGTTTCGTTTCCTTCCGATCTACGGCGACACGTTCCGCTACTTCGTCCTTAGGAAGACCAGCGACGAGATCGGCGCCGCCAACGGCTGGAACTTCCACGTGGATGGCGTGCACCTCAACACGCGCGGCGGAATGATCCTCGCCGGCTTAGTGCAGGATTTCCTGGATTCCTAAACGCCTTCCCGATCGTCGCCACCATATCGAGCCTCTTGGACGGTGTTGCAATTGCTGAGACAACCGATTGCACCCTAGCGGGCGCCTGTTAGGTCCTATGTTCTGGTTAAGTTTCTCTACGATCCTCAATCGCACCCACCTGCTTGTGGTCGGCTTCTTTGTGCTTATCTGGATCGCGCTCGTCGCGATTCTGGTCCTCTCGCCCGAGGTCTACAAGCAGACCGTGCTCGAGCATGACTGTCCGGTCCCCTAGCCGGACTCCGCCGCCTGCTTGAGGCGGCCAAGCGTCTGCTCGGGCACGCGCCTGAGCTCACGCCCTGCCAGGAGCTCGACGAGTCGTCCCCGCCACCCGGGCGGGAGCTCGAAGTTTCAATTCAAGGTGACGCGGGTGTGAACGGGATCGAGCGGTGCCAGCGTGATGTGCTCGTCGTTCACGATCCCGAAGGGCATGTGGACTCGAAGCGGGAGCAGCCGCGGGGGCTCAGGCTTGCCGACGTCCATCCGCACCCGGAAGGCGACTCCCAGCTCGCGCGTCCGGAAGTCCAGCACCTGGCCTTCGCGCACCCGCCCGGGAGGCGACGCCCGGACCAACTCGGCGTCGGCCCAGTGCTGATAGCTGTCCGGGTCGGTAAGCACCGCCCACACGCGCTCTATCGACGCGTTGACGACCGTCGTCGGGCAGACGATCAGCGCCATGCGCCAATGATGAGCCGTGAGGCGTATCGATAACCCAACGCATGAGGCTGAAGTACGCCTCCAAGGCTTTGTGTGGGCCTATCCAGATCATGCTCGCAGGCGGAAGGTCGAACGTCCCGGCGAGGTCGGCATAGTGCTCTTTGGGCAACGTGGTGGCCTCAACGCGGTTGCAGGTCGCAACCATTAGACCGGTCTTGTCCAACCACCGTGCTAGCGGAGCATGTTCCGACCCATAAAGCCTTCCCGCTTGCCCGCCGACCATGTCCGCGACGATTGGTTTGACTTCGCTCTCGAGCTGACCGAGTCGGTTGTTACATCGACTGGCATGACGGCGGCCTCGTCATCTCAGGATCCTGATCCCCAACAACGCGCTCATTCTGCTGTCGGTCACCACGCCGCGAAGCCCACACCGGCACGGGCGTGGGGTAGCGATCAGCTGGTCAGGCAGTCGACGCGGCGGTTTACCCGCTGCCTTTCAACCCATGCGGGGAGGTCACAGCTGTGTCACGCAATTCAGGAACCAGGAGGACACGGGGGGACACGAGAGGACAAGACGAGCTCGGCGATTGAGTACAGGAGGACACGGAAGGAAGCGCCAGGATACGGAAGGACACACCGTTGTGCCGGTTCGGGGCCGTGAGGTCCCGGGTTCAAATCCCGGGCCCCCGACCCGTTTTGTATTCGAAATCGGCGATTTTGGCGGTTGCCTTGAGTCGCCGGGTCACAGCCGGGTCACAGATTCGCCCAGATCTCCTCTAAGTGGGCCTCCGCGTGAAGTGCATGAAACGGTGCTGTCGGCACCAGCATCGTGATGTCATCAATCAAGGCTTTGGCAGGTTTTGGTGGTGGTCGGGGTTGGCGACGTGGAGGCGGTCTGCCATGCCCATGGAGAGGATTACGCGGTGACCTAGGCAGTTCGCACAGTTGCGATGGTTACAGGCTCAATTGCGGCTGAGCTAAATCCTCTGGCTATTAGCCCAACCGCCATTACGATCTCCTGCGCCGCGATCGGCAGAATCAGGATCGTGTACGAGGTCACGGGGTTGCGGCTGAAGAGGGCCGAGGTGCAGGCCACGAGCAACAGGAGCACGCCGGCGATGCCCCAGCCCGATAGCCAGCGCGGCAGCAATCGTGACCGGAAAAATGCGTAGTAGTACATGAGAGCGCCAACTGCAAAGGCAAAGACGCCTGCCAGGATGGCCTCCTGCCTCACAGCAACGAGGGAATCGCCGATTGCCTGCAACCACGAGCGGTCGACGCCGACTGCTTGCGCGAATTGCTGAGCGATCGTAGGCAGCGAAAGCATGCTCACTGCAGCCAACATGTACATGACGGCTTCGATGGTCCTGAAAACGACCGCGCCCAGGGCAAGGGTGCCGCTCCATCTCTTCAAGACTGAATAAAGCGAGATGGCGATGCCGACGCTCGTGACGGCGGCGATGAGCTCCAGGAGCCCGCCTCCGGATACTCGGGTCATGTTCTCCGAGATCCGGGTGAGGTAATCGCTTCCAGTCAGCGTAGGTTCAATTGCAGTACCCAGCAGACTGGCGGCAGTCGCGGCAATAAACAGCAGCCCCGCCGCGACGGCTGTCTTTCGATTCGAGTCCATCTGATTTCACTCCTTTTGATTCAGCTAGGGGCATACGGTTACCCTCCCCGTGGTGTACGTCGTACACTCTTGCACCAACATAGGTGTACGGCGTACGCTTGTCAAGAGGAGATCGGTTTGAGTGATCCCGGCCGGACGACCCAGCTGAGTGGGGTTTCGCGACGGGTTCGCCTCACCAGGCAGCGCTTGCTGCGCGCCGCCGTAAAACTCGCCGATCAGATCGGAATCGACTCACTCACCATGCGCAGACTCGCCGAGGAGCTTGGAGTAGTCCCGATGGCCCTTTACAAGCACGTCGCCAACAAGGAGGAACTCCTCGACGGCATGGTCGACGTCGTCGTTGGCGAGATCGACCCGCCGCTCAGCGATACGGACTGGAAGAGTTCGGTCCGGCAGCGCATTCTCTCGGCGAGGCGATCGCTGCTGCATCACCCATGGGCGTCAGGCGTGATCGAGTCGCGGGCGAACCCCTCACCGGTGTTACTGGCGTACATCGACTCGATGATCGGGATGTTTCGGGCCGGAGGCTTCTCGGCCGACCTCACTCACCATGTGCTGCACACGATGGGAAGCCGTTTATACGGCTTCACCCAGGAGGTGTTCGACGACTCGCCGAGTCTCGATCCAGCAAGCACGGCGATGCTGATCCGTGAGATGGAAGGCAGGTATCCGCACATTGCCCAGATGGTTGGGATCGTCTATCACGATCAAGCTTCGGTCCTAGGAGGCGGCTGTGATGATCAGTTTGAGTTCGAGTTTGCGCTGGACTTGTTGCTCAATGGTCTAGAAAGACTCCGCCAGCAAGAGTCGGCTTCCAGCAATCCGCCGCGTGGCTGATTGGGCTCGCCAGTGTTCTCGAAGCTCACCATGCCAACGGTCTCTCAACGGCTCTGCAAACCATCGGCGCCCCGATCCGCCAGCGGACCATGTGCACGTGTCAGGTTCAAGAATCACGTAGCGGCCTCGACGAGAGCTCAGCGGGGAGGTAGGTGGTTCGAGTACACGCAGCCCTCCGCGACGGAGTGAAACTCGGCTATCCGGAGGATGAGACTCAATCTCCGAGCCCCGCGGAGGTCACAGCCGCGTCACGCAATTCCGGAACCAAGAGGATACGGGAGGACACGCAAGGTCACGAGCAAGACGCCAATCAAGTACGGGAGGACACCGGCGGACCCGCGGGGTACTGAAGGACACGGCAGCGCGCCGGTTCGGGACCGTGCGTCCTCAACCATGAGGAGACTCGACGCGGCGCGGGCCGTATGCGACATGTAAGTCAGCGTTCCTCCAGGGAACAATTAGGGAACAGTCGCTGTCGATCGGGCCGTGTCGTTGGATGTCGTTTCGTATTCGCAGGCGAGAAATGAACTCACTCCGCTAGAACCCGGCTTATGGTGTCCGGCTCGTTGGCATTTGCCTCGGGATTAGCCTCGAACGGATTGCCGTGGCCGCGCACCTGCCGACGGTCCGACGCTTGGAGACGCCGCTTCTGCGTTCGGTTCTGCGCCGATCGCTCCCAGACCGCCTCACGGTCGACCTCAGGTCGCTCATTGTCGCCTCCTTTGGCCTTGCGTTGCCTCTGGGGGTGCGGTTGGTATATGGGGCCAACTGACCTCAGCCAAAGTTGTGCAGGTGTGATGGACGCGAGGACTCCGAGCGGGTCAGAGTACTCCGCCTTATGTGTAAACGCGTCAGGAAGGGAGTAGTACCGGTGGGCCTAACCTGACTAGACGCCGCCAAAATGACCGGTCTGACTCACGTCGCCTTTCCCACAGCTCAAACACGCGTTCTAAGGACGCACGGGGCAGGACCGAGAGGCACCTGGGTTTGAAAATCAAAGGCGCCGTCCACGCCGGTGTGCTGCCGGCGCACAGGTCAGGATCGGGTGTCTACTTAGGGTGATCAGGCAAGGTTTCGACTTGAGGGAGGCCGCTTTCGAGACTAACCGGAAACGGATCGGTGAGCTCCCCAATAAACTGGCCGTCGCGGCCGAACATGCTAAAGGCCAGGAACTGTAGTCGTCCAAAACGGTCTTCGATCAGCTTGCCGCCGTAGTGCGAGCCAATCGTGTCCACAGCGAGCATGCCGCCATCCGAGAAATTGAATGGGCCGAGCGCGTGATCGGAGACCAAGCAGTACGTTCCAGCTGACGCTGGCTTATCTGAGCGCTCAACTCGGCTTCGGGTGGGGTCCTTCGATGCATGCGAAAAGAGTAGAAAGAATCGGTCGGAAGCATGGACGAGTTGCGGCACCTCGAGATGGCCAAATCCAGCAGGAGTGGCGAGTGGCGGGAGGATGTCCCAATCACGCAAGTTCATAGATCGAGCATGGCCGACGACGACGCCACGCGTGTCGGGCGCACCCGAACGGCCTCGTGCAGTGATCAATGCATGAAATGAGCCATCGGACTCATCTTGGAATAGCCACGGGTCGCGCCAGGCCTGCTCGTACCAAGTGGTGAGGTCAAGAACTCGCTCACGGCTCTCGCAAAGCCGATATATCAGCACGTGCACGGCCTAGGACCGTGAGGCACCTGGATTCGAAAATCAAAGGCGCTGGCCACGTCGGTGTGCTGCCGACGCACAGGCCAGGAACGTGAGGCACCCGTTCGAAATCGAACTTCTTGAGCCTCCATGAGAGCCAGTGCGATTCAGTAAGCCCCGGGGTTTAGGGCCGATGGTACCTTTGCCGTCGGTGTCGCTCGGCGTGACCACCTCGCCCGGCCGTCAGCAACTGAGCACGGTTAGCGGCCTCCTCTATGGTTTGGCCGCTGCTGCCGTAATCGCCCTTCACCTCGCCACGAATAGGACCCTCGGCTTCCACACCGACGAGCTTTACTACCTCGACTCAGGCCGCCATCCGGCGTTCGGATACGTCGACTTCCCTCCCATCGTCCCGCTGCTGGCTCGAGTGGAGACCGGCCTGCTGGGCGTCAGCCCCTGGACGCTGCGGCTGCTCCCATCCCTGCTGGGCGGTTTTCTCGTGGCGCTATCTGGTTTGTATGTCCGCCGATTGGGCGGCTCGCGGGGGCTGCAGGCGATTGCGCTGCTCACGGCCGCAGCGGCCCCTTTTCTGCTTGGGTCGAACTGGGTGTTTCAGACCGTGACCTTCGACCAGGTCACCTGGATGGTCGCAATGTATTGGTTCCTCTGTGTCCTGCTAGATCGCAGTCCTCGGCACTGGATCTACCTCGGCATCACGCTCGGGATAGGGCTAGAAGTCAAGTTCACAATCATTGGTTTCATAGCCGGCATCGCTGTGGCGGTCGTGCTCACTCCCGCACTGCGGTCGGAGCTGCGTACGAGGTATCCGTGGATCGCAGCTGCGATCGCGCTTCTCATCTGGGCCCCGAACCTCGTGTGGCAGGTGGGCGAGGGTTTTCCGACGCTCACGTATGTCACCAACCACGGAGGGTCAGGTGGCGGCCCGCTCGTCTACCTGATCCAGTTCGGTGTCTACTTCTTCTTCCTCATACCGGTGTGGCTAATCGGGATGGTATCGGTGTTCCGCAGTCCGGTGCTGCGGCCAATTGGAATTGCCAGCGCCGTCCCACTTGTCTTGTTCCTCTTCGGCGGCAAGGCCTATTACGCTGCGGGCACGGTTCCCGTCGTGGTGGCTCAGGGGCTTATCGCGATCGCCAACGTCCGGCGCCCCAGGTTCCGCAGAGCCCTGACGATCGCTGCCATGGTTGCGGGCGTGCTGGATTTCGTCGTGTTCTTTTTCCTCGTGGTCCCGACCACGCCGCCTGATCGAATCCACGCCACGCGGCTGGACACGGTAAACGAGGTCTTTGCGGACAGCGTGGGCTGGTCGGATGTCGCAAACCAGGTCGTGACGATCTATGGGAGCCTGCCCGAGTCCGAGCGCAGCAGCACGGTCATCATCTCGGCCTACTACGGAGTACCGGGAGCGCTCCAGGTGTACGTCGATCCCGCCCGCCGGCCAGCGGCTTACAGCCCGCAGCTCAGCGACTGGTACTGGCTGCCGCGCGATCTGAGCCCGACGTACGCCCTGATGATTGATTACCGACCGTCTGACGTGGAGTGGATGTGCAACTCACCGACTTTGATCGGCCATCTCACCGTCCCTTACCAGGTCATGGGTCTGGAACAAGGCGCTCCCATCACGTTCTGCCCTCTCAAAGCCTCTATCCAAACCGATTGGGGTCGGCTGCGCAATTTCTCGTGAAGATTGCCTCGGTGGTTACCCGCATGCCCTGGGTAAGTGGCCTGTCGCTTCGGTGTCCGAGACGTGCGCCTGTAGTTGGGTAACGAGGTCCGGCGAATCGGACTCGGTGGTGGTACGCACGCCACCCGGATCAGTTCGACAGTTCGCTTCAGCCCCATGTTCCGGTTGAACATGTCCATGCAGATGTTCATCTCGGCTGTCGAGACATTGCGCATCATTCCGTCACCGTTCGTGCCGCGGCTTGCACCGCAGCTGAAGACAGCGAGAACAGCGGTTATTCCGAGTGCGACCAGGCCGGCGCCCGCGGCCAGCATTCCCAAGACGCTGCGAGGCGTCATCGTGGTCAAGTCTGTCTGCCCATTACTACTATGCCCAGCATGTGGTCTCGGCCATCGCTTCTTCCTAGTGATTGTTACTTGCCGCGCGAGCGTTTGACTTGCGAGGATCCCGGCCGTCCACGGGGACCGGCACGTCCGCCACTAAGCTAAGGCCATGGCTCAACATCCCTCTTGGAACAGCGTCTACGAGGGATCGCCGCCCTGGGACATCGGCCGGCCGCAGCCCGACTTCGTGATGCTGGCGGATGCTGGCAAGTTCCACGGACGCGTGCTGGACGTTGGCTGCGGAACCGGCGAGCACGTGATGCTGGCGGCGAGCCACGGCGCCGAGGCAATGGGAGTGGACGTGGCGGAGCTGGCCATTGAGCGCGCGCGGGCCAAGGCGCAGCAGCGGGGTATCAGCGCGATGTTCAAGGTCGGGGATGTGCTGCACCTCGACCGGTTGAGGCGGCAGTTCGACGTCATCACCGATAGTGGCGTGTTCCATGTCTTCGACGACGAGGAGCGCCCGGTCTATGTCAACAGCCTGAGGTCGGCACTTCGGCCAGGGGGAATGTACTACCTGATGTGTTTCAGCGACCGCCAGCCCGGGGATTGGGGCCCGCGCCGGGTGTCGCAGGCCGAGCTGCGCGCTGCATTCGTGGACGGATGGTCGATCAGGTCGATAGAGCCCGCGATGTTCGCCGTCACGATCGACGACAACGGCGCCCAGGCCTGGCTCGCAACGATCGAACGCCTCTGACGTGTCGTTTCGTGTTCAGCAGGAGTAGGGAACTGCTGGCACAGAACACGGCTTACAGCGGCCTGGTCACCTTCCTGCAGTCCTCGGGGCCGCACCAGGTCGGGACCGAGGAGTTCGTCCTGTGTATCGCCGGCACGCTCGAGATCGGCCCGATTGATCAAGAGCAGTTCCTGAGGCCGGGCGATTCCCTTTGGTTTCCAGCCGATCGCGACCACCGGTACGCGAGCCGTCGCGGCGCTCGTGGCCTGAGCGTGATCAGCTATCCGACTTTGAGGGAAGCGTGATGGGAGTGCGAGAGGTCCGAACCATGTTCATCGAGCTCGCGGACGCGCTGCAAGACCGGAAGGCGCCCCGCTAGACCAACTTCGGGCGCCGGACTCTCACGACAAACTCAGTCGGAACGTCATTCAATTGGGGCCCCGGCCATGCGAGACAGGCCTTTGGGCCATCTTCGGCTTTGCTGCAGCTGTGCTCCTGGTCGGCGGCGTTTATGAGAAAACTTCTTAACCTAACCTTGAATGTCGATACGCTTGCGAAATGCGACCCCTTCGGTACTCCATCAACGTCACATTGGACGGGTGCTGCGATCATCGTGAAGGGTTCGCGGACGAAGACTTGCATCGTCACGCGGTCGAGAACCTCAACCAGGCCGATGCCCTTCTCTTTGGCCGGGTGACTTACGAAATGATGGAATCAGCGTGGCGGCCGCCGGCGCCGACGGGAGTGAGACCTGATTGGATGGAACCCTTCGCCCAGACGATCAACGCGGCAAAGAAGTACGTCGTGTCGAGCACCCTGGAGCAGGTCGATTGGAACGCGGAACTCGTGCGCGGGGATCTGGGCAAAGCCGTTCAGCAACTCAAGCGGGAGTCGGGCAAGGGACTTTTCGTGGGAGGTGTGAAGCTCCCACTGGCGTTGACGGAGCTGGGATTGATCGATGAGTACGAGTTCGTGGTGCAGCCCAGGCTGGTGGGCCACGGGCCGACATTGTTCGCCGGGCTATCGAAGCGTGTCGACTTGAGGCTCGTGAGCCGGCTGGAGTTCGGCTCGGGGGCGGTGGCGATGCGTTACGAGC
>WNGI01001073.1_pt1 | contig 24535 bp, 24 predicted proteins | sample 5400621 | NCBI WGS metagenome assembly WNGI01 (sample SAMN13153374, study PRJNA577476) | soil metagenome | isolation source: 20 cm soil or saprolite under Garry oak tree replicate 1 | place: USA:California | collected 2016-06-15 | reverse complement strand
GACAGCGAAGGGACCGCCTACATCTTCGGCATCGGCACGAAGTCCCAGGGCGGGCACCAGCCGTTCGAGCTCATGTCGACGTCGACGAACGGCGGGACCTCGTGGAGCAACCCGGTCGCCGTCGCCGGTCCGGTGAGTCAGCCGGGCGTCTTCGATCCGGCGCAGGGCCGGCCCACGATCGACAGCGTCGCGGGGGCTCGGAGCGACCTGGCCCCGGGACCGTCGGTTGACATCGCCAACGGCGCCCCGACGGGAACCGACGCCACCGACCGCATCGTGATGACGTACGTGAGCGGTGCCCTTGCCCAGCCGCATGCGTACTTCACGGAGTCGACCGACGGGGGGACAACGTGGTCGACGCCGCGAGCGATCGAGTCGGCAGGTGATCGCGGGTACTACGCGGCACCCGCGATCTCGCCGAACGGCACCGACGTGTACGTGGTCTACAACGCGTTCACGACGCCGTACCACCCCGACACGTCGAGCCCGAACATGCTCGTCGGGGTCGTGAAGCACGCGGATGTCGGAGGATCGGGAACCGGTACGTTCTTCGAGTTGCATCGGGGCGCTTCCGGTGACGCCCGAGGGAGCAGCGCGAACGCGCTGTCGGCCGAGTTCCTCGGTGATTACGTCTATGCCGCCGCCACCCGTACCTACGGTGCGGCCGTATGGAACGACGCGAGGAACGCCGCCGATTGCCCGCCGATCGACGCCTATCGGTTCTCCCTCATCACGGGAGGCTCGGTCGCTCGTCCGGCACCGCAGCAGGCCTGTCCGGCGAACTTCGGGAACTCGGACATCTTCGGCGGGACGTACGCCGATCCCACCCCGTAGGGGTCGGATCGGCCGCTGCACCGCTCCGGAAGGGCGCCCGGCGAAGCCGGGCGCCCTTCCGATCTTTTCGACCTCGATCCTGAGGTCGCGCGAACCCAGCCGACCACCGTTCGGCCGAACCCGAAGCTGGGTTCGCCGGTCGGAGACCTGTTCGGCGCTGCAACCCCCGGCTACCCTCTCGTCCATGCTGACCTGCGCGAACTGCGGGCGGGAGAGTCCCGACGACTTCGCGTTCTGCCCCGCGTGCGCCGCACCGCTCGCGCCCCTGCCGGCCCAGCACGAGACGCGGAGGACCGTCACGGTCGTCTTCTGCGACGTGACGGGCTCGACCGCGATGGGTGAACGGCTCGATCCGGAGTCGCTCCGGCGGGTGATGTCCCGGTACTTCGACGAGATGCGCGCCGCGCTCGAACGGCACGGCGGCACCGTGGAGAAGTTCATCGGCGACGCCGTGATGGCGGTCTTCGGCGTGCCGAACGTTCACGAGGACGACGCCCTCCGCGCCGTGCGCGCGGCGGCTGAGATGCGCGAGGCGCTCGTCGCGCTCAACAAGGAGCTGGAACGCGACCACGGCGTCTCGCTCACCGCGCGGATCGGCGTGAACACCGGCGAGGTCGTGGCCGGCGACCGGCAGGGCCAGACCCTCGTGACCGGCGACGCGGTCAACGTCGCGGCGCGGCTCGAACAGGCCGCGGATCCGGGCTCGGTCCTGCTCGGCGGCGACACGATGCGCCTCGTCCGCGACGCGGTCGCCGCCGAGCCGGTCGAACCCCTCGTGATGAAGGGCAAGGCCGACCCGATCCCGGCGTTCCGCCTGATCGAGGTCACGACGGGGGTCGCGGGCGTCGCGCGGCGGCTCGATTCCCCCATGGTCGGCCGCGACCGGCCGCTGGCGCAGCTCCGGCAAGCGTTCGACGCCGCTGTGGCCGACCGATCGTGCCAGCTGTTCACGGTGCTCGGCGCGCCCGGCGTCGGCAAGTCGCGGCTGGTCGCCGAGTTCCTCGGCGACGTCCAGGGCGAGGCCACCGTGCTCCGCGGGCGGTGCCTCCCGTACGGCGAGGGGATCACGTTCTTCCCGGTGGGTGAGGTCGTGAAGGAGGCCGCCGGGCTCGAGGACTTCGACGCTCCCGAGGAGATCGAGCGGAAGATCTGCGCGATCCTCGGCGACGGCGAGCCAGGCGCGGCGTGCGCCACGCTCGCACAGCTCTTCGGCGCCGCCGACCACGACAGCGCCGCCGAGGAGACCTTCTATGCCGTGCGACGGTTCCTTGAGTCGGTCGCGCAAGCGGGCCCGCTCGCGGTCGTGTTCGACGACATCCAATGGGGCGAGCCGACCTTCCTGGACCTGATCGAGCACATCGCGGATTGGTCGCGCGACGCGCCGATCCTGGTGCTGTGCATGGCGCGGCCTGAGCTGCTGGACGCTCGTCCCGTCTGGGGGGGCGGCAAGTTCAACGCCGCTTCGATCTCGCTCGAACGGCTGTCGGACGCGGACTGCGGTGAGCTGATCGCCAACCTCCTCCGCCGCGCATCGCTTCCGAACGAGGCCCGCGCTCGGATCCTGGAGGCGGCCGAAGGGACCCCGCTGTTCGTCGAGGAGATGCTCTCGATGCTGATCGACGACGGCATGCTCGTCCTCGAGGGCGATCGATGGATCGCCACCGGCGACCTGGGGGGTGTGTCGGTGCCACCGACGATCCAGGCGCTGCTGGCCGCGCGCCTGGACCGCTTGAACAGCGATGAGCGCGCGGTGATCCAGCGGGCGGCCGTCGCCGGCAAGCAGTTCCACCTCGGTGCGCTGACCGCCATGTTCGACGGTGATCGGGTCGCCGCCCTCCGCGGCATCGTGATGAGCCTGGTCCGGCGCGATCTGATCGGTCCCGACCGCTCCCTGTTGGTCGGCGACGACGCGTTCCGGTTCCGACACCTGTTGATCCGCGACGCCGCGTACGAAGCCGCGCCGAAGGCGGTTCGCGCCGCGCTGCACGAACGGTACGCGGCGTGGATCGTCGACGTCGCGGGCGACCGGGTCGAGGAGCAGGAGGAGATCGTCGCCTACCACCTGGAGCGCGCCTACCGGTTGCAGGAGGAGCTCGGTCCGCTGACCGACGCGGCATGCGAGGTCGGTCTGCGGGCCGCGACGCACTACGCGGCGACCAGTCTGCCGCCGCAACGTTGTTCCGGCACGCAGCCGACCTGCTCCCGGAGGGATACCCGGATCGTCCGAGCATCCTGTACGAGGTCGCACGGGCGTACGGCGACACGTTCCAGCCTCGCCTCGCGTTCGCCGCGGCCGATGAGGCGATGCAGGCGGCCGCAGCGGCCGGTCAAACGTCGGTCGGGTGGCTCGCTCGGCTCGAACGGAGTTTCGCCCTGCAGCTGATGGAGCCCCACGCGAAGCCGACCCAGGAGATCCGCGACGAGCTGGACGGAGCGATCGCCGCGCTGGAGGAGACGGAGGACGATGCGGGGCTCGCGACCGTGTGGCGCCGACGCGCCGAGATCGAGTGGATGCCGTGCAGGTTCGACACCGCCGCGGAGGCGGCCGAACGCGCCGTCGAACACGCGCGACGGGCCGGGAAACGATCGCTCCTGGAGCACGCCGTGGCCATCCGATCGGCCGCTGAGCTGTTCGGGACCATGCGCCCCGACGAGATGCTCCCCTCCCTCGAAGCGGCGGCTGCCGAGATCGGAGAGGAGGGCCTCTTCGGGCACCTGATACTCGTGCATCGGAGCGCCTTCGCTGCGATGAAGGGTGATCTGGTCACAGCGCGGCGCCTGTCCGATGAAGCGATCGCCCTCGCGGAACGGATGGGGGTCGGGTTCTTCGTCGCCGTGTCATGCGAGTTCCGAGGAGACTTCGAGCTTCAGGCGGGAGATGCCGTGGCCGCCGAGCAGGCGTTCCGGAAGCACTTCGAAGCCCTCGACCGGCTCGGAGACGAGGGCCACAAGTCGCTGGCCGCCGCGGACCTCGCTCGCGCGCTCTGCCGCCTCGACCGACTCGACGAGGCCGAGACGTTCGCTCGGATCGCCCTCGAGGTCGCCGCGGAAGACGATGTCGCTTCGCAGGTCTTCGGGCGATCTGCCCGAGCACTGGTGCGTTCCGCCAGGGGCGAGCACGACGAGGCGATCCGACTGGCGCGCGAGGCCGTGGAGATGATCGCGGACGCGGAGATGCCGAACTTCCAGGGGGAAGCTTGGATGGAGCTCGCGGAGGTGCTGCGCGCAGCCGGTCGGACCGGTGAGGCGTCAGACGCCGCACGGACCGCGCTCGGCTTCTTCGAACGCAAGGGCAACGAGCTGGCGATCGCCTCGACGCAGGCCTTCCTCGGCCCGCTCGACCCGTGAGCTCAGGCCGCCTCCAGCTCTGCGGGCTGTACTTCGATCGTGCGCGTGGCCGCCCCGCGCCACACGAGCACCCGCATCGGGCCGCCGAGCGCCTCGCCGACCATCAGCCGCTGGAGATCGGCGACGTCTTCGATCGGGATGCCATCCACCTCGAGGATGATGTCGCCCGGAACGAACCCGGTTCGCGCGGCCGGGCTGTCGGCGACGACGTCCATGACCTCGACCCCCATCGTGCGCGCCACGCTGGCGGCCGCGCGCGGCGGAAGTGGACGGCTCCCGCCGGTGACGCCGATGTACGCGCGGCGGACGCGGCCGTCCCGCATCAACGCCGAGATGATCTTCCGCGTCGCGTCGTCGATCGGCACGGCGAGCCCCAGACCGATCCCCGCGACGGCCGTGTTGATCCCGACCACCGTGCCTCGGCCATCGGCGAGCGCACCGCCGGAGTTGCCCGGGTTCAAAGCCGCATCCGTTTGGATGACGTTCTCGACGAGTCTCGTGGCGCGACCGGAGCTGAGGGGGAGGGCGCGCCCGAGCGCGCTCACCACGCCCGCCGTCACCGAGCCCGAGAAGCCGAGCGGGTTCCCGATCGCGACGACCAGCTGGCCGACCCGGAGCTCGGACGCGTCACCCAACGCAGCGGGATGGAGGTCGCGCCCATCCAGCCGGAGAACGGCGAGGTCGGAGAGCTCGTCACGGCCGACGACCTCGAACCGCTCCTCGTGTCCGTCGACGAACGCGGCCGACCCACGCGACGCCCCCGAAACGACGTGAGCCGAGGTGATCGCGAACCCGTCGGTGCTGATCACGACACCGGATCCGGCCCCCTGAACGACGCCCGCCCGTCCCGCCCGCTGCACGACGCGCAAGCTCGCGACCGATGGGGAAAGGCGTTCGGCAACGGTGGTGACGACGCGCGAGTACGCGTCGAGCGCCTCGTCGTCGGGTCGGTGCTGGTCCGGGAGCGACATGGAGCCAACAACACCGGGATGGCAGCCGATATGCCCCGCCGGCGAGAGCGCTTGCGTGGGAATCCGGGTCGGAGCGCGGTCGAACTGTGGGAGGGTTGGGGCTCCGACAACCCAAGAAGGAGGACATCCATGGATCAGAAAATCGACCCGTTCTTGTGGTTCGAGAAGGACGCCGAGGCGGCCGTGGACTTCTATATGTCGGTCTTCGACGACGCGGCGATCGCGCGGAAGACCTACTACATGGAGGGATGGCCCGGTCCCGTCGGCGAGGTCATGACGGTCGACTTCACGATCGCCGGCCAGCGGTTCGTCGCCCTGAACGGCGGGAAGCAGCCGGGATTCACGTTCACGTCGGCGGTCTCGTTCGTCGTGAACTGCGACACACAGGACGAGATCGACCGGCTCTGGGACCGGCTCTCCGAGGGCGGCGCACAACAGCAGTGCGGGTGGGTCGTCGACCGCTTCGGGGTCACGTGGCAGGTCGTGCCGCGCGCGCTGGACCAGATGCTCAGCGACAGCGACCCCGAGCGGGCGAACCGCGTCATGCAAGCGATGCTCGCGATGAACAAGCTCGAGATCAAGCCCCTGGAAGACGCCTACAACCAGCCCTGATCCGCTCGCACGCGATGGACACCGCGGCGCTCGCGTCCTTCGGCGGAACCTTCCACGGCGAGATCGTGCCGCCGGGGAGCGCGAACTACGAGACCGCGCGGCTCGTGTGGAACGGGATGATCGACCGGCGACCCGCGCTCATCGCGCGGTGCGCCGCGGTCGAGGACGTGACCTCGGCGATCCGGTTCGCACGAGACCAAGGGATGGTCATCGCCGTCCGCAGCGGCGGACACAGCGTCGGCGGCTTCTCCACGTGCGACGACGGGATCGTGATCGATCTCTCGCTGCTGCACGGGGTGCGTGTCGATCCGGAAGCGCGCACGGCGCGCGTGGCCGGCGGGAGCCTCCTGCGAGACCTCGACGCGGCGGCGCAGGCCCACGGGCTCGCGTGTCCGGTGGGGGTCGTCGGTCACACGGGCGTCGCGGGGCTGACCTTGGGCGGCGGGCTTGGGCGGCTCCAGCGGCATTGGGGCTACTCGATCGACAATATGCTCGCCGTCGACCTCGTGACGGCCGATGGCAAGCAGATCCGCGCGAGTGAAGAGGAGAACGCCGACCTGTTCTGGGGCATGCGCGGCGCCGGCCCGAACTTCGGCATCGTCACGGCGTTCGAGTTCCGCCTGCACGAGCTCGGTCAGACGGTGACGCAGGGCGTGCTGCTGTTCGCCCCCGATCGTGCGCACCAGGTGGCGGCGCGCCTCCGCGAGTGGGCGCAGACGGCCCCGGACGAGTTGATGACGTCGTTCGGGTTCGGGTTGGCGACCGCCGAACCGCCGTTCCCGCCGGAGCTCGCCGGTCAGCCGGTCGTCTACATGGCCGCCACGCACTCGGGTACGCCCGACGACGCCGGTGAAGCCCTGCGCCCGCTGCGCGACCTGGGACCGCTCGTCGACACGATCGAGCCACGGCGCTACTTGGATGTGCAGACCATGGCCGACGAGGAGATGGCGTGGGGCAAGCGCTTCTACATGAAGGGAGGCTTCCTCGCAGGACCATCCGACGGGTTCGTCGACGCCGGCCTCGAGAGCGTCGTGGCGGCACCCACGCCCGGGTGCTCGATCACGTTGTGGCTCCAGGGCGGCGCGATCTCGCGGATCGATCCCGAAGCCATGGCCTTCACCGGCCGCGAAGCGCCGTTCTGGCTCGGCGTCGAGGCCGAGTGGGACGATCGCACGCTCGACGACGCGCACGTCGCCTGGGGTCGCACGACGATGTCGACGCTCCAGCCCTTCACCGCCGCCGGTCACTATGTGAACGACATGGTCGAGTCCGGAGAGGACGTCGTCCGCTCGATCTACGGAGACGCGAAGTACGAGCGCCTCGTGAGGCTGAAGCGGACCTACGACCCCGACAACACGTTCCGGCTGAACCAGAACGTCGATCCCGGGTAACGTCTGCCGGATGGAGACCTGGGACACGATCCGAGCCCGTCGAAACGTCCGCGACTACGAGGACCGCGCGATCCCGCCCGAACACCTCGAGCGGATCCTGGAGGCGGCGTGGCGAACCCCCTCGTCGATGAACGAGCAGCCGTGGGACTTCGTCGTCTGCACGGATCGAGAGGTGCTCCGGCAGCTGGCAGAGACGTGGCGCTACGCCCGGCACGTCGGCGGCTCGGTCGCGACGATCGTCCTCGTCGCGCCCCAACCCACCGATCAGGACTCGCGCGACTGGATCTTCTACGACATGGGTCAGGCGACGATGCAGATGATGCTCGCGGCGGCGGATCTCGGTATCGGCAGCTCGCACGCGGCCTTGGATGACCAGTCGCTCGCCCGCCGGGTCCTCGCCATCCCCGAGGATCGCTTCTCCGTCGGCCTGGTGGCGTTCGGGTACCCCGCCGGCCGGCCGCTTCGCCCGATCGAACGCCCGGACCGGCGGCCGATGGACGAGGTCATCCACCGCGAGCACTGGTGATCGACGAGCCGATCCGCTGGGGCATCGTGGGCACGGCGGGTATCGCCGAGAGCGCCTTCCTGCCTGCGCTCCGCCAGGCAGGCGACGGGGCCGCGATCTCGGTCGGAGGCCGCGATGGCGGCCACGCCCGGAGCTGGGCCGCCGAACACGGCGTGGCACGGGGAGTCGCCGGGTACGAGCGGGTCATCGACGATCCGGAGATCGAGGCGATCTACATCCCGTTGCCCAACGGCCTCCATGCCGAGTGGACGATCGCCGCGCTGGAAGCGGGCAAGGCGGTCCTCTGCGAGAAGCCGCTCTGCGTGACGCCCGAGGAGACCCGCCGGGTGCTCGCCACCGCAGACGCCGCGTCCGTCCCGCTGTGGGAGGCGTTCGTCTTCCCGTTCCACGAGCAGATCGAGCTCGTTCACGACGCCGTGGCCGACGGGCGGATCGGCGAGGTGCGCGAGATCGCGTCCCGGTTCCACTTCGTGCTGGACGATCCGAACGACATCCGGCTTTCGGCCGAGCTCGGCGGCGGCTCCCTCTTCGACGTCGGCTGCTACCCCATCCGCCTGGCCCGGTTGCTCTTCGACGCCGAGCCGGACCTCGATCGAACGCTCGCCGATGCGGTCTGGACACCGTCGGGTGTGGACACCGAGCTCTGGGGCGCGCTCACCTTCCCCGGCGACCGACGGCTCGTGTTCTCGTGCGGGTTCGTGGCGGCGGACGACACCTTCACGCGCGTGTTCGGAACCGAGGGAGAGATCCGCATGACGAACCCGTTCCACCCAGGCCCCGGCGACACGCTCACGATCGTGCGGGGCGACGAGGTGCGGGAGCATCCGGCCGCGCCCGCCGGCGAGCGTTCCTTCACGCCGGCGATCCGGCATGTCCACGGCGTGCTCCGCGGCCGGGAACAACCTCGCCACCTGGCGGTCGACGAGGCGATGGGGAACACCACGGCGATCGCGCGGCTCCTCGCCGCGGCGGGCCGCACCCCCGCGTAAGCCGCGCCTGGCGAGCTCGGCCCTCGGGCCGATTTGCCCTATCTCGCAGCCGGTGGCACGCTCCGGGGCAGATCGTGGGACCCGCCCCGCCGGGGCATGGAGCGGGTAGGGAGGAGGTGCCGTTTCGATAGACGCTCTTACCGGAAGCGGTGGCGGGCCATGGGATCGGACCGCCCGCCCCGCGTACCCCCGTCTGGAGGAGGGTCGAATGAGGAAAGCACTCGCGATATTCGGCGGGATGATGCTGCTGGCATCGCTCGGCACGCCGGCGTCGGCGTCCTCGCCGACGGGACAGCGTCCCGAGAAGCTCTTGTGCAACGAGGGCAGCCCGATCTGTGCCGAGGCCGTCGACGCGCTCGGCTACGAAGGCGAGTACACCGGCCACGATGAGCCGTCGCTGCTCTTCTACTCAGACACGCAGGGCTCGGGGAACAACCAGCAGTACCGGCTGGTCGTACCGACGGACCCGCCCACCCTGCCGACGCAAGACGGAACCGGCGGGACGTTCAACTTCCAGGACCGGATCGCCTTCTGGTTCGGGATGGACCTGTGCGACAACCAGTCGGCGCCCGAGTTCACCCACGTTCCGTGCACACCCAACAGCGACACGAACATCTTCGACGGCGGCGACCCGTCGCAAGCCAACTACATCGGCCACCATCCCGGGACGGCGTTCCTGGAGCTGCAGTTCTACCCGCCGGGATGGGTCCCCTTCCAGAACGCCATCAGCTGTGACGCCACGAAGTGGTGCGCGGCCATGGCGATCTTCAGCTTCAACCGCGATCAGAACACGTTCGTCGACAACAACGCGGCCTGTCTCAACAGCGTGGGCGTCGAGCCGGCGAACTTCGCGTTCATCACGCTGAACGGTGAGCCGCACGCGCCTCCCGGCCCGCTGGACCTGACGCTCGGATCGTTCACCCCCAACCCCACGACGGATCTGTTCATGGGCGCGGGCGACCGGCTGAACGTGTCGATCCACGACTCCGGCGCCGGACTCGTGACGGAGATCCGCGACCTCACGACCGGACAGACGGGTTCGATGACCGCGAGCGCCCAGAACGGGTTCGCGCAGGTGAACTACGAGCCCAACAGCGCCACCTGCACCCAGACGCCGTACTCGTTCCATCCGATGTACGCGACCTCCAGCGAGCACACCCGCGTGCCGTGGGCGGCGCACTCCTACAACGTCTCGTTCGCCGACGAGATCGGGCACTTCGAGTACTGCAACCACGCGAACGTGCAGGGGACGTGTGTCAATCCCGGCGTGAGCGATCAGAAGAAGGACGGGGACGACGCGCCGTGCTTCAACGCGGACGCATCCCTGCGGATCCGGATCGGCGGCTGCATCGGGACCGACAACGACTTCGACGGGGTTTCGTACCAGAACACGTGGCCCGGATCGTTGACGAACCCGCGGGTGGACGCCGCCCGGAACCCGGCCTCGATACGGTTCTCGAGTCCCACGTTCAACGGCGGTCTGAACTACAGCCGCGTGGGGTTCGAGGCCGATCTGCCTCGGATCGAGGCGGCCGACTTCGGCGGGATCTGCGATCGGAGCACCGGCGTCGGGTGCGTGAACCCACCGCCGGGTTCGAACTTCTATCCGTTCTTCAGCACCCGGAACAACTCGTCGGTGGGCTGCTTCTGGCAGCTCGGCGGCGCACACATCCCGGGAACGACGAACACGTTCGGGGGGAGCTCGGCCGCGGAGTTCGGTCCGCTCCTGTTCCTGGACTATCCGGGACCGGGGTTCACGCCGATCCACCGGACGAACGATTTCCGGCAGGTGTTGTCCAACAACCCCTGCCTGCGTTCCTGACGACGATGCGGGGCGAGGGCACCTTCGGTGCCCTCGCCCCTCAGGCGTCGCGCTTGATCGTGTAGATCAGGTGCGTCACCGCGTCCCCTTGGGTCACGCGGGGGTTCTCGAACAGCACCGGCGGCTTCGCCACGTCGCCGAAGAACCGGATGCCGTCGCCGAGCAGCACGGGCACCAGCTCGACCCACACCTCGTCGAGCAGCCCCGCGTTCAACGTCTGCCCCGCGATCGACCCCGGGTTGACGCCGACGACCTTGTCCCCCGCGGCCGCCTTCGCCTGAGCGATCGCGCTCTCGATGCCACCAGTGACGAACGTGAACGGCGCCTCCTCCGTCGGCGGAGTCTCCGGGAACGGCCACTCGGCCGGCGGCCGATGCGTGAGGACGAACACCGGAACGCCGAGCGGGTGGAGACCGCCCCAGGCCTGGGTCTTGTCGAACTCTCCCCGCCCGACGACGAGCGCTCCCGCGCTGTTCCAGATCTCGCGCAGGTGCTTCGCGCTCGCCTCCGACGTCGTGAACACCCACCGGCCGCCGACGGTTGGGAACTCGACGTCGCCGTTGAAGTACCAGTCGAAGAGCGGACCGACGTCGCCGGACGGGTCCGCGATGAACCCATCCAGGGACATCGCCGCTCCTGCGCTGACCGTCCGCATGGCTTCCTCCTCGCTGCCGGGGCCTACGACGCCGGCTGGGACCGGATGACGTACTCGGCCAGCTTGTCCATGTTCTGCTCGAGGCCCTCTGCGGCGCCGTACTCGCGGATCGCGCGCTCGCGGTCGGCTGCCGACGGGAAGAGCGCCCTGATCGTGACCCCCGTCTTGCCACCCTCATCGGCGAACTCGACCGTCGTGAAGAAATGGTCCTCATCGCCCGGGTCGCCGTGGAGGTACGCGATGAACTCGGGCTCGCGAAGATCGAGGAAGACGACCGAGTTCGGATAGGCGGTGCCGTCCGGCCCATGCATCGTGTGACGCCAGGTCCCGCCCGGACGCACGTCCATCTCGTGGATCGTCGTGGTGAAGCCCCTCGGTCCCCACCACCCGGCGATGCGCGCGGGATCCGTCCACACCTTCCAGACCGTCTCGCGGGGGGCGTCGAGCAACCGGGTCGCGACGATCTCGCGCTCCGAGCTGTCGATCTCGCGACCGGTGAGCAGCCCGTCCAGCTTCTCGAAGCTCTGGAGCCATCCCTCTTCCATCCCCGCGAGCGGCGCCGCCATCTCAAGGGTGGCCTTCGTGACCACCGCGTGCAGCGTCAGCTCGGTCTTCTCGCCCCGGTCGGCGAACGTGACCGTGTTGAGGACCTCGAGCATGGGAACGCCGTCCGGACCGTCGAACGCCGTCGTCGTGAACACGAGCCGTTGGGGCGGATCGATCTCCTTGAACTCACCGCCGGTCGGAGACTCGGTTCCGTCGGGTCCGCGCACCGTCATGGTGAACTTCCCTCCGGGCCGGAGGTCCATATGGCACGCGGGGACCGTGAACCCGTGCGGCATGAACCACTGGGCCAGCTGCTCCGCTTCCGTCCAGGCGCGCCACACCAGATCGCGCGGTGCGGCGAAGATGCGGGTGATGCTGATCTCGCGAACCATCGCGTCGTCCATCACTGCTCCCTCCCTTTCGTCCTGGCCTTCGTCGGGGCCTTCTTCGCGGGTCTCGGCTGAACGGGTTCTCCTCGGTCGGGTTCGCTCGCCTGGAGCTCGCGCAGGTATTCGTCGAACCGGTCTAGCCGCTCCTCCCAGAACCGGCGGTAGTCGGCGAGCCAATCCGCGACCTCGTGCAGCGGCTCGGCCTGCAGCTGCGCCGGCCGCCACTGCGCGCGACGGCCGCGCGCGACCAGTCCCGCCCGCTCCAACACCTTGAGATGCTTGGACACGGCCGGGAGACTCATCGCGAAGGGCGCCGCGAGCTCCGTCACGGAGGCCTGGCCCGAGGCGAGGCGCGCCAGGATGGCGCGCCTCGTGGGATCGGCGAGCGCCGCGAACGTCTTGTCGAGCGTGTCGGTCGTGGACATCGGACTCCTCGTATTCAACCTGTCGGTTATTTAGCTTCCTGGTTATATACCTCATGGATCGGCCGTGTCAACCCACGATCCCGCGCTACGAGAACTCCGAGCGTTCGCTCAGACGTTTCCCAGATTCCGTGGGTAGCTTGAGGCCATGAGCGATGACATGAACCCCCACGGATCCGAGCCCTGGACCGGCTACCACGCGGGGATGCCCGCACCGCCACCCCCCACGCCGACCGGCGCCGGCCCACACCGAGCACGCGGATGGATCGCGCTGCTCGTCGGCATGGTGGTGTCACTCGCGCTCGTGGGGAGCCTCCTCGCGTTCGGCGGCGGTCCGCGGACGGCCGCTCCGACGATCCCGTCGACGGGCGCCACCCTCCCCTCGGCGCCTTCCGGCAACTCCTCCGGTTCCACGGGGACGAGTCCGATCGGCACGGTCGTCGACATCAACACGTCCCAGCAGGTCTTGGGCTCCGATGGGCTCCGTCCCTTGGGCGCGGGCACCGGCATGGTGCTCACGGCCGACGGCGAGATCCTGACGAACAACCACGTGGTCGAGGGCGCCTCGAGCATCCAGGTCACGATCCCGGGTCACGGCTCCTCCACCGCAACCGTCGTCGGGGTCGACCCGACCGACGACGTGGCGCTCCTCCAGCTGAACAGCGCGTCCGGTCTGGCCACCGTCTCGCTCGGTGATTCCTCGACGGTGCAGGTGGGCGACGCCATCACCGCGATCGGCAACGCGTTCGGCCGCGGTGGTCCGCCGACCGCCACCACGGGGACCGTGGCGGCCGTCCATCGTTCGATCACTGCGCGCGACCCCTCCGGCACCAGCTCCGAGCGGTTGAACGACGTGATCCAGATCGCAGCCGATGTGCATCCGGGAGACTCCGGAGGCGCGGTGCTGAACGCACAGGGTCAGGTCGTCGGGATCATCACCGCCGGCCCCAGTAACTCCAGCGGCAACGGCACCGGATTCGCGATCCCGATCAACACCGCGATCGGCATCGTGAACGAGATCCGCGCCGGTCACGGGAGCTCCGAGATCCTGCTGGGTGAGCGAGGCTTCATAGGCGTTGGCGTGCAGCCCCTGGACCCGGCCGCCACTGCCCAGCTCGGGCTTGGCGACACGTCCGGCGTCCTCGTCACAGGGGTCCAGCCCGGAAGCCCGGCCGCCAAGGTGGGGATGACCGCTCCCGCCGTCATCCGTTCGATCGACGGCCAGGCGATCAACACGACGGATGAGCTCGGCTCCGCGATCCATTCCAAGGTCCCGGGTGAGCAGATCCAGGTCACGTGGATCGATCAGCAGGGCCAGCACTCAGCGACGATCACGCTCGCGTCGGGCGGCCCCGCCGTCTGAGGGATCCGGGCTCGCGCAGTAAGGTTGACGCTCCTCCCCCGATATCCGCAGAACGACAGGAGGTCAGCCGTGCCATCGAAGAAGAAGACCGTCGCCAAGAAGAAGCCCGCCGCGAAGAAGAAGACATCGGCCTCGACGAAACCCGTGACCACGATGAAGCCCGCCGCGAAGAAGACCACGGCGAAGAAGCCCGCCGCGAAGAAGACCACGTCACCGAGCGCGCCCGCGCCGGCCCGCAAGGGCGATCTGATCGTGATCGATTCGTCGAAGGTGGGTTCTCCAGCCCGCGAGGGCGAGGTGCTCGAGGTGATCCAGGGCCAGATCAGCGTGAGTTACCGGGTGCAGTGGCCGGACGGGCATCAGAGCCTGATCGCGCCAGGCCTCGGCAGTGCCCGGGTGGTACCGGCTTCAGCCCGGCAGCGTCCCACCCTCAGCTGAGCTCGTTCCCTCCGGTGGCGCCGGCCGCCCACCCGGCCACGCGGTCGACCTGGATCACGACGACCGGCCCGGACGGTGGATGCGCGCTGTACGGCGCGTACTTCGCCGCCAAGGCGGCGAGCGCACGTTCCCGTTCGTCGACCGACGTCACCTCGCGCGCTATCCCCGACGCACGGACCCACCACAGCTGCGTCCAATCGTCGTCGTAACGGTTCACCTCGATCTCGACCGCCGGATGCGCGCGGATGTTCACGAGACGCTGGAGGTCGCGGCTCCGCTTCGGTTTGTCGTCGACGCACCAGTAGATCACCAGCCCGTCTGCGGCCTCGCTCACCGCGAACACGAAGGGGACGACGTGCGGGGATCCATCGGGCCGGACCGTGGCGATGCTCCCGACCTTCGACTCGGTCAGCCGGCGAACCGCCTCAGCGCGATCCATCCAACCACCGTAGCGGCGGCGCCGGCGTATCGTGACGGCTCGATGCCGCACTTCGGGCTCCAGCTGCCGAGCTTCACGTTCCCGGGCGTTCCCGACGCCGGGCTGTTCGAACGGGTCGCGGCGATCGCCGGCGCCGCGGAGGACGCCGGCTTCGACTCGTTCTGGGTGATGGATCACTACCACCAGATCCCGAACATCGGACTACCCAGCGAGCCGATGCTCGAGGCCTACACCGTCCTCTCCGGGGTGGCGGCGCGGACGTCGCGCATCTCGCTCGGCGCGCTCGTGACGGGCGTGACCTATCGCAACCCGGCGTTCCTGGCGAAGGTCGTGACGACGCTCGACATCGTGTCGTCCGGGCGAGCGATCCTGGGGATCGGGGCCGCGTGGAACGATGCCGAGTCCCACGCGTACGGCTACGACTTCCCGAACACGGCAGAGCGCTTCGATCGCCTCGAGGACGCCCTGCAGATCTGCCGGTCGATGTTCACGCAGCCACAGAGCACGGTTCGGGGGAAGGTCGCGCACGTGGACGGCGCCTGGAACGTGCCGCAACCGATCCAGCCCGGCGGACCGAAGATCTTGATCGGCGGTGGCGGCGAGCGGAAGACGCTCCGCCTCACCGCGCGCTACGCCGACCTGTGGAACGGGTTCGGCGATCCCGCGACGATCCGCCACAAGCTCGACGTCCTGCGCGAGCACTGTGAGGCGGTCGGGCGGGATGCGGGGGAGATCGTGACGACCCGGTTGGGCACCCTGATCGTCGCCGAGAGGATGGCGGAGGCCGAGCGGCGCAAACGCGCGTGGCAGGAGCAACGCGGCGTCCCCGACGAGTCGATCGGAGCTCGGCTGTGGTGGGGCGACGCGGATGCGATCCGCGATCAGGCGAAGGCGATGCTCGACGTCGGCCTCGGTGGGCTGCTTTTCAACATGCCGGCGGGATCATCCCCGGAGGACGTTCGGCTCGCCGGCGAGGCCCTCGCGCCGCTCGCTGATCACGACGGCCACGCGACCCCTTCCCACGGGTCGTAGTCGACCTCGAGCGCTTCCTGAACCGGCCGCTCGTCCTCCGGCACGTGTCGGAGGTTCACGCGGATCCGGGTCCAGGTCGTGCTCCGGCCGCGCATCGAGTCCACCATGACGTCGGCCGGCTCCAGGTGTGGGACGACCCCCGCGTGCTTCGCCTTCCACCGCTCGAGCCCTTCCGTGGCTTCCTTCTCGGTCGCGGCCCGAGCGATCTCGATCAGCGGCATCGACGTGCGCCGCCGTCCGGTGGGACCTGCGGTCTTTCCCGGCGCCGGCGGAGGCACGATCCCCTCGGGCGTCGGCGGCCCTCCCCGCTTCTTCGAGGGCTGGACCCGAGGCGGCTCGTTCGCCTGCTTCTCGTACTGGGGCGGCCACGGAGCATCGGCGAACCCTGCGGCCTCGTGTTGCGCCGACAGCTCCAGGAGCGGTTCCAGCGACCCCGGGGCGTCGTCGATCCCGGCCCACGGGTCTCCGTCGCGTTCGAACCGCTCCGGGACCGTCCGGATCGTGAACGCGTCCGGCCGGCAGCCCGGCACCTCATCCCAGGTGAGCGGCGTCGACACGCGGCCGTCCGGGTTCGGCCGCACCGAGTACGCCGACGCGACGGTCCGGTCCTTCGCGTTCTGGTTGTAGTCGAGGAACACGCCGTGCCGCTCCTCCTTCCACCACTTGCTCGTCGCGACGTCCGGTTCCCGCCGTTCGACCTCGCGCGCGAGCGCGACCGCGGCGCGCCGGACCTCCGGGAACGTCCACCGTCGCTCGATCCGCGCGTAGACGTGCACGCCGCGGGACCCCGACGTCTTGGGCCACGCCGTCAGGCCGAACTCCTCGAGGACCTCACGCGTCGCGATCGCCACCTCCACGATCTGACCCCACCCGACGCCGGGGACCGGATCGAGATCCACGCGGAACTCGTCGGGATGATCCAGGTCGTCGGCACGAACGGGGTGGGGGTTCAGATCGATGCAGCCGAGGTTCACGATCCACGTGAGCTGCGCCGCGTCGCGGACCACGATCTCATGCGCGGTCCTGCCGCTCGGGAACTTCAGCTCGACCGTCTCGATCCAGTCCGGACGAGCGCTCGGCGCGCGCTTCTGGAAGAAGAACTCCCCGTCGGCGCCGTTCACGAATCGCTTGAGGGCCATCGGACGCCCGTCGATCCCGCGGAGCGCTCCGTCGGCGACCGCGAGGTAGTAGCGGACCAGATCGATCTTGGTGAGGCCGAGCTCCGGGAAGAAGATCTTGTCCGGATTGGAGACCGCGACCTCGCGCCCGGCCACCTCGAGGAGCTCCTTCCGAGCAGGCATGCGGACACGATATATGCAACACCCGCGAGAACCGTCGGCAGGTCAGGCGGACCGGCTGAACGACGGCACGGGCGGGAGGTTGAGCATCCCGTCGACGACGGTCGCGACCTCACGTGGGTCGAACGGCTTCGTCATCACCCTGTCCGCGCCCTCGGCCAGGCACCGCTCGCGTTCGCGGCTCTGCGTGACCGCCGTGAGCACGAGGATCGGCACGTCTTCGTCGGCGGCATCGTCGCGGAGCGCGGCCAGCACATCGTGGCCGGTCACCTCCGGCATCATCAGATCGAGGACGATCGCATCGGGATGGTCCGTGAGCGCTCGCTCGATCCCTTCCCGACCGCCCTCGGCCACGAGCGTCTCATGGCCCTGCTCCAAGAGGGCGTAGCGGAGCACGGCTCCGATCACGTCTTCGTCGTCGATCACCAGGACCCGTGCCACGGCAGACTCCCTCGACCCGTCTCTCGGTGAATCGGCATCGGAGACCTCCCGGTCGAGTCGCTCGGACGGTCGTCACCCGTCCGGGCGACGCTTCCGGCGGTACCGTGGACCCGTGAAGCTGACGATGCTCGGCGCGGGCGTCCGGGCGCCGTTCGTCCTGCGCGGCCTCGCGGAGCGGCAGCGCGACCTCGGTCTCACCGAGGTGGTGCTGCACGACACCGACACCGATCGCCTCGAGGTGATGGCCGCCCTCGGCGCGTTCCTGTGCCGGGGCTGGGGCGCGACGTTCACCGTTCGTGGCGAACACGACGCTCGCGCCGCCCTCGGCGGCGCGCGCTTCGTGTTCGCTGCGATCCGCCCGGGCCAGGAACGCGCGAGGACCTTCGACGAAGAACTGCCGCTGAAGCACGGGGTCCTCGGGCAGGAGACCACCGGGCCCGGCGGCTTCGCGATGGCGATGCGCACGATCCCCGCGATGCTCGAGCACGCACACACGATCGAGGAGGTCGCTCCGGACGCCCTGGTCGTGAACTTCACGAACCCGGTCGGGATCGTCACGCAAGCCCTGAACGATCACAGCACGGTCCATGCCGTCGGCGTCTGCGACGGGCCGGTCTCCATGAAACGGAGCGTGGCGACCTTCCTCGGCGTGCCGGGCGACGGTGTCCACGCGGACTACTTCGGTCTGAACCATTGCGGATGGATCCACCGGGTCCTGGTCGATGGCGGGGACCGGCTGCCCGAACTGCTCGATCGCTACGACGAGCTCCGCGCACACGACCGTCAGTGGCGCCTGTTCGACACCGAGCTCGTCACGAGCATCGGCATGCTCCCGATGGAGTACCTCTACTTCTACTACTACCGCGAGGAGGCCGTGGAGAACATCCTGCGGTCCGGCGGCACCCGGGCCGCCCAGATCGCGGGGATCAACGATGCGCTCTGGCCGGTCCTGCGTTCGCGCGTCCACGCGGGCGACCCGGTAGGTGCGGCGGAGGCGTGGACACGGGCGATGGAGACACGCGACGAGACGTACTTCGCGCGGGAGCGGGGCGAGTCACTCGTCGCGCCCGCGACACCGGTGGTCCACGACGAGCTGTTCGAGGGCGAGGGGTACGCGGGGGTCGCGACCGCGGTGATGATCGCGGTGACGCAGCGGCGGAAGGTGCCGCTGATCGTGAACGTGCCGAATCGCGGCGCGATCCACGGCCTCCTGGACGACGACGTCGTCGAGGTGACGTGCATGATGGACGAGCACGGCGCCCACCCACTCGCGCAGGGACCGATCCCCGAGGCGGCGCAGGCGTTGCTCGCGCAGGTGAAGCTGTACGAACGGCTGACGGTGCGAGCCGCCGTCGAGGGTTCGTACGACCTGGCGCTCGAGGCACTGCTGGCCCATCCGCTGGTCGGCTCGTACCCGCTCGCGCGCTCGATCCTGGACGACTACCTCGCGGCGCACACCGCCTACCTGTCGCTCGTCTGAGCGCGACCGTCGGCTCGGCGAGCCTCTAACAACGGGAGCGACTATGCGCTCGGTGTTTTCGCCATGATGGACCGGCCTTGGAACACGGCGCCCTCGGCGACGACCAGCGCCGTGCAGGTGACATCGCCCTGCAACCGTGCGGCCGGGCCCAGTTCGACCTTGTGCTCGGCCACCACGTTGCCCTCCACCGCCCCGTGGACGGACACGCTCTTGGCGCGCACGTCGCCCTTGACCTGGCTCTGGGCGGGGAGCTCGACGGAGCCCGGGGCGATCAGGTTGCCGTTCACCCGCCCGGCCAGGTTGATGCTGCCCGCCTTGATGTCGGCCTCGACCTCGCTATCCGGGGCCACGGTCACCTGGCCGTCTACCGAGATCTCGCCCTTGATGCGCCCCGCGATCCACAGGGATCCGGTCGTGACCAGGCTCCCCTCGATCTGGGCCCCGCGGCCCACGACGGAGACGTCCCGTTCATCTCGCTCGCTCATGCCCCTGAATCTACGGCACCGCCGAGCCGTGAGAGCATCGACCCATGCGGGTGCTGGTGGCGTCGCGGGAAGGACTCCACGCGTTCGATGACCGAGGGGTGCCGGCACCCGTGCAGCTCGAGGGTCGTGCGGTGACCACCCTCGCGCCGTACGGACGGGATCTATGGGCCGCGGTCGACGGGTCCGAGCTCTGGCGAGCGAGCGACGAGGAGTGGAGGCACATCGCGGATCTCGCCGAACATCGAGTCGCCTGCATCGCCGCAACCCGCCCCGACGTGTACGTGGGTTCGTCCGAGGCCCGGTTGTTCCGCGTCGCCGGTGATGGTCTCGAGCCGATCGCTGCGTTCGACCGGGCGGAAGGCCGGTCCAGCTGGTACACGCCGTGGGGCGGGCCCCCCGAGACGCGATCGATGTCGGAGTGGGACGACGACCTGTACGTCAACGTGCATGTCGGCGGGATCCTCCGGACCGACGACCGGGGCGGGCACTGGACGCCGACGATCGACATCGACGCGGACATCCATCAGGTCGCGACGGCGGAAGGCCTCGTCCTCGCTGCGTGTGCGGGCGGGCTCGCGGTCAGTGAGGATCGAGGGACGACGTGGACGCTTCGGGCGGACGGCCTCGATGCTCCGTACTCCCGCGGGGTCACCGTCTGCGGCGACACCGTGCTCGTGTCCGCGTCGAGCGGACCTCGCGGAGGCCGGAGCGCGGTCTACCGGGGGACGCTCGCGAGCGGAGGGTTCGAGCGATGCCGCGACGGTCTGCCCGAGTGGTTCGACGACAACATCGACACCATGTGCTTGGACGGGCTCCCCGACGGCTCGTTCGCCGCGTTCGGAACGTCGGATGGGCAGCTGTTCGGCTCCTTCGACGCCGGCTCGTCCTGGACCGAGCTCGCGTCGGGGTTGCCCGTCATCCTCCGGGTTCTCGTTGTGCCTTGACGGAACCAGCTGCCGGCGATGACGTTCCACCGCCAGAGCAGGAGGAGGCAACGATGCGCATGACCCGTTCGAACCCGCCGACCGTCGCACCGCCGATCGGGAGCTACTCGCACGCGGTCAGGGTGGAGACCCCAGACGCGGTGTGGGTCTACGTCTCGGGGCAGATCGCGCAGGACCCCCAAGGGAACCTCGTCGGCGGCGGCAACCTCGCGGCCCAGACCGACCAGGTATTCCAGAACCTGGTTCGCGTGCTCGGCGACAACGGAGCGACGTTCGGCGACGTCGTGAAGATCCAGACGTTCATCACGACGATGGACGGGCTCCAGGCCAGCCGCGAGGTCCGAAGCCGCTACCTGCCGGACGAGCCGCCCGCGAGCACCGCCGTACAGGTAGCCGCGCTGATGGTGCCTGAAGCCCTGATCGAGGTGGAGGTGATCGCGGTGGTCCCGGTCGACCGCTAGGTCGGGTGGAGCGCCTCCTCGAGCCGATCGAGGAGCGGGACCTGCGCCGGAAGGATCTTGGTCCTCGCCGTCTCGAGGTCGAACCATGCGACCCGGTCGATCTCGGGGAACGCACCACGGCGGCCGGACCGCGGTGGCCATTCCATCTCGAAGGTGTTGCTCCGGGCCGTCCCCGGGTCCAGATCGCCGGCGAGCGCCCACGCGACCACGGTCTTCCCGCCCTTCTGCCGGATCTCACCGAGCTCGAGCATCGTGCCGTCCGGCGGCTGCTGCCCGGTCTCCTCAGCGAACTCGCGTCGAGCGACGGCGCGCAGATCCTCGCCAGGATCGGCCTCGCCCTTCAGCACCGTCCAGAACCCCTCGTCCTTCTTCGTGAAGAACGGACCGCCGGGATGGCCGAGGAGGACCTCGAGGCGCCCTTCCCGCTCGCGGAAGAGCAGGATCCCTGCGCTGAGACGGGCCGAACGCTTCGAGCGATCCATCGCCGCTCAGGCCCTCGCGAGGCAGAACGCGGTGACGGAGCGAAACGTCGGCACGAACACGCACCCCGGCGCCGACGAGGGACTCGCGAAGTGCGAGACCTCGTCCATCGGCTGTCGAACGACCTCGTTCCCCGCGACCGGGTCGAACCCCAGCAACCAGAACGAGGACAGATCGACCGTCCACACGAGACCGCCGGCGACGATCGGCGGGCCCGCGTCGAACGCGGCCGACCGCCAGACCTGGTCGAAGCTCCGTCCATCGTCGGCAACGCGCAACGCGACCAGTCCGTCGCTGCAGGGGACGTAGATCGACCGACCGTCGTGGGCCGTGCCACCGAACGAACCGCCGCACACCGGGGCCGAGGAAACCTCGCCCCCGATGCCACCGAGATCGTTCGCGTCCAGCAGGTAGCCGACGCCTCCTTTCCCGATCTGGAAGATCCGACCTCCCGGCAGCAGCGCCGGGCCGACGGAGCCGAGGTCCACGTCGCCGGTGTTGAGCGCGGCCCAGTCCGCGGGCGCGAAGAACCCGAGCTCCTTCAGCTGCGGGGAGAGCTCGATCACGCTGTCGCCCAGACGCCGGCGACCCATCCGTGATACGAGCCGCAGTCGCCGAACAGACCTCCGTACGCTGCGTAGACGGAGCCGTTCGAGAGCGTGAGGGCCGACCGGAGCTGCTGCGTGCGGGGATCCATGCCGGGCGGATCGATCGGGCGATGCCACAGGACCGCGCCGGTCGCCGTTCGGAGCGCGAAGAGCTCGTGCCGGGCGGGGCCCAGGGACGCGGCGACGTAGAGAACGCCGGCGGCCGGGTCCGCGACCGGCGTCGCCGTGATCCCCGACGTCGGCACGATGTTGCCGCACGGGAGCGTTGCGCTGTCGACCGGCGTGCCGAGATGCCGGTGCCACGCCACCGTTCCGGTCTCGGCATCCAGCGCGTACACGGTGTCGTTCTCCGTCGCCGTGATGACGCGGGATCCGATCGCGAGCGGCTCGGCGTAGACCGTGCCGTCGAGCTGCGGCGACGTCCAGGCGTGCCGGACGCCGGCCAGCGACGGTCCCGCCGCGACCCCGCTCCGGGTCACATCCCCGTGGTAGGTCGGCCACCGTCCAGCCGCCGGCCCGGACGGGCCGGCGCTGGACGGGGGCGTCGAGCTCGCGGGCGAGGACGCCGGGGTGGTCGTGCTCGTCGCCGTACAGGCGACGAGCACGACCACCGCCACCAGCGATCCTCGGACCGGCCGCATCTCGACATCTTCCCTGTTAGCGTCGAACGGTGGGTTCCCGCCCCCGCTCCAGCAGCATCGCCTTGTTGCTCCTCGCGGTCGCGGCGTGCACGTCGACCGTCACCACGGCCGAGGCGCCGTCGCCGCAACCATCGGCGTCGCCCTCGACCAGCGCGTCGACGAGCCCGGCAGCGAGCCCCAGCGCGTCAACATCGCATGACCTCGTCGTGGTCCGCCCGCGCGAGAACGGGTCGCTCCGGATCCACGGCACATATCCGCATGCTTCGTCCGAGTGCCGCCATCCCGAGCACCCGCGACTGGAAGCCCGCTACCCGGGGACGCTCGCGGTGCAACGCGCGAGCGACGGCACGCTCGACCTGACGGTCACGCTGCCGTTCGAGCGCTACCTCGAGGGGATCGCGGAGGTCCCGCCCACGTGGCCGACCGCGGCGCTGCAGGCGCAGGCGATCGCCGCGAGGAGCTACGCCCTCGCGACCACCGGATGGAGCGGTCCGCAGGGCGCAACGCTGGACACGCCGATCTGCTCGACCACGTCGTGTCAGGTGTTCCTGGGGATCCCGGTGACACCGACACCCGGCATCCGGCGCTGGAACGCGGCGGTGAACGCAACGGCCGGGCAGGTCCTTCAGGACGGCGGCCGACCGATCGAGGCCGTGTACTTCTCCACCTCGAACGGGCACACGTACGGCAACGACCAGGTGTTCGGCAGCGCCCCCTTGCCGTACCTGCGCCCCGTCGTCGAACACGACGACGGGGCTTCGCCAACGTCACACTGGCGTGCGACGTTGCCCTTCCCCGACCTCCAGCGGTTCCTCACGCATGCCCAGCTCTGGCCGGCCGGGGTGCGGATCGGCTCGGTCACCCGAACGGGCAGCTCGATCGTGGTGACGGGTGGCGCCTCGTCACGCACGATCGACGTCGGCACGTTCGACGGCGCCGTCAACCAGTGGGCGCCGTGCCTCTTCCCGGCGCGGTACCCGGGTCCGAGCAGGTACGGGTCCGCGCTCCCGACCACCGTGCCATCGGGGTGGTACACGGTGTCGGGTACCGGCGGGCGCACCATCGTGACCGGGCGGGGATGGGGACACGGCGTCGGCATGGTGCAGTGGGGGGCCTACGGGAAGGCCCGCCTCGGGTGGTCCGCCGACCGGATCCTCGGCTACTACTACGGCGGTCTGCTGCCGCAGCCGTTCCCCGAGCCGGGTCTGATCCACGTCCGCGTCGCGACGGGTCTGACCTCCGTCTCGGCGACCCCGTCGGCCGGCGGCGCCACCGTCAACGGTCAGCATGTGAACGGCTCGATCGTCGTGCGCGGCGGCGACCAGCTGCAGGTCTCGGATCCGCCGGCGACCGGAAGCTTCGAAGGCTCGATCGCGCCGGTCGGGCCAACGCTCCGCGCGAGGCTCATCGGCCGCGATTGGCACCACGGCTGCCCGGTCCCGATCGATCAGCTGCGCCTCGTGCGCGTCAGTTACTGGACGTTCACGGGCGACATCGGCCGCGGCCCGTTGGTCGTGAACGAGCGGGTGGCACATGACGTCCTGTGGGTGTTCCATCGACTGTTCGAGGCACGGTTCCCGATCCACCGGATCGGCCTGCCGCCCCGCTACCGACCACCGCGACCATCGGACTGGTACAACACCCGCGATCTGAGCGCCGCGTTCAACTGCCGGCCGGCGACGGGTAGCCCCGGAACGCTCTCGCAGCATTCGTACGGATGGGCGATCGACGTGAACCCCTTGGAGAACCCGTACGTGAGCTCCGACGGGAAGGTCCTGCGCCGCGCGGCGAAGCCCTACCTTGCGCGGACCCGCCGGGCTTCCGGCATGATCCACCCGGGTGACGTCGTCGTGCGATCGTTCGCCGCGATCGGCTGGAGCTTGGGCGGCGACTGGGACACGATCAAGGACTACATGCACT